>Ga0209628_10000994_pt1 | contig 17877 bp, 22 predicted proteins | sample TergutCu122P4_FD_187285 | JGI IMG/M metagenome (GOLD analysis project Ga0209628, IMG submission 187285) | Cubitermes ugandensis P4 segment gut microbial communities from Kakamega Forest, Kenya - Cu122 P4 (SPAdes) (version 2) | ecosystem: Host-associated > Arthropoda: Insects > Digestive system...
AGAATGCCCCTAGACGCTATATAAATCGGATCAACTGTGTGCTGCGCACTCGGATACTTTACTTGATTAGTATATCACATACGAAAGGATTCGTCAACCTATTTTTACGAATACATGGTCTCCATTTTTTCAAGCATCTCATCCAACGTAGTCATCGTAATGCCGAGGTCCTGCAGCACCGGGCGTTCTTCGCGCATGATGGTCACGAAGGCATCCACATCCGCCTTCATATTCCCCGGCAGCGCCAGCCGGCCATCATTCGTGGCAATGATCATCAGCCGGACGATGTCGTTTTTATGTTTCGAAATCGCTTTGCTGTCAATGCTTTCGCCTGCCTCCCGGCGGGTTCGCAGGTCCATGTATGCCCTGGCCTTCAGGGGAATCAAATAGTTGGCAGACACCACGGATATGCCGTCGATTGTGATTGTACCGCTCTTGACCAATTCATAGTACGCATCGTCCAGCAATATAGCCGAAAGGCTGTAGGCCTCGTCGTCCGAGGGGATCGGCGCCAGGCGGGCATCCTCCGCGGTCACGAAGCCCGGCTTGCGGGAGAAAATCTCCAGCATATTGGGGTACCGGCGGTCAGCGGGCTTGGCGAAGCGGTACAGCTGGGGCCGCCCGTCGTTCTTCTGCCGGATCTGGTAGCCCCCCGCCTTGACGAATTTCCAGAATGCCCTAAAGAAATCGTCGGTCAACGCTTCGGCGCACAGAACGATATCCAGGTCTTTGGTGACGCGGAACGCCTGGTTCGCCGCTTCCAGGAGGACGTCGCAGGCCGTGCCCCCGATGAGCATATACTGTCCCGCGTAATCCCGGAAATGATCCCGAAAGATATCCAATCCTTTTACCATTGTTCCTTTATCCTATCTATCTCGATTTGGGTGCGATCATCCTTGTCGTCCTTGAAAATGAGTACCAGCGACCGCGGGTCAACAATTCCCTCTCTCGCTGTGATGGCCGGATCATAGCGCCAGATTTCCAGTTCTACCGCGCCGGGTTCCTGATAAGGCAGCTGCTCCACGCCGGGTTGCTCAAGAATCTGCCTGGCAACGGCAGTGCTGGCCGCGATTGTCTGATAGCTGGCCGCGATCATGCTGTATTCCGACAGCGCCTCCAAGCCCGACATGAATACGGGAACCCCTTCGGGCAGCCGATTGATCCAAGCACGCCGCTGCACTGGGTCCTTCAAATATGGCTCAGCGCTCTCCCACAACTGCGAATCCATAAACACATACGCCGCGTTTTTGCGCGAACCCTTCTTTTCGCACAAACCCATGGTCTGCAACTCGCCCAGCGCGCGGGTGGCCGTCATCAGCGAGCAGCCAAGAGCTTCCATAACATCTTTACTCACCAGCTTTGTTATTTTATGCTCCAGTACGTAGATCAGCAGCGCCTGTGCCGAGGGGCTAAAAAATTCCCGCTGCTGTTTCGGCGCGGCGTAATAATCACGCAGGTCTAAGCCCAGACAGGGCAGATATAGCTGCGTACCCGGCACGATAAACTGGATCTGCTTTTCGATCAGCCGCTTTCGCGTATGGGGTGTGATGCTGTTCTGGCACACGCAAATGAAGCCCGGCCAATATTTCGCCAGGTTCCTGATATGCTTTTCCAACGCGGTGGGCGTCGGCGCCTGCTCCGTGCGCGGCATCGCAAGCAATAATTCAGACTGCAAAATGCCGAGGACGCGGAACTCATATGTGCCGGATAAATAAAGCGGCAAGCGCTTTTCATCCCCCCAGGGCTTGAGCACGGTATCCTGATGCAGGGTTTCGCTGAGATATTTTTGAATCTGTTCCTGATTCAACTGAACCACCTCGCTTTGCTGTTATTATAACACATCATTTGTTATAATGCAAGAATAATGTTATAATTATTTTTGCAAAGCGAAAAGACGCCCTCCCCGATGGGAAGGCGCCATGCATGTGCTACTATGTGGGATCGACTATCAGCTTCAATTTGAGCTCTTTCACAAGAAATTGGATATCGCCTTTGGACATGCCGACGATGCTGATTTCCCCGTTCGGGTTGGGTTTGGTGTGCCTGATCAGGATGATGTCGCCTTCGACGTTGAGGCAAGTTTCTTCTGAGTAGTAGAGCCATGAGCCTACCTGACTGATTGGCAGCCCTATGAGGATGTGTTCCTCCTTTAGAACCATGCTGTATGGCGCGGGTAAGCGGGGGGACGACACGATTTCATAGCTCTGATGCAGAAGCTTGCGGAGATCGTTGACATCCGTGATCTCCTTGACGCGGGCGGAACAGTCCGGGTGGACCATGAGGACCTTATGCTTGGGTTTTACCTTGCTGTCCAGGTTCACGAGATACTCGCCTGTCTCCGGTTTGCGGATGGCCCAGTAGCGGGCGCCCTCGTACTCCGCGACGACCTCGCCGTCGCTCTTGTGGCTGATGATGGTGACCTCTGCTGTGATGCCGCGCTTGTCTTCCTGAAGCAAGCTGTAGAGTGTTGCGGCGACTGTTTTTTTCATGCTGGTTGCTCCTTTAATAAATTTTTGATATGGAAAAGGCGCCCTCCCCGGAAGGAAGGCGCCGTGTTCCTGATACTATGTGTCATCCGACACAGGTGCAAGTGCGAGCTTAAAGCGGCGCGCGAGATGGTGGATGTCCTCTATAGACAGACCAACGAGATCGCACCCGTCCATATCCTTCTTGCGTTTCAGCAGGAAGACATCGCCGACGATGATTTCGCCATGCTTGTCACAGCCGTAGATCCACGAGCCGATGATGTTCTGAGGCAGACCCTTGAGCTTGCCCTCTTCGTCCACTGCCATGCAGAAGGGATTCGGCAAACGGGGTGACGTAACGATTTCAACAAGCCCATTGAAGTGTGCGTTCAGTACCTTGAAGTCGTAGATTTCCTTGATGGACGCTGTGCCATCGGGCTGGATCCTAATGGTTTTCATCATTACATGCTGCCCTCCTCGATCCTGCCGTCCACCTCGTCCACAAAATACTGGCATACGTAGGGGTTGAAGATTGCCCGGCAGCGCACGCCTTTGTATTCCGCAACGACATTGTTGTTGTCGGTGTGGCTGATGATGGTGACCTCGTCCATGCGGTGGCCGAAATCGCCGCTCTCGGGATTGGTTGGAACTTGCAGGCTGCGCAGGTTCGCTTGGATTGTGTAACTCATTTTTGGCACTCCTCTTTTTAATATTTGATGATGAGCCCGCATAAGACTCCGTTGATCGTAAGCGCCATGCTGTTGGTGACCAAGAACATCAGGCCCGTGCCGTGCGCCGCCAGGTTGACGGCGTAGGCCTCCATCAGCGCGATGCCGGTGAAAACCGTGGCGTAGGTCTTGAGGTTCAGGTCCTTGCAGGACTTCGTGCGGATAAGTTGTACGATCTGCGGTATGTAGCCGACGGCGAGGATGAGCCCGCCGATGAGCTGCAGGGTATCAAACAAGCTGTACCTCCTTTGGCTGCCAGGCCGGATTGTAGCGGTTTTGCCATCTGTCGTATGCGTTCCACGCTTCCTGTGCGCCTTCCGATGCTTCAGGACCGACATAGACAAGCACATGATCGGAGTCTCCGCATTCTGATACGGGAAAGAGGTGTGTGTAACCATCCCAGTCAACATCGTCGCGCCCCTCGTCTTCCTGCTCCACGTTTAGGCAAAGCGGGCAGTTCCAGTCAACGCACTTGACTATCCAATTGCCCTCGCTGTCCTCTTCGCCATCCTCGTCTGACGGCTCCGGGTGCTTACATATGCACTCGATATCGCCCTCCGGATCATAGCGGTAGTACGGGCAGCACTGCGAGAAATTATCGAAGTCGGCGCATTTGTATTCGATCATGCACAAACACTCCTTTCAAACGGGTGGTTGACCAGCTGCCAAACCCCGCGCTGTGGGCTGTGGAACAGGCCTGTGTACCGTTGCAGGGTCTGACGCACTTTTTCGTGCCAGTGCTCATTGCCCTGGGTCCGCTTGTAGCCCTCTACTTTGGCATAGATCCCGCTGAGCTCCGCCCGACCGCCGCATTCCGCGATGACCGCCGCCACAACGTCTTTCCAGGTGGCCTTGGGCATATCGCGGATGTCGAGGGTGCGGGACTGCGTGACGAGCACGGGGAACACCAGGGGGGCGTCCTTGCGCAGGAGCAGTAGGTATTCATGTACGATGGGGATGAACCTGCCGCCGTAGTTCCTGCGGTCGGACACGCAGTTGTGCTGGGTTTTGATGACGACGTTTTCCAAGGTGCCGGGCTTGACGAGTTCAAAAAGCATACTGTAGAGCCTGCCTTTTTTCTTGATGTCGCCCACCAGCACCGCCATGCGGCCGCCCCGGTCCAGGGCGTAGAATTGCTTCATCATGCAGCGGTTCATCGCCGCCACGAAGGCTTCCCAAGTGGGGATACGCGAAAGATCACTCTCCCGTGGATCGTACCCATACTGAGATTGTACCGCCTGTGCACTGTACATCACATCGGAATAGGTGATGATATCGTGGTAGGGCGGGTGCCAGAAGATGAAGCCGGGCCGCTCCGGGATGTCATGGTTGAGCAGGTCGAAGCCGCTGTGCAGGTCGTAGGTGTGGCTCTCGATGCCCAGGCTGGCCGCCGCATCGCGGGTGGTGTTGCTGCCGCACATGTAGTCACAGATTTCCTTCGTGCCGAAATGGGAAATCAGGTCCTCGATGAGTTTGGGCGAGCAGTTGCCGCGGTAGCGGTTGTCGCCGCCGGCGCCGCGCTCGGGGTAGGAGACCACGCTTGTTAGAGCGCTCATTATTTATTTCCTTTCTTTTTGTGCGGCGGGATGGAACCACCCCGCCGCGTTTGTCGTTATACTCGGATGTGCCGCTTGACCACGCCGGTCAGCTTCATCGGCAGCTGCGTCAGGTCGGAGATGTCCATGTAGGAATCACCGTAGATGCGTTGCAGGTTCTCACGGTCGTTGCCGATGGCAGCGGCGATGAACAACATGCCTTTGCGCTGGTACTCGCGCTTGATCCCGCGCAAGTCCTCCTCAGCTGCGGTTCCGCTGTACCCGTAGTGGGCAGGCTGCCCATCGGAGATAAGCATCAGGATTTTGATCTCCTCGGGCCTGCGTGACAGCTGCTCGGCGACATAGCGCAGGGCAGCGCCGTCACGGTTACTGCCGCGGGCCGAGATGTCCATCAGGCGGTAGCAGTCGTCGCGGTCGATGGATTCGAATTCCGCGTAGGAGTAGAGATCCACATCGCCGTCGCTTGTCGAGTGACCGTAAACCATCACGGGGATGCCCAGCGCCCGGCAGAAATCATAGAGAATGATCGCTGCCGCGCGGGCATATGTGGCGCGATCACAGCTGGCCATACTGCCGGACTCGTCATCCAATAGCGCCACAGCGATCTGCGGGGCCTCGGTCGGGAGGTTGTTCTTGTAGAATACGCGGCCGTCGTTGCGGGGCAACGCGTGGCTGTCCAGTCGGCGCCCCATGAGCAGCCCGGTGTGCTTACCGCCCTGCCGCCGGTCCTTGAGCTGTTGCAGGATAGAGCGTTGCAGCTGCTTAGATATCCGTAAAAGAGGCCCGGCGATGGCCTTGTATTTCTCTTTGAAGTCGTCGTCAACCGTTTTCATGCGGTGCACGTGGAACTGTACGCCTGCGTGCACGTTCCCGTAACTCAGGCTGTTTGCCAGCTCATTGAGCTTCTGCGCGCGGGCGGACTCCAGCTCCTCATGCACGCCGGCTTCAGCGATCTTGTCCAACAGGCGTTCTATGTCGGCCGCGGCATTTTCATAGCCGGCGCCCTCATAGTCGTTGTCAAACTCAGTTCCGCCGCCCATGGGATCGGAGATGTCGTCGGTCTCGTGCGGGGGAATACGACCGCCTTCATCGCAACTCACGTCGTTGGCCTTGGTGCCGTTGTCTTCCGAAGAATCACCCGGCAATACAATTGCGCTCGCGCCGGATTCCTCTTCGGTTTCGTCATCGCTGCCCGCAGCCTCTCCAGACTCAGATTGTTCTTCATCCTTGCCGGAAGGCCCGGTCGCGGCGGACGCCTGCTGGGCGGTTTCGGCACGCTTGCCCTGGTTCGCCAGTTTGGGTTTGGGGCCGGAGCCTTTTTCCGGTTCAGGAGTAGTCCCGCCTTCGGCCGCCTGGCTTGCGCCGGGCATCATGCCCGCGGCGATGGAGGAAGGATCGCCCGTGCCGGCGTCGTCGCTTTTCTGGACGCACATCTCAATGAAGTCCTTGATATAGGGCCAGCAGCGGACCACGATCGTGTTTGTCGTGTTCAGCCGCTCCTTTGAGGATGGGTTCAGCAGCGCGGCGTCCAGCTCAGGCAGCAGGTCGAAGACGACCTGGACCCGTTCATCGGTGGTGGGCTCCTCGCCGTACTTCAGTTCGCCCCAAAGGACATAGGACAGGATCAGGTTGACGATATTGATCCAGATGTGGCTGTCGCCCGCGTCCTCCGCCTCGATCATCTGCGTGAGCGTGGGCGCGTCCCCAAACTGAGACTGGAGAACCGTTTGCAAGCTCTGCCCCAGCACCCCGGGGTAACGGGTGACCATCTTGTTATCGATGTACCCGTCCTCCAGCGCGTTGTGCAGGTTGTGGAATACGCCACTCAACACCTGGAGGTGCTTGGGATCTTTTTTGATGAAGTCCCAGATGTCGGCCTCATGGCGCTGCTCGTCGAGGCTGCGCAGCAGGGGCTTTTCAGGATACCAGTGCCCCGCACCCAGTTTATTGATCATTGTCTGCGGGGACAGGAAGTCCGTATAGAGGATGTGCCCCAGCTCGTGCGCGAACAGGCCGCAGATCATGGTGTAACGGTCCGGGCGGGAGCGCTTCTTTTTCACCATGGGGTGACCGGAGTTGATCCAGATTTGGTCGAAGCAGGTGTGGGCCAGGCTGTCGTTCTTGGCTTCCCAAACGATGCGTACCTTCACGCGGCGGCTGTGGCCATAGCGGCGGGTTTGCGCCGCCGCCATGTCCGCAAAGTGCCCCGCGAGGATGCGGGAGGTGAAGAACTGCCTGTCCGTAATGGTCCTGCGCTTCTGGTTGATGAGCTGCTTGACCTGCTTGTGGTTGACACTACTCATAACGCTCCTCCTTTTTCAGGAGGCCGCAGAGCTTCATGCCTCTCGGCCACCGATCAAACACAACGCCGCTGTTGCAGATCCTCTCGCCGTCCGGCTGGAGCCGTACCATGTGGTAGCAGCGGATTTTCGCCTTATACGTGATGGTGTAGCGTGTGCCGGCGCTGTCCAGGTATATGCTGTTCGGCTTATAATGCCTTGATGGTCTCATTTCGCACCTCCTCACGCCGCGGCCCGGCGGCCCCTCGTAAAGTAGGGCTCCAGGGCGGCGGCAATCAGGGCCTCACGGTCCTCTTCGCTGGCGGTGGCCTTACTTACCACGGTATACAGCGCCGAGATGTAGGGGTCGCCGGTGATCTCCGCGCTGATGATCCAGTCGATCAGGCTGCGCATACCCACCGCGCCGTCGTCGATACCGTTCTTACGGCAATGGGCCGACATGTCCATAACCGACTTCACCATCAGCGAAACCATGGCGTCGTCCTCGCAGCCCGTGACACTCATGGCCCGCTGGGCCATGATCTCCTCGGAGGGCAGGTCGATGTCCTGCACCAGGTTCATGCGGTCGAGCACAGACTGGTTCATCCCGCGGCAGCCCTCATAGCTGATGTTCGTGGTGATCACGATCACAGCATCGGGGTGCCGGCGGATGATTTCCCCCGTGGGAAGCGTGATGCTGCCCGACTGCTCCAGCAGGGAGTTGAGGCCCACCAGGACGCCCGGCTGCATGATGGTCGTCGGCTCCTGAATCTCGCAGACCCAGCCGTACTTCAGGGCACGGATGAAATCCGTCTCCACATAGGTGTAGGTCTGGCCGGATGTGCTCTCCGGTTTCACGAAGCACAGTTCACGTACCTTGTCCGTCACCAGACTGAGAACGGCAGCCATGCAATCCTGCGCGCTGGCGTCAGGTTTCGCGACTCCGGTCACTGCCTGATATACGCCCGCGGAATCGTAGTCCATGTCGTCCAGCCCGGGGAGTACCATCAGCTTGGCCACGTTGTCGTAGGTGATCCCGCCCATGGACAGCAGCTCTTTCCGCTGCGCGTCGAGGACGGCGTCGCCCGTGGAAACGCCCTCCGTGTCGGGGAACACCTGTCCGATGAAGTCGTACACCTCGGTATTGGCCGAGCAGGTGTACTTCACATAGGGCAGGCCCAGCCCGGCGGCAATCGCTTCGGCGCCCTTGGTCTTCCCCGTGCCGGCGGGGCCGCGCAGCGCGAAGTTGCGCATTTGCGCCGTCATGCCGGTAGTCGCCTGGGCGTGCTTGCACACGCTTACGATCTCGTCGGGCAGGATGTACCAGGGCTGCAGTATCGGTACCAGGGCCAGCTCTCTTGCGTTGAGGATACGACTCGGGTTGAGCTTATATTTGCCCACGAAATCGCTGAGAGGGGTGGATGCCACTGGGACATACGCCGGAGCGGCGCCTGCCTGCGCGAGAACCGAGAACTCGCCCGCCAGGACTGTCTGTGGCTCGAAGCTGCGGTTGTCCAAGTGCGTTTTCGAGAGCCGCGTGATGTTGCCGCCGGTATCCGTACTGGCTTGCACATGAGCCGCGCAAGCATCATCGCTGAGCCGGCGGTAGGCGTTGTCGCAGAGGATCGCCAGGGCGTTCGTCGTCGCTGTCATATCCGGGAATCCCAATTGCTGCTGCTCACAGAAAAGCGTCAGGTTTTGCTTGAATTCCGCATCCGAAAGCAATTCGGGGAAGACAGCCAACAGCAGCGCGGTGCCGTCGCGGGCCTTGTTGCCAACGGTGTACAGCTCCATGGTCTCCGTGCCGGTATCATAAACCCCTGCCATCAGTTTGCCGTTGGAGGAGTCATGCACTACCAGGTGATACTGATTGCCATTAGAGGATTTGTACTCCACCACGTTTTTGCCGTTGGCCTGTCCCAGGCCGCCCAGGGTAAGGCCCTGCGCAATTTGAGCGTAGGCCATCACCGCCTTAACGACGGTGGTGCTCAGCCTGGCCTCTGTGCCATCGCCGTATTGCGAAGATACACCCTTGACGGTTTTGGGGATCTTATCAAAGGGCGCGGGGAGGTTGCGATTGAATACAATCAGGTTTGTTGCCATTGGTTTTAATTTCCTTTCTGCATTTTACTGCGGTAATTTTGTTGTGATCCCGTTTTCTGTAACGACCGCCTCGCTGAAGCCATTGCGTTTGAGTTCTTCGCAAATTGCCGCCCAGCTGGCAGGGTCGGGCAGTTCTTCTGCGCCGATGGCAAGCTCTCGCTCGCCTTGACCGAATACCTCGTTGCCGCGCCGGTTGAGCTCCGGCAGATGTGCTTCCACCCACTCAAAGGCCAATAGGCTGAAGTCTGTGTCCCCAGGTTCCTCGGGTGGTTCTTGCGGTAGCGGAGGCATATGCTCGGGCAACGAATCAAATTTTATCCCCTTGAACTGGAGCTGGACAATCTGCACCTCTGCCCTGCGGTAGCCGCCGGCGCGGTTAAGCAGGATGAAAACCGGTTCGCCCGCGGCGATGCTTGCCTGGGCTCTGGGGGTTTCCCATATCCAGTGAGCTTCGGGGAAGGCGCCGGCCAGTTGTTCTGTGATGCGCCGCTGAATGAGTCCGAATGCCCTGCGAAGCAGATCCGCTTCGTTGTCGGGGCGTACCGGCGGTGGCAGAGGCACCTGGTAGGGAGTGGTGGTTTTGCGGAAACACATAGCTTTACTTCCTTTCTGATGCAGGCGGTATTGACGAGCAACGGGGAAAGCTCCTAAAGAGGGTTCGCTTCCGTCATAGCGTAATACAGCCGCCAGTTTCTTTTGCCGTTTGGTCTCGGGCAACAATTTGAACTTCTGGTTGTTCAGGTACTCACCTCCTATTCGAAATGCAAAAGCGCACATAAATCAATGAAGACTTATGTGCGCTCTGCGCTCGGATGGCTTGGAGAACCGGATCAGAAGGGCAAATCGTCATCGCCGACGAGCTCGTAGCCGGTGAAGGCGCCACTGCCCGCAGGAGGATCTGCTGCTGCCGCAGGAATGGAGGATTCGCCTTGCGTGGACTGCTTTTTCTCGCCGGCGAAGCAGTATTCGATTTCGTCCAGGATGATGACGGGCTGGCGCTTGGTTGTGCCGTCCTCGTTCCAGACGTCCTCGTCGGGCCTGCCGGAGAGGTTGACGTAGGAGCCCTCCTTGAGCCCCATCTTGCTGATCCGCTCCGCCAGGGGCCCGAAGGCCTTGATGGTGAAGTTGATCCAGCGCGTGTTGTTTTCCGCCTTTTTGTCAAACACCTTGCAGCCAACTTTGAAGCGGGCGCAGCTGTTGTTCTCCGAAAAGCGGATGGCGGGTTGGTTGCCGTAACCCTTGGAGATCACGGCGCCTGTGATGATTGTTTTGACCATGACAATGTCCTTTCTGCGGGGGCTACCCGCGATTATTATGTAGCATCCATGAGCTTGGGCAACAAAAAAAGCGCCTAAAGGCACAATGCCTCCAGACGCTATATAACTCGGTTACTTTGTTTGCTTGCGCAAAACACGGATACTTTACATTGAGTAGTATATCACGTTGAAGCGCGCTTGTCAATCACAATATATGTTTGCAGATGAAAAATTCCGTCCCACTCGTTAATCCTGGTTTCCGTGTCTATGTAGACCTCCAGGGTATCGCCCGCAGCGAATTTCCTGAATTGTTGCCGCAGGGGGATGCGCAGGGACATCTCCTTTCCATCGACCATAGTGGTGATGGTGACAGCCTTGTTCCGCTTGCGAATGATCGTGGGTTCCACCTCAATGCATATGCCCGTGATAACAATGTAGTCCCGATAGCAGATCCGCACACCCAGTGCAGCGAAAAATACAGCCACGGCAATGATGATCAGCATACTCTTGTCCCGCCATAGGGCGGCGCTGAGCAATCCAAAGATGAGCAGTACGGCGGCCAGCCCCAAGTGTGTCACGACCTGCCTTCGTAAAGGTACTGGCAATGACCCTAGTTTTTGGGGTAGTGATTTGATTGCGTTTATAATTGTTTTCATAAAGCATGTCTCCTCAAATCAAAAAGATTCTTCGTTTACGCAGCAATCCCAATAGCGCTGCGACAACATCGTCACGGGAAAAGGCCTCCTCCATACGGGTCTCCAATATGCCATCGAAAATGGTTTCGGTGGTATAGATGGTCTCCACTAAGGCTTGCTTATTCTCTGGTCCCAACAGCTCCATTCGTGGCCGAACACCTTTCTCGGACAGGAACACAAGCTCTGCCAGCCATAAGCGGTACCCCGCTCTCTTTATCCAGCGCCAAAGCCGCCATTCAGAGAAACACAGCGGCCAACGCAGGAGTCGTATCGGCGCCACGCAGATGGCACAGTTTGTCAGCAGGCGGTAAAGGCACAGAGGGGTGTCCTTCTCGGCAGTTTCCACCAAACCCAGACGCGCCAGCGCATCGAGAGTATCAGCGCCGGCCAACGAGGAATCGAAGCAGCCGAGCTGCCAGAGCCTTGCTTCCACGCCCTCCAGCGTGAATTCCTTACCGCGCCAATCGACTGTGATTTTCCCTTGCCCTGCTTTCTTTGGGATGCCCTTTGAGATATACAACATATGTCTTCCTCGATTCTTTGTGTTTTGCCCTGTGGCTATGCCCTTTTATACCGCCATGGCCGTTGCTTTGCAACAGGCTATAGAAAATACATGGCGAGGACGGCCAGGCCTATAACTAGCAGGACGCCAAGTGCCAGCAGGACAATCTTTTTTGCCAGGATAGGATCCAGCCCGGCGCGAATCTGATCACCGTCGGCGGTGGAGGTATCCCTGTAGTATCCGTCGTAGCCGTCTTCCACTGGTTTTCGCTTGACGTGCGCAGGCTTTTTCTGGGTCTGGGGCCGATGGTTCTTTTTTTTTCTTTTTTTTCTCGGTCTGGAGGGAGGTGCGGGCGAGCGCTTGGGCCGCGACTGAGTCAGTGAAGCTCCGCATTCCGGACAAAAGGAGGCGGCGCTGACCTCTATGGCCGCGCCGCAGTAAATACAGTATTTCATTGCCGCCGATCCTTTCAGATAATTTCTGACGATATGATTGTATCATATATAGATTCGTTTGTCATCGGCGGGTATAGGACAAGTTTGTGCCATGTTTGTGCCACGAGGGCAAGAACGGAGAGATTGTGAAGAATAGCCGAAATCTATCACACTTCCGTAAGCGGTATTCACCGCTTACGGATCATCGCACCAGTATATTCAAACATCGCCGCCCTGCCACTGCTACAACGAACAACTAACCATAATGTCTGTGCGTTTACTAGTCTTTCAAAAAATCATACCGACTTAGCATGAAAACATGAAAAATTGCGCCCATCACCAGCATGATTGCTGTACTGGTAACGGGCGCGACGGGTGGCTATTTATCGCTGAAACTAACATATGCTTCGGATGCCGTCGCTAATATATTAACCGTAAGTCAAAGTGCTGTAATACCCTTTCATTACAGTTAATTTTGTGCCGTATTTTCCGGTGCCAGCAGAACCATCATGAATACCTATTACGACATAATCCCCATTCACATTAGCGAAAATACATCCACCGCTATCGCCGCCAGCACTTGAATAGTCGCAAAGAAGCCACTCGGTTCCGCTTGATATCGCGTAATTGTAATACAAAATTGTCCCTGTTCGTACCGAACTAGAAGTAGCTCCCGCCATATACACTGCTTTTCCCGTAGGAAGGCTAACCACATAATTCGTAGCATGTAACGTATACGATGGACTCGTATTAGTAGCTAATCCAACATTATAATTGCTATTCGTTATTTTCACAAATGCGAAATCCGCCTTACCGTCACATACACCTGCTGTTATTTGTCCATAGTCGGTACTGCCATCTTTCAAATTAGGAAGGCTAGACCAACTGGCGGTGTGCACCGCCGTCACGAATCCAGCGACGCCGTTCAATTTACAACGGAAGCCAAGAGAACCACCCGTACTAATTCCCTGGCCGGGTTTCAAAGTTACTTCCTCATGAATTTCACTGTTTGCGGTTGTTATTTCAACCTCATATGAATAATCTCCAAAATGTCTTTCACACAACAAATAATCCGAATTATCAAAACCATTCGCCAAAACAGCAACGCAGTTATGTTCCGGGTTAATTGCTACAGAAATTATTTTCTCTGCCCATTTTTCAAGGCCGTCTTCCCTGTCCATTGACGCATTTCTTATGCGCCACATCTCTTTCTGATGTTCTTCTAACTCTTCATACGAATGCTGTACTTGAACAAATTGGATGTCATCATCACTTACTCCAGCGCTTCTTAATTCATCGCGCATTGGATCTAGAACAGACAGCTCTGATGAAAAGTATACGATTAGCTTGCCTTCATCATTAATTATTGAACCGGCGTAGTTATCGATAACTCTGTTATACTGCGACCTTGTTGCCTGCATGTCATCTACCAGAATAGCATTGAATTTGTCAAACGCAATATCGCCAGCCTGTTCACAAGCAACAAAATCCGCGGTGAGTCCGTCTTCGCCATTGAGGCGGAAGTTTAGTGCATACACGGGAGAAATGGATAGTACAGCAACCAAAATTGCTATCCCTATAGCGACCAACATATTCCATGATTTCTTCATAGCGATCATACCTCACTTTTAATTATTTTAGCCTCGGAGTAATGCTGTAGAATTTCGTTGCATCTTAGACCATTGGAATCACCTTTCCTTCCTTTAGAAGCGAGTCCGTTTAGTATGTTACTGCGCTGCAGGTGCCAGTTGCAGTTTCCGATTAATCTCTGCTAAATCTTTATTCGCCTACATGGAATCCCTGTCTATTTAATTCAGAAATGACTATTTCATCTATATTTGAAATATCACCTGCCTCAATCAATTCTATTCGATGAATGTCCATCACCCGAGGATTTAAATCCCCAATAGTTTCGATATCAATGCCTATTTTGTCTCCGCTATTTAGTCCATCGAATGTTACGGTCTCGCCGACAGGAAAAATTTTAATGAACTCTTTGTCGGCAAACATAGATGATTTACCGTCAGCAACGAAGAAAAAGTTTTCATCTGTTATTAAAAAATAGCCTACAGCATGAACAAGATTCTCGCTGTTATTTTGAATTTTAGGATCCGCACAGCTACTGCAAAACAAACATAAAATAACTAAGAGGGTGCACACGAGAAAACCAGAGATAAAGGCTTTTACAGCATTCTTGGTTACTTGTACTTCCGATACGTACTTCATAAAATAGTTCCTTTCTTTCATTTGTGGGCGAGAAATCATACTTCTTGTATTGGGTCTAGTATAATGACCCACTATCTAGATCGTCGGCATCACCAACCCTTTCTGCCATAAGGCGATAATCAGTACGCCATCGCGTCGCTGTACTCTGTGAATCTTTCGAGCTTCGTGCCAGTTCAAACGTCAAGCACCCAAACCAATAACCAGGCAAAGCAAAACCGAAAGAATCCGATCCAACAGAACAAATCTCCTTCGCGTTTGAGGGCGGGAATATTTGTCCTCTTACTATATATACAAGATTCAGAGGCCTTTGGTGACATGTTTTCAAAATTAATTTTCATTTCCGTGGATTCAGCCGATGAGGTGTGTTCGTGAAATTAAAAAGAAGCGCCGGCGATTCAAGAGCATCGTCGGCGCCAGTGGATATTCTAAGCCCCTCAGGCTTTGCTACAATACTAAGGCGGGGCAATATACGGCAGCCAGCTGTGTCTTGCTTCGCCTTGTTGCCTAAGCTACAATGGGAGGGTAATTGGTCTGGCGGCTCGGGCTTTGGACATATGCGTCCGGTGACAGAAACAGCCAGCCATCCCTCTGTTACAATAAATTTGCGGTCAGGGCACGGCAGCCAGCCGCTGCCCTGTTCGCGTTTGTTGCCTAAGCCGTTACAATGAGATGGTATCGGTCTGACGTCCATCCTCAAGGGCTAACACGCCCGTCAATAAGTCAGTCAGCCGCCCTCTCATTGTACGGCGTTCGTTTTACGCAGATTGGGCTATCCATGCGAAGCTCCGTGTGGGACGCCCGTGTCACACAAACAGATTGAATCGGCAATGAACGAAAGGGCGTACACCGATCACAAAATCTATTGGTACGGAGGTACCCACATGGACATTACCTGCGTCGGCATTGACGTGTCCGACGGCCACAGCACCGTTTCCGCGTATGCGTGGGGGGACGAGATGGTGATGAAGCCGCACGACGTCCCCCACACCGTCGGCGCGCTACGCAAGTTGGCGGATGAAATCAAGCAATTGCCCGGCGAAGTCCGCGTCATCATGGTAAGCGCATAACTGCGAAGTACACAGGGGCATAAAAAAAGGCCACCCATCGGGGCGGCGGAATCAGATCACATCCCAGGGCAAGTCCTTGGCAGGCGTTTCAACGCGCCTGAGCTCAGAGGGGGCGTTCCAGGGCATGAGCCGGACCAGGACAGTTGAGTCGTTGCGGAAGTCCAGGCTGGGAGCGGTGCGGAAGACGTATTCAAGGTAGTCGAAGGGGTACAGGCCGTTCTCTTTGGCGGTTTCAACGACAGAATAGAGCACGGCGGAGGCGTTCGCGCCGCCCACGGTGTCCGCGAATAGCCAGTTGCGGCGACCGATGGTGAAAGGTTTCACGCTGCGTTCAGCTCTATTGTTCGAGAGTTCCAGGCGTCCGTCGAGCAGGACTTTTTCAAGCCAAAAGCGCTGGTTCTGGGCATAGGTGATAGCCTCGCCGACGCCGGACTGCGGCAGTGCGGGCGAGCTTTTACACCAGGCAAAGAAAGCGTCCATGACAGGCTTGCTTTGTTTTAGCCGTGCTTCGCAGCGGGCCTTGAAGTTATTGTCTGGCGGCACCAAAGAACTGAAGTTCTTGGCGTACTCGCGCTCCAAGGCGAACAGCTTGTCGCAGAATTGCAGGCCCCGCATGGATTCTGATCCCGCCCGCGCGTTGACCGGGACGGTCTTGAGCACCTCCGCGAATTTTCGTCGCACGTGGGCCCAGCAGCCGATGACCGTCACATTTTTCAGCTTGTGGTAGCCCTGGTAGCCGTCCGTGTGCAGGTAGCCGCTCCAGCTGCCCAGGAAATCGGCGGGGCGGTGCTCCTTGTGGTCCGGCGTGTACTCGTAGTATACAACGTGCCGTAGGGCGTCGCCGCTTGTGCGGTACAGCCACATGTAGCTGTCGCTCTGGGGCGTCTTGCCCGGCTCCCGCAGCACCTGCAGCCTCGTGTCGTCGCCGTGAAGCACTTGATGTGTAAGGAGTTCGACCTTCATGGCGTCGCAAATCGGCCGCAGGTAGTTCTCGCTGACGTGGATCATCCAGTTCGCCATGGTTTGCCTGGAAAGGTTCAGCCCTAAGCGTTTGAACTCCTGCTCCTGCCTGTACAGCGGCAGCGCGAGGACATATTTCTGGTGGGCGATGTAGGCCAGCAAACTCGGCGAAGCCACGCCGCTGCCCCGGATGACCGGCGCGGGCACGGCGGACTTCATCATCGGCACAGGGTCGTCCTCGGCGATTTTTTCGCATTTACGGCAGCTGTAGGCCGTCTGCACGTGTTCCGTCACCTTAAATTGCGCCGGAATCACTGTTAATTCTCGACGGTAAACCTCGTGCCCGCAGGCGTGCAGCAAGCCGCCGCAGTCCGGGCAAATGCGTTCGCTCTCGGGCAGCTCATGCACAACCTGCTCTGTCGGCAGGCCCGAGAAATCCGCCTCCCGCTTGCCTTTTTGCTTGCGGCGCTTGTACGTGATCTCTTCAAGAGCAGGCTCCGGCGCAGCAGGGTCAGCTTCGGCCTCAACCTCGTTGAAGATGCTCAGCTGCTCCCCGCCGTCGAGGTTCTTTTCGCTGGACGTGCCGTACTGCCGCTGCTTGGACAATTTCAACTGCTCCAAAAGCCACTGCACTTGAAGCTCCAATTCGGCAACCCTGGCCCTTAATTCAACGATTTCTGTGTCGTTTTCCATATGAAAATTGTACCATAAAATCGCTGAAAAGTCAAGCGTATCAAGGCCTTGCGCTCAAAAAAGTTTGCCGCCTTTGATCTCCTGCCGCCGCAGTTTCTGCGCCAGCTTCGCCCCGCTGATCAGGACCTCGAATTCCTCTGCGCTCAGTTCCATCATGCCATCTCCGTCCGGCTCCGGCCAACGAAAATGACCGCGTTCCAGTCGTTTCAGGTACAGCCAGAAACCGTCCCCGTCCCATTCGAGTACCTTCAGCCGGTTGCGCTGACGGTTGCAGAACACGAACAGCGCACCGTCGAAGGGGTCCATCGCGAAATCCGTCTGCACCTTCGCCGACAACCCATTGATTTGCTTGCGCATGTCCGTTGCCCCGCAGGCCAGGAGCACCGGCTTGCCGCCAAACCTCAGCATGATTGCGTCAGCGCCCTGCATACCGACGCCAGCAGCGCCTCGTCGAAGCCCTGGCGCACCTCGATTTCTGCACCGCCCACGCGCAGCGTCAGACCACCTGCCTGCTCCGGCGCTGATTCTTCAGCCAAGCGAACTGCTGCCCAGCCGCTGGGAACCAATGCCTGCGATTGTTCCGGCTGTACAACTCCCATCTGCTGCGCCGCCGTCTCACGCAGTTTTTTCTGCCAATAGAAGTAGCTGTGCCTCCCGATGCCGCGCTGTGTGCAATACGCCGCTATGCTTTGTCCACTGTTTGCCCGGTCCTGCATCACCTGTGCCCAGTGCCCCAGACGGTATTCCTCCGCGATCTCCCTGGTATTCATCACTCGTCTCCAATCCGTTTGATTTCGGTTGAAAAAGTTAGCCTTACTTTTTCTTCCCTTTTCCAACTCGATTGGAACTATTGTATCACTCTGGGGCCTCAGGGGCAAAGTGCATGGAAGGTTTGGCGCTTACTGTAAACTGG
>Ga0209628_10000996_pt1 | contig 17871 bp, 16 predicted proteins | sample TergutCu122P4_FD_187285 | JGI IMG/M metagenome (GOLD analysis project Ga0209628, IMG submission 187285) | Cubitermes ugandensis P4 segment gut microbial communities from Kakamega Forest, Kenya - Cu122 P4 (SPAdes) (version 2) | ecosystem: Host-associated > Arthropoda: Insects > Digestive system...
ATGGGAAATAAGTGCTTCCTTTGTACTTACTTAAATATGTTCTTAGTCAGTCAACCCAAAAAGTGGCAGAAATCTGAACCAAGCAAATTCTCAGTATCAGTTTGTAAATTCCTGGGGTCACAGTAAGGTTTGACAAACATTATGCAAAGCACATACTTTTTCAAAACCAATAAAACCAAACAACATGTTGACAGATGCTTTGTAGTTTATATAAACTACAAAGCATCTGTCAACATGTTGTTTTCATACAAACTGCTGGTACTGTAACTATCAAACAATGTAAATTATTATTTATCTTCTAAGGCCAGAATTTGCAGATTATGTGTTACTAATTTCTGAACAAGCTTTACAACTTGCCTTAAGCCCATAGCCAGTCTCAGCTAGGATCTCAGGAGCAACATATGTTGGAGTGCCACACACAGTATAAAGTGGCTCAGTTACCACTTGAGCAAGTCCAAAGTCCCCAAGTTTCAACAACTTGGTACCATGCCTGTTGATTTGAACCTGTAAAAGTATAATTAATATAAAACCGCAAGCAAAGTTCTTGCAGAGTCCATGGTCTTAACTCAGTATTTACTCCACAGCACGCAGAAAATTTTCTTAATTCAAATAACGAGTAATGTCTGTGGATGTGCATCATGTAGGTTTTAAAAACTTTAAATTTTTTAATAGTTCCAGCAGTAGACACAAAATGTAAATCCCGAAAGATTTCATGTAACCAAGTGCTTCTGAACTACACAACAATTTCAAGATTTTTTCAAACGTAATATAAAAATATAAAGTTTAGAGAGTGTTGTGTTGTGATACTCATAGTGCATAAAAGAATTATACTTAACCAGAAGCTGAGGTCATCTGAGAAGGAATTAAGTTACTAATTTTTCAGTTGATTTCAATAATTAAGGATATCACAACCTACTTCTGAAAGTGTACACATTTATTTCAGTACATAAAAAAAGCTACACAGGTATGGTGTTGCTGTTGGAGATACAACACAACCCTTTTTGACTAGTTTCAGTACAGTATTGTTGCCCATTATTGTAGTGGATATAACCTACTAAATCTCAATGGTAAAGAACCAGGAAAAGTGAACAGGATATAATGAATAATCGTTCACTTGGCTGGATTTATTCAAAGCAGCTGTTTGAAATTCAACTGTCATGTTTATATACAACAGAATTTATTTGTTTTTCATTATTTAATCTGCCCATACTTTCCAATAATATCTGACTTAGAAAGTAATACAGACAGCTGCTTTATGATTAACAAATGTTGCAACCTTGAAGTACAATAATCCATTTGCAACACTGTACAGACATGTGAAAAATGGGTCCATTGAAGCAGTTCAGGACAATTTACAAACATTTTAGTAACAAGCAATAGGAACATGTCTTCAAACTGTTAAATTTAATGAACACTTTTTTAAAGGACAGATGAAGCAGAATTTAAGAAATCTGCACATGACTTTATGGAAAAGAAAGAAATGCCACACCCTTCTCAAAACACAGCAGCAGGAGATAATTGGATAAAGGGATTTTATTATGAGACATCCAAGTATCAATCATTTGCCAGAACCCACTTCAGTTTCCAGATACAGGGGGATTCAGTCATCCAAATACCAGGTCCCATACTGCCAACCAGAAATGTGACTAGTTACAGCACTGCAGCTGGGGGGTTATGGACCATCTTCCCTACACTCCCCATCGTGTGCCCTGGGATTACCACAACTTTAGGACCCCTCAACAAGCATCTGACTGACAAGCTTCTAGTCAAAGCATGCCGTCACCTCCTGACTAAAGACATCTGACAGTGATACACCAGGATACCACCCTTGGTGCTGAAGGGGGAAAATGCTTTTACTTCAGTAGTGACTACGTGGAGATTTTGTGTGTACCATCTGCTACACATGTGCCATATATATTTGGAAATCAGAATAAAGTTAATGATATTATAAGGTTTGTTACCTTATTTTGGAAACTCATTTGTATACTAGTAGATGCTGCATCACTGGAGGAAGGTCAGGGTATCACTACCTAAATAGCTACAAAAATAGGACTTAAGTAAAACACCTACTAGCCTCTTAAAAACGCAGGTGTTATACGTTAAGTTCTGGGAATGAAAGTAGAGGCACTCATACTGGTGGCAAAAGGTGTGATGCCATGCCGTTTGGTAAACAGATACAACAAATCAGAGAAACATGATGTCTCCATAATTTACTTTGTCTTCAATTAAACCGATACTTAATGCACCTTATCTCACACACCGAGTCACCCAGCTTACTTAATACTCCAACACATTTCGGCACTCGCTGTTACCACCTTCAGGGAGTACCATCTTAATTGTTAACTTCTCAACACATCAACTGGTTGCAAACATTTTTGTCCCAGCAAGTGTTACAGAAATGCACTTTGCACTCACAATACACAATTTCTAAATCTGTGCAACACATGCTCAGACATATGTTTGAAACCAGCTGATGTGTTGATAAGTTAACAGTTAAGATGGTACTCCCTGAAGGTGGCAACAATGAACACTGAAACACATCAAAGTATTAAGCAGACAGCATGACTTAGTGCATGAGAGATGGTGCATTAAGTGTTAGTTTAATGGAAGACAAAATAAATTATGAACAAAATGCGTGATTTGTACAATATTAAATTAATGCTGTCTCCAAGCTAAGAGCAGAAGACTAACTCTTCTAGCAAAAAAAAAAAAATAAAGTCAGCACAATTCACTTAAATATTAGGACCTGTCTTCCAGACTACATGATACAACATACCAGAAAGACACTAACATTCACATGTCCATCATAATTTGTTCATCTTAAACCAGATGATAAATCATTTCTTACATCTGTAATACATTCAGGCAGGCTAAAAATGTACTCACCATGGGTGTCAGTTAATTTGCCTGTGGTGAGGCAGCAACTATTACCACAGCCCTTATTACAAATCTCAGGAACACTCTAACAACAAAAAAAATTACTTACCAGCAAATTTTCAGGCTTAATATCACGGTGAACAACATTCAAACTGTGCAAGTAGAACAACGCAGAGGCCAGATTTCGTATCATCATACTAGCTTCCTTCTCTGAGAACTTAGTAGCTGCTGCTATGGCATCAAACAAGTCTCCACCCTACATGAAGATAAAAGTATTACAAAGCTGTTTCTTCCCTTCACATACTTCATTGTTTCTGAATGTTGTTAAAATACACTTCATTTCCATGCAACAGCTGACCATAGCAAAAGATAAAACAAAATTTGTTGCATCAATTATTACACATTGTCTCAGCATATTTTCAATCAGAAGGATAGAGCCTATGCAGTCATTACAGACACATTCAACTACACAATATTACCAACGGACCAACTGACCACACTTTGTTGGAATGACATATTTTGCAGTCATAACTGACAATACAATATGCACTTTTTTTACCATTTGACATGGCTGGCAGACCCTTGCTGTACTAAATTCTTGAAGATCTCCCCCAAGACTAAAAATTTCCTTCAGAACAAAATAAAGACAAAAATGAGTTCTTTGGTACAAAAATTCTTCTTAATTCAAAAGTATAGAATCTCACCTGGCAGTCAAATAACCACCAATGATTCCTAACCTTCGTCAGATTAATCTGGCAAACCCCCTTCCCACACATATATTCTTTACTTCACACCTTGTGAACAACTACCTTCTGCAGTTAAATGTTAAGCCAAAAGCAACTACAAAGTGCAGATGTTATCATACTGACCTTTATCAGTTCCATGACTAGATACAACTCTGAGTGTGTGTCATACTCCGCAACAAGCTGTACAATGTTTGGATGATGAATTCGCCTTAAGATGGAGACCTCACTTTCAATCATGTGTTCTTTTCCACGACATTTTGACTTGTCAATTACTTTTAGAGCATATTCTGTTCCTGATGACCTGATAATGAATTACAAATGTTAAGTATATGCAGCATAAAACCATTCTGTCCCAGTTACAGTCACTTCTCATTCTAATGCCCACCTGCCTTCTTGTAGCCTATTACATACTAGGGATGCACCAGATGTTTATAGAAACTCTATCATATGTCTCATAAATAATCATTTTATTTAATCTAACAAGTTTCTACATGTATTCTAAATTCAATTAAATGCAATTTCTTGCAATTTCATCCTAAATTTATCAAAGGCTATCTTGAACTCTACAAACAGCTGAAACACTGATCTAATACAATCCTACTTTTTCTCCGATTGTTTCCATTGGTAAAGATCACGCACTGGTTAAAGTGTCAAGGCAGAATCTGCATTCATGATCACAGTTTCATTTCCAAATGGTGTTAACTGTGCCAAAAGAGTATTCAACCCAAGTTTGAATAAATATGACAAGAAATAGGTTCCATAGGCATAGACAACTGTAGTGATCTTCATCCCTTTCCAATGTTCTGGTAATTATTTCTTATTTCAACCACAATTTCATAAATCCCTTAACATGTCATCCTAGCATCTAGGATTACTTCTGCTGGAATTAAGAGATTAATAATGTTTATAATGTTTTGGTTTTACAGAGGTAGTTTCAACTTCACTGAAGTTGATATCCAGACTGATGGTATGACAGAACTTCACACTCTTTGAACTCATAAGCTACATGAAACTGTGAGAAACTGTTAAAAAGTAAGAATATATAGTAAATATCTGCTTATTCAACGACTTTTTCAAAATTGCATTTGTCACTAGAAAATTCAAACTATGTCCTTCTTTTCCACATTGTCACCCTGGAGGTTTATGCATCTGTCACACTGTGTTACAAGTAAATGTATGCCTTCAGCACAGAATTCTGGGCTTTGCAAACAAACCACTGTGAGACAGTTTCTTGTGCTCCAGCATCAGTATGGAATCTGTGACCACCAAGATGCTTCTTCAGAAGGCAAGAGAGACAAGAAGTCACTTGGTGCCAAGACCCCACACAGCTCAACAAATAGCAGTCTTGTTGTAGCAATTTGGATGGGAATGTCATGAACATTCACCATACAGCCCTAACTTGGCAAGAAGTGACTATCAACTTCTCAGTCCTCTGAAGAAGCATCTTGGTGGCAACAGATTCCAAAATGTTGTGGAAGAGCAAGAAACTGTCTCTCAGTGGTTCCGTCACAAACCTCAAAATTCTATGCTGAAGACATACATTCACTAATAACACACTGTCATAAATGCCTAAACCTTCAGTCTGACCACATGGAAGAGTAGATCATTGTTTTCTCTCATGGGAAATATTATTTGGAAAAAAAGTTGCCAGATAAAGAAATATTCACTATGCATTCTTACTATCCTGGGGCACATGGTTGCACAGTGGGTTCAGGCACTACACTACAAGCCAGAAGGCCACAGGTTTGATTCCTGATTGTGCCAATGGAATTTTTCATTGCCATAATCATTTCAGCCACTCTATGGTCCTGGGGTTGACTCAGCCTGTAACAGAGATGAGTACCAGAAATATAGGCGGACCCCCGTATCCACAGGTAATACGTTCCCAGACCTACCATGGTTATGTGAAATTGTGGATAATACCGAATGCTTTATATATTGTGATGTGACGTGATATTCATGTAACATACATAAATACGGTAAAGTTTAACTGATAAATTACGCACAGAAAGACATTACCAACATTAAATAAAGTAATAATAAAGTGTACTGTACACTACATTGTACATTTACAGTGTACTTTCTCTCTCTCTTGTACGTACGAATGTAAGGTATGCTGACGTTTTAGCCTAATCCTCAAGAGACGTTACAGCAATGAACAAATAAAGTACCTGTACTGTACAGTATCATGTACAGTTTCAAGGGATGACAGAACAATAAAAATCATGCTTTTCCATCAAAGCGCTGCATATGCAATAAAAAAAAACGTATTATTGTTACACATTTTACAATGAAAATCATACATACGTACCTGCACACAACCTTTTAATAGAAAATTTTATTTGTTAAAAAATATCTTTGCCTACTGTGGCTATTCACCGACTTCTCCATTCTTCTTGTTGCTTTCCGAACACAAACACTGTGATAACACGGCAACTAATTCAACAGCGAGAACGCTAGAAGCAGGATGGTGGCAAGTTTGCGGGGAAACACTGGTATGGGGACAAAGGAAGATGAGTCAAGTACTGGGTGCGTTTGGACTGCTGGACCATATTACGGCCCATTCTCGCCTGGTGTGCATTTTGAAATTTATGAACTGTTATTTCTTAAATTTTCCAAATTTTTTCAGACCGCAGTAGACCACGGATATGGGGGTCCTGAGGGGTAAAGGTGGTTGGTGCATAGAGTTAAGAACCTTACCACCTTCATGTACCGACTGTCTTGAAATCTGGGAGCGCAACCTTCTGGAACCCTCAGGGCCTGTCCGGGACTGTACAGGAATTGTTATTCTTGCTTTCTGATCGGGCTATGCAGCAGCTTTCTAAACTGATCTTCCCATGTGCCTACAATGTTATGGAGATCTACAAGCAAATAAGATCCTCCTCTTCCAAATGCAGCCCTTTTAAAATTCTCCAATGGATCTAAAAAAATTCTGACATATTTGTTTTGTTGTTTCCACCTCACTGGCTTTGTCTTTGAGATCTAGGAAGTTCCACTGCAGGCCACTGGGTTGATATGTTTGTAGCCCAAAAACGCTATACAAGAATTAGTTCTGCAGATTGGGAAAATGCAACATTCATGACAATTTCTGCACAGCTGAGTGTCCTCTATAAAAATGTAGCAATAACGTTAGCATAATTCCTGCCATTAGCCATTATCGCATAAATTATGGATTTCATACCACTCACTACCGTGGGATTGGTGGCTTTATTTAAAACTGGTGGTACAGTTTTATAGTCCAAGGGAATCTGGGTTGAAATGCCAAAGTTCCTGGGCTTCACACTGTAACAACGTTTATACAAAGACATCCTCATGTAGTCTTACTTTGCCATCCAGGATAAAACTAGTATGTCTGACCCACAACTTTATTTATGTTTGTGACCATGCAGCCCATGACATCAAAGATACTGGACCACTCTATTTCAGACATAACCTCTTTTATTCAGACCTAGGCTATAGCCTTGACAATCTGGGGTCAAAATCCCAGCATGAGCAAGAGATATTTCCTTTCTCCAAAATGTCCAGACTGGTTCCAGGACCCAGGTTAAGAATGAGTGATGCTATACTTCTAATCTTCCTCTACGCCTTCATGGGATGCAAAGAGACAACTGATTTAGACAACTGTTCTATTTACTGCACAAAACTTGGCTAGGTTTGCACATAAAGGTGGCATACCTTTCTTCCTATATTTGTTTCCAAACAAGTAATCATTGCATCATTAACCTGTTTTCTTCATTATAGTATTTACAACATTCTTGAACTTGTTTAATCCCTAAAATCCCATATTCAGATATTGTTCCATGCATTTGTAATTTTGATTTCAATCATTTCTAATTTGTAGTCACTGTCATACTTTTGCAGTCAATAATGAGACATGTAAAACTACAACCTGTTCAAAGTGCTGCTGACGCAGTGAAAATGATGCATCAGCAAGCCTGACTCAGTAGACACATTAGCAGACACTTGTGAAGAACAGTACAGTTCAATAGGTGTGTAGCTAGTATGGATAATGTGAAAGTGCACCTTAAAGGATGATGTACAAGCTGATGAATTTGTCCAAACAGGACCAGAGAGAAAATGAGGGAACCCTGCTTCTGACTTAAAATCATATAATTAAACAAATCAATGCAAACCCTTACTGTCCGGCACTTTCAAAATCTGTGTACTGGGATCAGGAACCAATATCCATGTAAACTCAATGACAGCATCATCCTGCCACAAGACAATGCTTGTTCCCATGTGGCCCAAAGTTCACAACCCACTCAATGTCCATGCAGTGGGAGGTCTTTAGCCTTCCAGCGCCAAAAGACAACTTCAGTCAACGTGCAGTGTGACTCCAAGAAATCTCAATGTCACCTAAATTCATCAGCCATGAACATTCAAAGTAAATGGTGGCCATTTAAGTCCCCATCTTTTGCAGAGTACACTGAGCATTAAATTCTGAAGCCAAACAGTTAAACATCCTGTACAGAGATCAGGATTATCATAACATTTTCTTGCTTCTGGACTGTTAAAACAAGTCCTAAAATGACATACCTTCATGCTGGATGATATGTGTAGGAGGCTGTGATATGATAGTTTAGGCAACAGCCCAAGAAATTCTTTGCAAATGGCATATACCACATCATTAATACTCCTCTCTAAATGCCTGTGGTTACTTTTTATAAATGCTGCAATACCTTCAGCTGTCTGCAGCCTCAAATAGGTTTCAGTTATACATGCCTCATAGTAATGAATACTAAAATCAGCCCTTCTATAAGATCGCATATTAACTGTACTTGAATGTCATCCTGTATAAGTTTAAGATTTTAAATGGACCTGATAAAAACATGTAGACATTTTACATGTCATGTTACACTAAGTATGTCAACCCACTGACATATGCTGCAAGGTAGGCATAATGTTATTCTGCATTTACCTAAACTTTATGATTGAAAAGGGTGTGTTGTTCAGGATTATATACCACTGGCAGGGTGAAACCAAGATCAGAAAATGGAAGCAATAAATGAAGAGAGGTTTCTACACTCTCAGTACTGCAGTTTTGACATCAGCAAAAATAGTTACATGGCATGTACACTCCGAGAAATTGTGATTTTAGGTGTCCCTCAAGAATTATAATGGAGGACACACAGCAATGCAATTGGTTGAGGCACTGCACAAGCTAAGGTCACAGGATCAATTCCCGATGGCCCTGGGGTTGACCCAGTCTCTAAGAGAAACTAGTACCAGCAATATTTCCTCAGGGGTATGCATAGGGACAACAACCTTACCGCCTTCATGTGCTGACTGTCTTAAAAACTGGGAGCCTCAACCTCCTGGAACCCTCAGGGACTGTCCAGGCATGTAGAGGGATTGCTTTATCTTTGCTTTACCTCAAGAGCTATAATACATGACAGTGGAGCAGTGGGAGGTTACATTGATTGGAATTGTCAAATGTTACTGCTGTATTATACAACAGGAATTTCACTAATGTTAAATAATTTCTAAATCTCATGGAGCTTTAAGGTGTGTCATATATAGCATATACAGCAATTTGCACTAGACAACAGAACAAAGAGGGGACTGATGCATAGGGATCTCTTCATCAACACACCCTCACACAGATATATAGACTCTTCTTAATCGGTGTAGAAACCTGATGATGGCCATTACAGGCCAAAACATGTAGTTTCACTATTAGAATATAACATCTTTCTAAACAAGTTGTGTTGATTGACTACACTTTTCCTTCCTCTCATTATATATCATGGAACGTTTAATTATTAAATAAAGGTCCACATCTTTCAATGATCTATCACCACACAAAAATTTCAAGTCCCTATATTGCTAGTGTTCCTATCTAAGAGATGCACAAAGTCACCATCGTAATACTGGTCATGATAACGAATTTAAGAATGCTAACATGCACAAGTCTCCAATGGCACAATACACAAACCAAGCTGCATGAAAATTTGTCGTTTCACATCCAATATATACACAACAGACTCAGGAGTTCAACAGACACAGTGCCAGCAGCATTGCAAACAAGGAATCCCACTGCAAACCTACATAAATTCAGTGTGCTGTACCCCTAGCAATTCTTAAGTGACTCAGATAAAAAGACATATGCAGGTAGAATAACAGAAGAATCAGCTGAAATAAGGAAGTGCGTGTCTAATTACAGCACTCACCTTTCAACACACTGCCTCACAACAGCAAAGTTCCCATCACCAATAACTTTCCCCACCTGATACTTCAGTCTGATTGCTGGAGGTATTGCAGGTGTGTTTTCATGTCCTTCTTGCAAACCAGAATACTGAGAGGTTTTTGTCTTCATAGGCATCTTTGGCATGTTTGCTGGTATTCTCAAATCTGCTAACATACAAAGACAGCTTGCTTGCAACATAAAAAAATTGTCCTGGGTAAACAAGAAGATGCATCAAAAGGCAGAAACAATGAAGATATGGAACAATAAGACAGGAATAAGCATACCATCTATTCTGATTCAACACCTGTGCATTATACTCTGGTTGTTATGGATACAGATTTTGGCCCAGAGACCAGCTATTCTGGGGTTTCGTGATTTTCCTCAGTTACTCCACACAAATGCTGAGATAGTACTTCAAAACAGGCCACAGCCATTTCTATCAATGTTCCTTCCACTTCCTCATTCAGTTATTCTACCATTCAAAATTAAATAACATACACAGTTGAAAAAGGATTGTTAAATAACCCAAGAATCAATCTATTTCTGGTACGTAGGAAGACAATGTTAAAATTTAAATAAAGGAAGAGCCTGTGTGAAATGGATTAAATTATCACAGGACAGGGTCATGGTGGCAGCCAATACAGTGATGAAACTGACTTCTTATTAACCCTCTAGTGCCAAACACTGACTACAGTCAACACATGGTCTGTGATTTAAAATGACCAAGTCAGCTCAAGTCATCATCAATAACATAAACAGTAATAGAAGCCATTGAAATTCCCACCTTTTTCAGAGGTCCTTGGGCATTTTGTGGTGCACAAGAGTTAAGTAACTTACAATTGCCCTGTATTTCTAATGAAATGGAACAAATAAAACCACATTTAAACTCACCAACTCTTTCCTGAGAACCCATCAATCGTTGTCCAGACTTGGATGAAGAATTTGGTATCCATGGAACATTACGAAAACTTTTGCTGTGTGACTGGATTGCTTTATATTCTATAAAAGAAAGAGTTATTCAAAGAGATCAACAAATGTTGAAATGCCGACTTACGCTTCTCATTTTGTTATGACACCATTACAGTCTAGTATGTGATATTTGTGTTTCAAAGGAGCATTCTGCCTCCAACTTCAGGGTTCAAATCAATCATGTTGGAAAAGTGGATGGTTATGCAGAAGAGGGAAAACAGGTCACACAAAAGTGCTCAATCAGAACCATGAATACAAAAAAGAGGTAAGGGTAGCTAACAGGGAACAATGGCAACAGTATGCTCTGAACAGGGAAAATACTCTAGGGCAGAGGAACAGAAATTATTCCAACTTTTCTACAAAATCAGCTGCATGCCCAGCTTCCCCAACTTCAACCCTGAAGATGAAGGCAACATGTTCGTCGAAAAATGGTACTGATGATGCTGCAGCCCCGTTGAATAGTAATTCTGTATTGCAAGAACATTTAAATAAAGGCTGCTGTTATCTGAAGAAACACGCAAATTTCATAAATACTGACAAACAAATTTTTAGTAAAGTTCTGGAATACGGGAAATTTAAAAAAACAAAAAAGTATTTTTATGTGGAAATGCTTGACACGATATTGTGAAAACAAATGACCTACAAAATATGTGGGGAAACCAAGGTGCCATAGTTTTAAATATTATTTAACTACAAGTAAACAAGATATATATTGTCATGAATGGAATTTTTCTTGGGCAACTTCGGCATTTCCGTAGGACAGTGGAATCATGCCCTTCATGCAAGTGTTCCGGAACAGATTTGTGCAGGAAAATGATTGGATCATCCTGAGAAACAAATTAAGAACCCATTACAGCTGTTACAGAACATACTCAGTTTTCTTTCACATTTTCAATACAGAGGAATCCATAACCCAGGAGTAAAATACTTCAGCCCTCATTAAGGGTATAAGAAAAATGTTCAACACGCTTGAGCATGTGTTAAAGAATGTGAAGAAAATAATGTATACCAGTTCATTGTTCAAGTCTTTTTGGTTGTGACAATGTGTCACAAACACACAGACAGACAGACAGTGTCCACATAAGGCATTCCTTTCTTACTTCATAAAGACAGCATAAAAACACAAAGCCATAGGCGCAGAATACAACAATACACTAAAAGGCAAAGGTTCAAATTCGAGCAAACAGAGGTCATATAAGTGCACTTATTCATTTTTACCAAGCCTTCTCTGGCACATCCATTTTATAAAAATTATGCGCTGTGTTCACCAGCATACTCATTTCCCCTGTGACAATGGGTGACAGCACTACTGTTACAGCACAAAATTTTAAACCATAGCAATAATAAACAAAGTAAATGGCCATGTGACTGAATGAAGTAACCTAACTTGTTAATTTGTGTTTTAGTTTCGCTATGGATAAAATGGAACCCATCAGACCTTACTCCAAAAGGTGAAAATCGACATCATTCACAAAATTTGGAAGTAGAAATATTACCATATTTTGAACAATCAGAGCTCTGAAAGCAAGGAAAAAGACCACTGAACTTCAACAAGCAAGGTAAATTAATCATGCCTCAACTGCCACTACCAATTAAAGACTACCTCAACAATATCTGATGCATTTTAAACATGAACCATTGTAGGCACAGGTAGTTCACACATGTTACTACCTAATACACATTAGCACAGTGGTGCACAGCCTTTTGGGTACAAGAGTCCAATCAAGATAAAGAAATGTTTGCTTGCCACATTATAAATAACATACTGTATTTATGAATAATATTTTTGTATGAAAGCAGATAAAATAATTTCTTTTTGAATATCACGTGTTCATTTTGCGTTACTAAAATCAAATCACGGCCGCACTGCGAAGGTAGTAGGGCCACATTTTGCTCATCACTGCATTAGAATGTAAGATTCCTTACCTTCTACATCCAAATCAAAATCCTCTCTTGAATACCTCTCATTTCCATATGCAAAAAATACATCTTCACTCCCAAAGAAGTCTTCTAGCTGTGTCACCTGCAATAGAAACCACTCATGAATTCCATGTAGCAGAGCAAATGGGAAGCTGGCTCAACTGTAATGCTTCTGACTTCTATCTGAGAGGTGCCCAGTTCAAGTCCTACCTATGACACCAATTTTCCTCAGCTTTTCAGTTTCCCCAATCCTACCAAGTATATGCTGGGATGGTAACTCAAATCAAGTCATGACTGTTTCCTTTGAAATCCTCTCCAGTTCATTATTCAGTAACAATCATTTCATTGTCATATAATCTGAGCTACTGTACTTAAATATACTGTAAATGAGTATATAAATTCATGGAGCAGTCCCTCTTCAGTAACTAACAGTCACTTAGTAATGCAGGTTCCCCACATTTTATGGAACATAAATGTTAAGTATGATGTACACAACAGACCACAAAAACCCCTATCTGAAGCTTAGATTTAAATATGTCCAATATCCTGCATAACATAACATAACATGCTTGTTAAGGTGAGTTGTTGTTTTCCTGGTTTTGAGGTTCTCACAGCAGTGTTCTGAAGGTTCGGGTCTTCTGGAATGTGACATGTTGCTGGGTGTGTAGCTCCTGCTGTTTACAAGGATAAGACTGCCTTCATATTCAGGAGCAAGCAGTCCGAGAGGAGTCACAGGCTTGTTGTTAGCCTCCTGTCCAACAACCCCCATGCTGAAGGACCACCTCTTGTTGGATGTCTGCAATTTTTTATTCAGTATATTCACAGTTATCCTCCTCATCTGGAGGCCACCTGCTCCATTTCTACTGAGAAAATTCCATACCATGACAGAACCAAACAACTATGCTCCATTATTTGTCTTGTATTTTAACCATTCAAAGCCTGGTGGTTACAGAATGTACCATAAAGTTTAGCATTAAAACATTCTATGTTCTGCACACACAATGCATTTATGTGTTTTGTGTGGTTCTCAGGGACAAGCGGCAGTTATTTTCTTATACTGGTTCTTATAACAGAGCTGGAGTGTGTTTACTTTGTAGTTAAAACTTACATCAAGAGTCAGTCACCACATTTTCCTGGAAATTTAAATGCTTCTTTCACTCCCCAACTACTGACCAAAAACTTTTTTCATATGTGCAACAGTAAGCATTCAATTTTGATTTTTTCCCTTAATGACTGTAGTCTCAACAGTGTTGAACAACATACTGGTTGTTGTAGTTGTCATTATCGCCTTTGTCGTCGTTGCTCCTAGTACTACTACTACTACTACTACTAATAGCAGCAGCAATAGTATTAAACCTGATGAAAAAATCCTGTCATGTTCTAATCTGAAGACATATGCAAATGATATTAACCATGAACAAACAAAATATGTTCAGTCAGATAATGATGAACTCACTCACCTGCACTCCAGACAAAGTAAAAACTTTTCGCACAGCTCCAGTATCAAGTTTCACTGCATCTGTGATGCTGGAGAAAGCGTGATCAAGAGAGGGAGCATTCCTCTTGTTGAGCAACAATCGCACAACTTTTCGTGGTCTTGTTCCATTCCTTATTAATGTAATTAATCGAGGATGGATAACATCAGACAAGTTGGCACGAGATGTAGGTGAACGAGTAGTTTCTGAAGCTTGATGCATTGATGGAAGTGATTTGCGATGCTTCAGCTTCCCAGTTGGCATGCTGGCTGAATAATCCACCCTTTTGAAGGTTTCACCTAGACCTGAACATACATAACATTTGCCATCCTCCAGCTCATCAAGACCACCCACTTTCTGACCATCCATTGTGAACAGCGTCCGTACACCACTTGGAAGACTCACATTCTCAACAAGAGCACGTGTCAGATCAGCTACTAGGCTGTCGAAAGAACGATACCTTTCAGGAGTCACAGCCATCATTACTCCTTTGTAAAACCGATCACCATTTCGGTAGAAGCGAATACGTTTGGCTTTACGAGTTGGTGGTGTCCGTAATGCTGAACACTGACGGGATGTGAAATCTCCAAGACGTCCATTAAGATTCTCATCAGCTGGTAAAGAGGATGAGAAAGTAGAAGCTGAGGAGGCACTGCGGCTCTGCTGTTCCTCTCCAACCATTCCAGACATTTCACTATACAACAAATGCACATTACAAGTTTGGGCAACAACATCCCATTGTGCTAGTTACTCATTAACAAACCAATCCACACAAATGCAACATCCAAACACTACACATTCATTTATTATTTTCTATTACATGTTTCAGTTGTTCCTTTGACCATCATCAGGTAGAATGACACTAAACCTAAATAAAACCAACCTAGTCCATTTTATGGCTAAACTGACTACGAACACCCCAGACTATATTGAACTAGGCCAGAATCAATTAATAAACTCACAAACCATCAATTTTTTAGGCCTTACCCTGGACTACACATTATCTTGGAAACCACATATTGCACGAATAGGTAATAAACTACAAACAGCCTGCTACATTCTCAGGATACTAAAACCTATATTAATTGCCCAAAATTTGAAGATGATTTACTTTGCTTACTTTCATTCCATCATGTCTTATGGTATTATATTTTGGGGGAATGCTACTGATAATTATGTAATATTTAAATTGCAAAAAAGAGCTATCAGAATTATGACCAATTCTAGTAACAAGACATCCTGTCGTGGGCTATTCAAGGAGTTAGGTATTCTGCCCCTTTGCTCTCAATACATATTATCGCTCGTGCTGTTTGTTGCCAAAAATAGGGAGGATTTCATAATTAACTCTGATATTCACCCATATAATACACGATTTAATACTAACTTACACCCTTCCTCAGCAAGGTTAACCAAATATCAAAAAGGTACATACTTTTCAGGCATCAAGATCTACAATTGTTTACGTACAAGAATAAAACAACTCTCAGGGGATGTAAATAAATTCAAACTGGCATTAAAAAAATTTCTCTCAGCTAGATCCTTCTATTCCATAGAAGAATTTCTACATTGGTCTACCTCAGACGACCTAAATGCCATGTATCTGTGATGATTGTTGAACTGGCTGGACTAAGTACCCTATTCTATTTTATTTTATCCTACTTTTATTTTATTTTATTATCTGATTTGTGGTGTCAATGTACATAATTAAGTTATGCTTATTGTATTAAGATTTCACTCCATTATATGTAAATATTGTAATTTTGTAACCTAACTGATGTAATTTATAATGACAAATTCTATATCCTGTGGTTTTGACCACGTATGGATTGACTGAATGTATAATAAACAAACAAACAAACAAACAAACAAACTTACTTACTTATTTACCCCAAGGAACATAGTCCGTATTGAGAAGCCAACCGGTTTTCAGCTAGTCAAGTAATTTCCAACATTTACTGCATTTACAAAAGCCTGCTCCCTGTCCCTATTCTGAGCCAGATCAATCCAGTCCATCCCCCCTCCCCCCATTCTACTTCTGAAGATCCATATTAATATTATCCTCCCATCTACACCTGGGTCTCCAGTGGGCTCTTTTCCTCTGGTTTCCCCACCAAAACCCTGTATGCACCTCTCCTCTCCCCCATAGTGCTACATGCCCCAGCCATTTCACTCTTCTGGATTTGATCACCCGAATAATATTTGGTGAGGACTAGAGATCATTAAGCTCCTCCTTATGTAGTTTTCTATAATCCCCTGTCACCTCATCCGTCTTTGGCCCAAATATTCTCCTCAACACCCTATTCTCAAACACCCTCAGGCTATGTTCATCCCTCAATATGAGCAACCAAGTTTCACACCCACACAAAACAACAGGCAACGTTACAGTTCTTTGTATCTTTATATGTTTTTTACACCTGTTTTGTGTAAAGAAACAAAATGTAAACATACTGATGTAGGTTTATTCTCCACCAGAAAAAGTTATTTCTTTGATGAGCATGGCAAAGCTATGAAGCTGGCAGTAATACAAGACTACATAAGGCACGTGTGGTACATGGACAAATTTGGCCGCATGGTTAACTCTTACTGCATTAGCAGAAGGACCTGAAAATGAACAAAGAAGCTATCATACTACCATCTGGACCTTACCATTCTCTACAACTTTAGTATTCTTGCCTCTTGAGATTAAAAATAATCACATGTGACTGTTCAAACTGACATTGGTGAGGGACCTACTACAAGAGGCAGGAAGACCAGAAGACAGGGAAATCAAGCCTGTTCACCAGGCAACTAAAAAGTCTCAACACAAAACACACCCAACACTGGCTTTTGAAATGTGAGAGAATTCACTGCCTTGTGTTTTATGCTAAAAGTAAGAAAACAAGAATGCGATTATAGTTTCCAGGATGCAACATGCATTAATGAGCTAACCCCATGTGTTGAATTATGTTACACCAAAGTTTATTTATGAGGACCCACTAACACTAACTTTTAAAAGCAGAGCACAAGTAAATTTTAATGTAATGTAAATGTTACAATTGTAATTACTGAACTAATATTTTCCACTAGCAGTTTCCTGATGAAATGCCATGATGGGGTGTGGATTTTCCAAAAGGTCTCATGAGAGAACAGGGACTTTTGAAAGAGTGTGTGTGTGTGTGTGTGCGCGCGCATGTGCATGTGCGTGTGTGTGTTTAATTTTGTCACTTGAGAATGAAGAAAGAATGCTGCTTGAAAACACATGTAAATAATTTGTTACTGCTCCAAAAATAATGACAGTGTTGGTTGGAAACATTATCCTTAAAAAGCAGACATTTTAATGAAAACTACATTTTAGACAATCTGTTATACCCAGACAATCCTTGTACACAAATGTGGCAATAAGAGACCTGTCTTTATAGTATACAAAATATTAAAAATATAATGGCTTTGAGGAATACTGTTTTCCTTTTCATGTTAGTAGGACATTTAATTTCATGGGGCATTGTTTCCTTTACAGCTGTTGAAGGTTAAAATGTAATTTTCACCTGTCTTTGATTTGAGATTTGAAGTTTCATTGTAGTGAGTGTTCAGGTTATAGTCTTCTGGAATATGATACCATGTAGTTTGGTAGACATGTTGATGTGGAATACATCTATGGTTTCGTTGGATGGGGGGTCTGCACGCAAAGTCGATGACGTCACAGCGTAACCGTGCCGTC
>Ga0209628_10000997_pt1 | contig 17869 bp, 10 predicted proteins | sample TergutCu122P4_FD_187285 | JGI IMG/M metagenome (GOLD analysis project Ga0209628, IMG submission 187285) | Cubitermes ugandensis P4 segment gut microbial communities from Kakamega Forest, Kenya - Cu122 P4 (SPAdes) (version 2) | ecosystem: Host-associated > Arthropoda: Insects > Digestive system...
CTCCACGCATCTGTGTTTTAAGTTCTTGATTGGAAACAAGTCATCGTTGTAGTTTCCTTTTCCCTCAGCAGATGGCGAAATATTCGGCGTAGCCACCGACTTAGCTGTGGTCGAGTACCGGTTACTTGCCAGTAGATATCTGCTACTTTCATTGACTTTCTGCCTTCTGTGGTTTTATTTGATTATCTTTCAAAAAAGTACAAATTTTCTCCTCACAAAATCAGTTACAAGCTATTTATGCCCTAGTTTAATATCTTAAGTATCTGCTTCATGCCACGAAAGAAACAATAAATTAAAGAACCTTTCATTTAGCTCACAGCACTCACTCAAATACAATATAAATTGCATTATGTCAGCTTACCTTACCAAGCGACGGTACAAGGACTGTTTTCCCAAACCCCACTCACCAGACTGGTTGAAATTCAGATCCAATAAGAAATTTTTGCGGAATTTTAGTGGAAGGACGTGATCCGTTTTGGAGTTTGGGACAACACTGAACTTGGACGAATAAGGAGGGAAAATGGAAGGGATTATATCAAGAACAGAGGTTAACTACTTCATGAATAACAGGGGGACCATCGCTAATTAAATCATCACGACGCGAATTGAGAATGATTGGTGATAAAAAAACTCACAATCTCCTGCATAGGCAAATATTTTAATAAGGTTTTTAAAATTTGGTATTTTGAGTTGGAGACTTTTGAATTCTGACATTTCTCTCCGTTCCATGTTGATTATTTGCTCAAAAACTGGAGATACGCCGTTGACATGAAATTAAAGCAATACGTATATTTTCGTGTATAGCATCAGAAGGAAATATTTCACAAATGCCCTGTGTTATTAATGAAAGAACAGATAGAGTACTGCTGTGTTTATAGCTGGATTGGGGAGGAAATATTTTGCATCAGAAGTGATGAAAGAAAAAATCGCGATATTCCGACTTATTTTTATTTTTGCACAGTGTAATTTTGGAGATTCGCTTCATTTATTACACACACACGAATGCACTGTTATACCATAATAGTGTAAAATCTTTACACTAAAACATTTAAAATTCTCGTACATGTTTATATCCTTAGATGATACTCTAGTAAGGTAAATTGTTCCTTGCCAAATTATGCGTTAAAAGTTAATACATTATTATACGTATCGGTGATGCGGCAGCATATCGTGTGTCTGTGTATATGTTGTATCCCTTGGAGGGAAGTAGGATCGAAACATGTGGGTGCATTTTGATGTTTTAGTGTAAAGTTTTTAGACTGATTTAATATAACAGTGCATTCATTGGTATGTAATAAATTAAGTGAACTTTCATATTTATTAAAAAACATTTGAATATTGTTTTATTGCCTAGCTTAAATAGAAGTAACACTGTAATGGGATTGAATATCTTGTATATTGTTATTTCATTCCTTAAAATTTTTTTATAACACAAAATTTTTATAAAACAAAATTACAAATATTACCCTAACATTAGTTCAATTACAGTGTACAATAAATATTTCGGTTGTCATGCAGTAACCAGCAGTCCAGCAGTGACCACATTACTGTTGTTGGGGTAGGGGTGATTAGGTCATCACAGGGACCGCTTCCTACACAAAACACAACAAACGAATAAACATACCGTCAGAGAAATTCGAAACTGCGATTTCAAAAATCAAGCAGCTGCAATCTACACCTTAGACTTACGACCACCTCATTTGGCCGGTACATATTTATATAACATAAAATATTTCATAATTTTAATTTCTGAATAGAGACGAAAGTTACTGTATATCTAATGTGGATAATCCACAGAGGGATAGGGATAGAAATACTACAAAAATGCAAACAAGACTTTTCGAACAAACTGTACATAACTCTCAAATACAGCGGCACTTTATAAGCAAAGCTAACTGTGTCTAACTTGTTCAGGTTTTGGAGATTAATTAACGGGAGGGATGACAGGAATTAGATTTGTTCAAATATGCTTAGAGTTCCTAACTTGTTTTCTTCTTGAACTGCCACTTTTGTTTTAATTTCATCTATCAACTGCGACAATCAGATCCTTGCCGGTTTGTTAACAGAACGCAAATTTTCATTTTAGTTCAAAGAGAACTGTAAAGTATAAAAAGTAACAACAGACGGTTGATCATTGCGCCATTCTGTGGGCGTTACGTACCGTTAGCTGCAGTGTCTGGACAGCGGTCTTTATTGGTATACACCTTGCTACATAAAATTACATTTACCTGGGCAGATAAATAATGTAGGAAAAGAGATTGAGTGTTGGATTGCTTGGTATGTCACTTCATCTTAGGCAATGGTAAGATTTTTCTTGTATTTCTGTCAAAAAGATAAGATTAAATTCCCGCAGCTATATAATAAACAAATTCTTCTAATCCTCAGACACCATCAACACACTCAAATGAATGCACGCAAAGAGCAGCCATAAAAGATGAAAACTGCACTTGGCTTCTGAAAGAACTTCGGGATCTGAAGAATAGAAATTAGTGACAGTTTGTTGGAGACGGACGTTCATCACAATTCACCCTAACCAGCTGTTGAAATGTTTTGCTGCGTTTTGCTGAATTGGTTCATACACTGCTTTATTCATTGAGGCAGTAACAGTACGGGATATCAAGGTACTTGTACATATAACTTGATTTACCTATATTGTTTGATAGATACCATCACAGATCAGGCTACAGAATCTTGAATGTTGCTAAAATAACAACTAATAAGTTTTAAAATAAGTTTCTGTCCTACATATATAAATTTCATCGCAATTACGTATTATTTATTTACCGCACCATATATTATAGATCTCGTAAAATTTCTCCCTTCCCAGCCTGCATCGCTCTATGTTATGGCCCCTAAGAATACGTCTCTCTGTAGTGCAGTTGCACCTGAAATGTCTAAAAGTACGAAACTCTTGGTCCAAAGCACAAACTGCGAATATAGCGAAAGACATGAAATTAATTAAGGCAATAGAGTTAAATATGGCATTCTGAATGACTCAGTCGGCGTAGCAACTTCGGTAGGAAATTAACATGCGAGCATTCGCAGTTTAATACCCTTTTGGAGGCAAAAATCTTTCTTTCTCCCAAATCCGCCAGACAGACGCTGCCACCCCCAGTCTCCCTGACTAGAAATACGTGTAACTAATGCTCCAGTGTGGGTGGGAGGTGGTTAACGATGCCGGAACGTCATACTCAGCACTCACCTCTATCCAGTGCTGAATATCAAATTGAATGGAACTGTAATAACTCCATGCCCCCCTTGCCTTCATATGGCGTGCAAAGATCAGATTCACCTCTGTTTTTATGTAGTGTCGAATGAAAGAAACAAATTAGCAATAAGTGAACAAGGTTGTTAATTGTAATTAACGTGTAATGATTCTAATGTCCATTACTGTTCAAAGGACAATAGCAGTCTGATTGCTAACAGTACGTAAAACTGACGTAACGGATACACTGAATGATGGCTGTGGAATATAAAGTTGCGATTTTTCGCTGTATAGGTGAAGCAATTAGTGGTGAAAATGGAGCTAATGACTGATTGTAGTCGTAAAAGAAATTTGACAAAAACCACAAGAAAATTAAATCGTTAAACTTGTCAGTGGTCAAAATGTAAAATAACTTCTACAGGCATGAATGTACTAGGGGGTGCTGATAAGTCCCTAGCCCGACCAGGAAGGAAACAACCTACAGCGAACAAACTCGGGATTTATTCAAAATTCTCCTCACGAAGCCCAATAAACTTCTTAGACCGTTGCTGTAACTTTTGCAAGACACTCAAGGAGATTCAGAAAATTGTCCATTCAACCAGGTGTCCGCGGCAGCAATGAAGTCCACGTCGGAAGAAAAATTGAGAAAATTCAATTGTTTTTTTTCAGTCCAGAGAACAGGTAGTAGTCCGACGGGGTCAGATCCGGAGAATAGATTGGGTGATCAAAACAATGTAAGCCCAGGTAGGCCAGTTTCTTCTGGGTTGCAAGTGCCCGGTGAGCAGAGGCATTTTCGTGCAAGAACAAGCCAACTTGGTGACAATCACAAAGCGTTGTTCTTTCAAAATGCCTTTCAATTGCACTCTCCATGCTGATATAATTGGCTCTTTGGAATATAATAAATGAAGAGGATGCCGTCTTCTTCCTCCCAAAAAATCAAGGCGAGAACTTTTCAGCGGTTTTATGCCTTCGGAATATTTTGGCCGGGGAGAGCCGCTATTCCACCAATCTGTAGTTTGATGGTTCGTCTCCTATAACGATTTAACCAGATTTTGTCCATGGTGAACAATCGCGAGAGGAAATCATTTGGATTCGCCCAAAAAATCCGAGATTTGCTCAGACGACTGGCTGGGTTGACGTTTATGTTCCCCGTTCAGGCATTTTGGAATCCACTTCGCGGAGAGATTCCACTTGTCCAAATCTTCATGAATAATGGACCCAACCCTCTCACCTAAGCAGCTTATTTGCCTATTAGGTGAAATCCAGCGTTCTCCCAAGATTTGCTCGCGATTTGGTTCAATAATCTCAGGCGTGGTCACTGTTTTGGGTCATCCAAGACGACGCGCAACACAGGCGGAAAATGATTACGTTTAAACTGGGTTACCCAATTTTTGACGGTGGCTTAACATCGCGCATATTCCCCTAATATTTCTGTCAGAATGGCGAGAATTTCCTTCGGCGCCTTGCCTTTCAGGAAAAACTATTTCCATGCTGAAGTCTTGATGTTGTCTAAATCGCGCGCGTCTTCGGACATCCTTACTTCCAGCCTCTGTAACAAGAAGACTTGCAATTCGCACATGTACAAACCCCTCTTCCTAACGACACTCTCCTATCCGTTCTAAGACATGAGAAAGTAAGTCGGGCTAAGAACTTTTCAGCAACCCTTCGTATAGGGGGAGTGGTGTTGTGGCTATTGTCTCTAAAATAGAAAGAAGAAACAGTTGAGGTTTTAACTGCACGCCCCACGCCTGTTCTATTCCGTTCAAAACACAAACCGTTATCCACTGGATAACAGTCTCTGTGCACCCTACAGACAGTCTAAAATTTCGGAGAAGGAATTTAACTCATCCCTTGAAGGATTCAAAACTTTTTTAATTTCATCACATTTTCTAGTGACTAAGCTAACCCGGCTTGTAATACAGTTCTATGGTGGCAATAAAACAACAGTCCCCAGCCTGCTGTCCTCCAGACTGTATTCAGCTGCCCGCAACCTAATTCGTAAATTGTCTATACCCTATAAAATTGTGCACTGATTTAAGCAGATACATTTATCATTGTGTTACATTTCAGTGTGCAGCTCTTTAACCGGTCCAATAACAAATGTGGCTCTTTGACATTAAACGCTTGCATTTCCATGCTCTAATTCTAAGTAATGCTTAGAACACACTAAATGGCATCGAATTTAGTAATTTCTTTCCTTGAACCTATTTACGGCGTGGTCAACAAAGAACCTTAATTGGCCACACGGAGTATATAACGGGCGATAGCAGATTGACAAAATGTCACATTATATATTACATTACAGTACATCAGAGTTGAGCCACCGCAAACACCCTGCAAGAGTAAAATATTTCAAATTTGAAACTGAATTAAACACTACTTTCTCTGGTACATCTCTCCCACCAAAGAAGGTGAAGTGGTATTTTATTAAATATTGTGTTAACCATCCCGATGTGTTGAGGATGAGGGTGAAATATTCGTAAATTACAGTACCGTAACAGCTGTAACAGCAGACAGTCACAGTCGTGCTGATACCGTAGATACTGACTCTGTGATTGTTGCAGCCGTGAACTGATGTTACTACAGGCAGTTCAATTGGCAGATACGTGTGTGTACAAAAAGGAACATGCCCAGCGTCGATATTTTATAAGAAATTCCAAAAAAAATTTTGAGTGAGATCAACGTTCTAATTCGCAAATTTTATGGTAAAAAATAACGTACTCTCCTAAGGATGTCACATAACAGATCGTTGCCTAAATCTGATTCATGCTCATAAGACATCTAGAGCGGAAAAATGTGGTATCGATATAATCGTATACCATTAAGTCTCTCTACTTTTTTGCTCAATATATGACCTAGTTACACACCGGCCCAATTTCTTTACCTGTGCGTTCCCATTACTAAATCATTGCCGTAAAAGAGGAAACAAGAGGTGTAAGGCGTTCAACGTTCTAAAGCCCTCTTCAGTATATCAATGAGACCCGGAATTATATTTTGAACTTCCGTAGAGTTGGTTAACATAGCCTCACCTGCGGGACCAAAAGGGTAAGCTCATATCATCTCATTAACCACCTTAATTGCTGCCGGAACCGACGAAACATTTACTGGCTGAGAAACCAGAAACCCTTGCCTACAATCTGGATACACATCCGGTGACCGCTTCTTCGGTCCCGGCAGATATTGACGTGGCGATGAGGTCTTACTTCCCGACCCCTACCAGCGAACCCAAGTTAGCCAACCCCGAAGAGGTTCAGGAAGCCGTCGGGGTCCCAAGTGCGAGAAGATTCCGGATCCAAACGGTATCCCGAATAGGGTCTTGAAGCATCTTCCCCAGCGAGCCGTATCCTAAAGTCACAGATGTTCAATGTCGTTCTCCTCACCCATCACTTCCCTACTGTATGGAATCACGCTCGCGCGATCCCTATCATTACACCGGGAAAGATCTGTCACTGCCCTCAACGTATCAATCCTTTAGTCTCTTTGACACGATTAAGAAACTATTTGAAAATACCTTAATAGCTAGGATCTTACATTAAGTAAGCGAGCGCAGAATGATGTGAGATGAGATGTTTGGGTTTATACCCAGACATGGCACGTCCTTGCTGCTAGTAGGCCTCGTTGAAAGTTTAACCAGAAACTTTGACGAAAAGAGGCTAATAGGCGAAGTTTTCCTCGACGTGTTCAAAGCCTTCGATACCGTCTGGATGGATGGCCTCCTCTACAATCTAACGCTCCTAAACTTCCCGTTTTACATAGTCCGTAAGTCTCATCATACATCAGTTGTTTGACGTTCGAAACTTCCTTCCAGACGGCCACGTCATCTCGTCGAGGCATGCGGGCCAGGGTGGCCGTGGGTGGCTTAATTTCCTCTGCCCTCTTTATTGTGCATGTCAAATATTTGCCCTCACCATCATACTAATTCGAGTTATCCCTCTACATGGTCAACACGGCCATCACAGTCAAGTTCCGCAAGGCGACGATGCTAGTCAGCTACATGGAGGTATAACTCAACGACCTTCAACGGTGGTTGGTTGAATAGAGAATCGCCATTAATGTGTCTAATAGCACCACGATAAATTTTCGTCTGAACGACGGTGCTTCATCCTGCCCCGACCAGTAACTCTTCGGGGAAATAATCCAATGGGTCGACACTACTCGTTATCTGGTTGTGATCCTAATACGAGACTAAATTAGTCGCCTCACATCGATCAAGTCAGAAAGAAAACTCCTAAAAGGATGGGTATGCTGGGTCTCCTCCTGAATGGAAGAGTGTTCACTCCGTCACGAACGGGTCCCTGCAATATAAGCAACTAATGCACCCTTCAATGGATTATGCTTGCCCGACGTGAAGATCCACTACCCGCACCCATGTGCGGAGGCTATATTTGTGACAATCATGGTGTCTTCGCTTAGCTGCTGGTGCCCCGTGGTACGGAAGTGTCAGGCACATTCAAATAACATCTGGTTTTTCCGCTGTTTGCCGACATCAGAGACCTGAGTGCGAGTTATGACACAAATTTCTTATGGAAAATCCCGTGGCATGGCAACTCAGAAGATATGCAGAATGAGTGTTGCGCGTGTCGCCTGAATTGAATGCCAAGGGCGGCATTTGCCAACAGGCCAGTCGAGGCCATCGCACGGAATGGTCAAGTAGATCAAATAAATCGTGCTCCTCGGTGATAAGCTGAATGTCTTTCGGTTATCATGACTGGTTTAACGTGATTTTTTCTCACTTGTAAGGTAAATACTATGGTTTACGATACAAAATGACAGCATAGCCCGCAATTCCCTCCCCAATGCACTGCGGCTTCACCTAGGCGCCTGACAAAAGTTGCATAACTCCATTTTGCGACTGAGCCAGTCTGTACTCAAAAAACCAAAAAGATTGAACCAAGCATAGTTTGCACCTCCCATAATTAGTCTAGGGCCAACTAAACGCCATCTTCTGAGAAGGTTAGTCAAAGTTCGCAACCTGACTAGAAAATCGTTAGCGTAATCATATTCCTCATTTAGAGTTAAGGTGTCTGTTATTGATCACAGCGTTGCTGTCATTCGCAGGAATCCTTTGACGGAGGAAAGTCGACTTGAGCACGTGCAAGTCTCTGCCTTTAGTTAGCACTTCGGCTTGGCTAGGCTGAAGTTTCATGAGAAGAGCCGTTTCTGTACCTGAACATGAAGAGAGTTGCTGTGAGGCAAGGCGCTCACGGAGCATTTGGTTATTTCCAAATATATTTAATTATATTTGGGTTTTTAAATATTGCATAATACTACACAACATTTTGATAAGTCGCAGTTTAAAAAAGTCGTTTTCCTATTTTATATTAAACAGGTTTTTGATTCTTATGTTATCCCATAATAGATAAATGCCCTTTGCACTACATACATCTTATTCTAAAGATGACCTGATGATGGTTAAATGACCAAAATACGTCAAGAGGAAAAAATAAAGGAACACAAAGTTATTTATGATCAGTCTGTTTTTATGAAACCGAGGCAAGATATTTCCTTGAATCTGTCTATATTGAAAATTAAATCTGATGAGTCTATAACAGTGATTAAAATGGGAGTTTCATAAACTAAGAGTGTAGTTTTGATGCTGATATCGTTGCTTATATTACTGTCTAAATCATTAACATATATTAAATCCAATAAAGTTTTCCTTCGGAATCTTCCAAGATCCCATTAGAAATATTTTAATAATTTCAGGTTTGGTCGCAATTGTAAGCAAGCGCCCTAATATAGCAGTCCTGTATTATGGTTGCATATACATCCTAAATTATAAAGTTATTACTCAGTCATACGGAAAAGCCACACTTTATTTCATTTTTCATATGAAAATGCTGTAAATCTCTTATTTGGTACAGATGTTTTTTGTAAGTTTTTTAAAGTGTGGTAACTGTGGTGTTCAAATTGATGGAAAGTTAATGATATATTGTTTAAAAACTGAGCAATATTCATCTAATTTTCATTAAGAATTTTTTTCTAATTACTGTATTTTTTGAGTTTAATACTAAAGCCAAGACAAACATTTTTCAACTATAGAGAACGCGCGGTGTTCTTGTTTATCATTTTGTAAATTTTTGTTCTTTCTTTTGTGTAATTCCAGTCAAATACATTATGAATTTTAAATATCCAAGTAACGTGTTTTAATTGAACCAGTCCGTACAATATGTCGAGCAAATTTCTTGAAGTGCGATTGTTGGTGAGGACCACGTCGGACGGGTTCCTAGCGCACGGCTGTACATCTGCCATGTAGCCCTTCCTGTATCTGGCACCATTTGAAATAATGTGTGAATTCCTGAAATATAGCGTTGTCGTTGTGCTGTTAGTTGACACGGTAACCACCTGCTGTCGGCCATTAACCAAGTCAGAGTACTAAATTTTGTGTGATAAATCTGGCTACCAGGAACTTAGCCTCGTTAGGTCATATTGATAGTAGGATGTCCTAGGCCAGGTAGGTAACTATGTGTTCTGGGTAACCAAAATGAAGAAAATTTACTTTTGTTGAAGGAGCAAGAGTATTGTCAGTGGTTATTAGGTCTAGTATTGTGAAGGGTTAAGTATTAGAACATCTTTGTCACAGTTCTGTTATTAACCTGGATCCATTGTATGACTAGTTGATTCAAGGCTCTTGGATCCTTTTCCTTTGTGCTGTATTTTTTATGATATTTTAGTTGTATGTTTCATTTATGTGATTCAGTTAACCTTTATCTTACGGAGTTTTAATTCGGTGTTCCCTTTTAACGTACTGAGTTTCCCTTTAATTCGTTGCGCGTGTCTGACAATAAGGGTTTATATCTTGTGAACCGAATGTGATGAAATAATGAAATAATCTGAATTTTTGCGAATAAATCAGAGACATTTCAGTTCAAAAATATTAAGTACAAGTGTTTAGTGCCTACATGCAGGAATTTGATATAAACGTTTTATAATTTTCAATTTATTTTACTTACGTTTCTCATTCGGACCCGATGCATGCACAGGAAATTTCAGCTTCAAGATTTGTGGAGTTATGCCTTGTTGTGTTATTTTAAGAAATAATAATCTTGTTTCACATACATCAAACTTCCTCAAAACTTCACTAACAACTTTATTCTTCACACCACTCGCAGTCCACACGAGATATTTTAGCAGCGTCGCTGTCACTTACCGAGTACTGACCAACCTTTGTTGAGTGCTGTTCCAGTCTACCAACCACAGATTAAACATATATTATTTCAGCTGCATTATTATGTCTACAATTTAAAGACCAGCTGTTTATTTCCATATATCAAACTCAGATGAAAGTGGAGCATGCCAAAGAGGCTTCGAAATTTCATCATAGTTATGGGAAAATCGTGACCTCACAGTGCAGCCAGCAATTACCAATTCAGTGTGGGCGATTATGCATCCTGTTTATTTTTATTTTCAAACCGCCCTTCTGTAATGGACCAGAAACTGAACTGAACTGTAAGACTGACTTCAAAACTTACATTATATTTGCATTTTATAATATACAGACAGTTGGCGCTTAGTCCTTTTTGCATTAAATATCATACGACAGTACACATAAAGTGCATGCGTGCGTGTGTGTTTTGGCTAAAGACTTTTAGGAACTGTTTCATATATCACTCCCCTTTGCAGGGATTGGGAAGGGGGTAGGGAGCGAGGTCCACAGCAAGAAAATTCTTATACGAAGCATGCCGTCACAAATACACTTCATTGAAAACAAATGCTTGGTAGAGTGAAACAGGCTCCCATATTGTTGACGACGCGCATAGTGGAATGTTCCTTGAGAAGGCGTCAGTTGCTGAAAGTAAAAACAAACAGACTACGTTTCGGAAGATCACAGGGTGTTTACAAAATACTATTCATGACATTTACATGGACGTAATTGGGTAATGTGACCGGAGAGTGAGTCTGACGACAAACCGTCATATAATGTGAAGACAAATAGCAGAGTTAAACGTACTTCGTACCGAAAGTCATGAGCAACAATTTTTTGTAAAGTAACATGCTTCATTATTGACAAACCAAATACACCACCTTAATCTACATAACTTTCTTTATTTTTCCATATAACCGCCACTTATTTGTACACATTTCTCCCATCCTTCTGGAAGTTTGACAATTCCCCTGCAGTAGAACTCCGTTCCAACCATCTGAAGACACTAACGCAATGCTTTCTGAATTGTTTCCTTTTTCTCATAACGTTGTCCACGCAGCTGATCCTTCACAAATCCGAAAAGATGGTAGTCGCAGGGTGCCAGATCAGGGCTATAGGAGGAGTGTGGAAGAACTTCCCACCCCACCTTTGCAATTGCTTCCGATGTGAGGCAAGCGGTGTGGGGGCGAGCGTTGTCATGCAGGATGATGATGTTTCGTCCCGGACATTTATCACGCAATGCACGACGGAGCTTGTGCAGTGTCTGGACATAAGGAGCAGCAGTGATGGTTTGCCGACGTTCCAGGAATTCGGCCAAAATCAACCCCTCTGCATCCCAGAAGACTGTGCCCATTACCTTCGCAGCTAATGGCATTGTCTTCGCCTTCTATTTTGATGGAGAATGCAAATGGTGCAAATTTCATACACTGCCTTTTCATTTCAGGCTCCAAATGGTGAAACCAGCTTTCGTCACCTGTCAAAATACGGAGGAAAAATCATTGCCTTCGTGTCGATATCTCTGCAACAATTCGGAGGTGATGTCTTTTCGCTGACCTTTGTGGTCTCCGGTCAATAACCGCGGGACCCAACGAGCACAAACTTTCCTATAGCCCAAGCTTTCAATCATCTCCTGTACTGCATTGTTCCCTATTCCAAGTGTTCGGGCTATTGTGTCCACAGTCACACGCCTGTCATCTTGAATGATTTCATCCACTCTCTCCTTGTTGTTGCGTTCAGTGGAGGCTGTACGAGGGCGACGGCTCGGAGGCTCATCTTGGATGCTCGTGTTCCCATCTTTAAAATGTTTCACCCATCTTCGGACACTGCTCGCACCCATGCACACACTTCCATATTCACGCTGAAGTCTCTGGTGAATTTCTGCAGCAGGGTTTTCATCCTTAACAAGAAATTCGATGACAGCACGCTGGCGAAACGACATATCGTTGTCTGCCATTTTGTTAGGAGTGATACTGGTCACGTGATGCAAGCTATTGACGTCACAAGACACTCAAGGATAACACAACAGCTGGTTCCATCTACCACCGTACTCTCCTTCGACTGGTGTTCCCAGTTCGCATGCAAAATTTTGCTCCTCACACTTTCGGTTCGACCCTCGTAATTCTAAGCCTCTGCATGAGTGTACGGGGCATTTAAATTTCTTGGTCCGTTTGTAAGATGTAGCTCTGAAAGGATGCGTTGCGTTGGTCGGATAAAGTGTAATGTCAAACATTCTTTTATTGTTCGCTCTCCTGTATGCAAATATATTGATTAAGGAATAAAATACGTATTTAAACCTGCTGTTTATTTATGTTGCAAAACTTGTTCCACGTATTAAGGGAAGGACAGAAATTGAGAGTGTTTAACGCCATTTTATTGCGAAAGATGGGTCGTAATATACATGATGAGATGGGAAGGTTGTTAAAATTGCATAAGTCATATGTTACAAGTCTTAATCGAATGTTCTACATTGACATTTCAACACTAAAAGGCACAGTATAAAAGCATAAAAAATGGGGTTGGACAGTGATAAAAGGAGAATATTTTGTAGACCTAGACATTGGCAGGATACTGTTGAATGCATCTATGCATTTTATTGTGAGTTCAGACCTCCCAGGATTTCAAGATCCAAATTAGAATTAATGCATGATGTATCTACTCCTACGTATGCTTCAATATTTTTTTACCTCTATGTGATCAGGTGCAGATAGCATCAGCATTGGTCTCACATTGGAAGAGAAAGGAAATGTGTTCCGAACAATCTGTAATGGCAAGTGGAGCAATGTCAATAAATGATCTGCCAGATGAAGTTCTAGAGAAAATCTATTCATATTTTGGACTGGAGGACTTGTGCCTCTTAATTTCCAAAGTGTCTGAAACATGGAAAGATTTGGCTAAAGATGTGATAGTGCGGAAGAAATTTTCTTACAGCTGTGATCGTTCTACTGATATCAGACATATTAAGAAGGTAAGATGTACTGCTTTGTTGGGGTTTAGGGCTAATTAGCTTAAGAATTTTCCCAAACCCAGTGTTTTAAATGTACAAAATATTAAAGAGCATTTCAGAAATTGGAACTTTTTCCAACCTGAGTGAGGTAAGACAGTTTTCTAGAAGCTTACATTGTGTAACGTCAAGTGGTTGTTACAGGGTTTTTCTGTGTTCATACTATGTTACAATCATGACTGCAGGTCCTGTTCCTACTGTGGGAAGATATTTTAACATTATTGTATCTCTGTAATGTGTAATATGAGTTTTTTGGTGTTGTATATACTGACTTTGAATATTAGAAGTGTATATCACTGATCCCCAACACAGCAGGATTCTCATCTGAAGCATGAACTTACTGTGTGTTAGCAATGATTTATATTACATTATATTAATATTAATGCTAAAAATGCAGACATTCCGATATGTTAGATTTAATTAGGGTTTTCTCTGTGATGTGAAAGATGTAGATACCAGTGTTTACTTACTTACTTATCCCATGAATCACAGTCCTTCCTTAAAAGACAACTTGTTATGCAGCCAGTCAAGAAATTCCCCGCATTTTTTGAAACCCGAAGATTCATCACCGTACTCACAAGTGCCCGCCACCTGTTCCTATACTGAACCAACTCCATCCAGTCCTCACAACCGCTTTCCACTTCCAGAAATTCCATCTTAATATTACCCTCCCATCTGCCTCTGTGTCTTCTAATGATTTCTTTCCCTCAGGTTTCCCCACCAGAACCCTGTGTACCCCTCCACCATACGCGCCACATGCCCAGCCCATCTCATTCTTCTCGTTTTTACCACCTGCACAATATTCGTTAAGGAGTACAGATCACTAAGCTCTGCATTAAGCAATTTTCTCCATTCCCTGTTCCCTCGTCCCCCTTAGGCCCAAATACTCTCCTCAACACCCTATTCTCAAACACCCTCAGTCTACATTCCTTGCTCAATATTAGCGACCAAATTTCACACCCATACAGGACAACGGCAATATTATAGTTCTATACATCTTGACCTTTAACTTTTGATATCAAATTAGAAGACAAAAGATTCTATACCGAGTAATAGCTAGCATACCCTAACTTCAATCTGCTCTTAAAATCTTCCTTAATAAAATTTTGGTGTTTAGATGGCAGTGTTTAGAAAACCTTTTTATTACTAGTAGTTGTAGGAATAGTAATATTACCATATTTAGGCCGCAAGTGACACCTGGTGATTCAATCGGATTTTGATACCAAAGAAGTACTGTGCCTTTCTACCCCATATTTGTTCTGACATTTCCTGTTTTTCATGGCCATATAAATCAGGAACCTCCATTGCAGGCTGTTTTGTGTGGCAGTTAATATGTTGCACCAGTTCATCATCACGTGTTTTAATATTTCTTCTGATCATCTTGTACACTGACTTCCTTATTTTCCACTGCCATCTGTAAGTCCAAACATCATATCTTTTTTCATGGAATCAGACCTGTGCATTACGTGTCTAAAATATTTCAATTGCTGAATGTTGCCAAAGTTTCCAGAGAGTGCTTGGGCATAATTTGGCTAGTCACTGAAGCATTCGTCCTCCTTACTCTGCATGGTATAATCAGTGTTTCTTTTATCTGCTTTCCTTTGCAGCTTTGCAGCACACCTGGGAAGACTTCTGTCTAGTGTAGTTTAATTTTTGTGTTAATTGAACCTTCACGATATTTTATGATTCTTGCCAAATTTGTTATTATTGCTTTGTTCAAGTATATTCTTTTCTTGGTGTCTTCATTGGTGATTAGAACCACTCAAAAGCTGTAGTTGGTTACTGTGGTGATATGTGCACCCTTTGGAAAGATGTTTATTTTTTCCACAGTGCTCATTACTGTAGATTTTTTTATGTTCAAATTGAGGCCCACCATGCCTCTGTTATTTTCGACTCATTTTATCAGTTAAATCATGTCATCTTTGGCTTCCACTAGTACAGCGGTACCATCAGCATGTTTTATGGTGTTTATTTTTCATTTCATTTTTCTGATATCTGTTATCATATACCCATAAGCATCACAGCAACAAATGTCTATGATGTAGACAAAAATATGTCAGTGAATTCAGAATTATCATAGCAATATACAGATAGTAAAATATAACGAAGAAAAATTATTTTATTTTCAGTAGTATGTGAATAGTGTCACTGTCAGAATATTGTGGGACAAAATTAACAAAGCAGCTTTTCCTTGCAATGATCGATCACATTAAAATGGCCGATAATAACGCACTATTTACTTGAAAGTTGCGTTTATCAAATTTTACATAGTGGGATATTCTAAATTTTCCACAGAATTAGATTATGAAATTCTATATCCATTAAGTTATAACATTTGCAGGTCTCATAATGTAGGATGTAGCAGTTTAAGGAAAATATGATTTGTCGGGAGTGTAGATGAAGATTCAGGTCTTGTGGGATAATATGTTGTGGTGGGTAGTAAGTAGACATTTTTGCGCGATGTACCGCCTGTTTCTTCAGCATTTAGTAGTCTTGTGTTACATCCATGAAGATTTCAATCTTTAGTTTGTGGAAAACAGGCGTTGTATAAAGTGTTCATGGAATTTATTTTATTGATCGAAGGAATAAAGGGTTGATTAAACACTCCTTTACAGGTATTAACAGCAGCACCTTCACTGTACTCGCTTATCATTCGTGGGCGTCATGATGTGGCAGATATTCTGAAATTTCTGAATCACATAAAAGGTGATCTCAGGAAACTGATCCTCGAACGTTGCTGGATTGGTTTGAATAGCACTAGTTCCTTAAATAATATTGTGAACTTGTACCCGGATCTGGAGGTCCTGTCACTGCAGAGGTGCCATCCACTTACACCCGATGATTACTGTCTCATCCCTCAACTGAAGAATCTCTCTGAACTGCAAATTTCGTACTGTCAGGTAGATTATATTTGTTAAACTTTTAGAAACCCATGTATTCATACATGAACTCATGTAGGAGATCAGCCCTGTAAATACATTTTATATATTTAGGCAACAAGGAATCTTAATGCAGTTTTAAGTCACTGCATAATATCAGTTTTATTTTTAAAAAAACGGCTTTATTTCTTGATTTTGTCATTTTTTGTTCAAGTAATACATTTTCCATAAAGCACGTGCTAAAATTAAGTACCTACCCTGGCATGTTAAAGTTTAACCCTTTTTCTGTAGACATTATCCCATATCTGGAAAAAAGTTGTCAAGTCTTACGTGATTTAAAGTGTGGTCACAAGATTGAGTTTGGACGTGCAGAATTTCTGAAAAAGTTCTTTGCAAGTGTGCATCTCTCAGTGGAACTGAGGTATATTTGTTACATAGAGGAATGTACTGCTGTAAAATGAAATCAGTATTAGATGGAAGTTACACAGGTACCCAAATTGTGTATAAATCTGCAGTAGCTGCATTAAAATAGAAGCTGGTGTTTAATAATATCATATATGCATGACAATGGAGAAATATGGAAAGAGGGTTTTAGTAGTAGGAGATACATATTTTATCTTGTGTATATATATTCTTTATTTTGTACAGTGGGCTGCTTTTGAGAAATGGGGCAGGTTTGATTTGGTCTTAAGTGAAATAGAGACCGGGCTCAGTATGGTATTGCTTAAATTTGTACTCCTAATTCTTTGGCGCCTAATGTCAGGTATAAATGTTATGCAGTGAAATGCTTAAAATGCCTAGCATCAGGTTAAGATACTGGCGTTGAATGGCTTTTATGTGTCTGTCATTTAAATTCCAGTTGTCTGCTGCTCCCACTGGAAGTGTAATTCTGGCACTAAAGGATTTATGAAACGGTAAAATTTACCCTAGACAGGCCGCAATTTCCCGGAGGCAGGGTAGACGTGTAGCTCTACTCTCTCTTTAATCTCGTCGCTAGATGAGTATGGGTGATCAATACCAAACCACGGCCGCTCTACCACTGGGAAAGGAGCAGTACAATTTGTATTGGAGGCTGGGTGGAACCCAGCGCTAGGCTGGATAGGTTTTGAAAATTTTACCTTCACTGGGATACGATTCCCAGACTTCCCATCCCATAGCAAGTCTCTATACCAACTATGTTATACCGAAGTATTTATAAAAACTCAAAAATCTAAATTTAATTCCTAAAGAATCATGACAGCCTTATACTGCACATACAATTACCTAGTGTTTGGACAATGTACATCGTATGGTACTTAAAAGATAAAGAATAATACTATGTTTCTTAACTGTTACTGTTGCCGTAGTCAGGTAAGAGAATGCGGGTTTACATACTGAACTGTTCTGTAGCTAAGAATAGTAGATTCTCCAGTGTGGAACTCAGTATGTGCCCCCAGATCCTCTCATCACAGTATGAAAACAGTTCCATTTACTGAAATTTAGTGTTTTTTAGAGTGCTAGACAGTGCAAAATGTTAACAAACCAAGTTATTAACGAATTTCATCAGAATTTATTCAGTAATTATGTGCATTCTTAAAATTGTGAAAAGCAACTATTACCTGCTTCATGTCCGTCCGCATGGGATTACTCAGCTCCCACTT
>Ga0209628_10000998_pt1 | contig 17851 bp, 18 predicted proteins | sample TergutCu122P4_FD_187285 | JGI IMG/M metagenome (GOLD analysis project Ga0209628, IMG submission 187285) | Cubitermes ugandensis P4 segment gut microbial communities from Kakamega Forest, Kenya - Cu122 P4 (SPAdes) (version 2) | ecosystem: Host-associated > Arthropoda: Insects > Digestive system...
TTCATAAGATTTAATAAATGAGCTGATTGTGCACAAAAGTATATTATTTTTTTATTAATACAAAACCTGCACAAATTACATTCCGAAATCGTCGAACATCAGCATTTCTTCGGGTACTCCCAAATTGTCTAACATGTCTTTAACTGCGTTAGCCATTGGGCAGGGACCGCACATGTAGTATTCGATATCTTCGGGTGCTTCGTGATTTTTCAGGTAATTTTCCAAAATAACCTGATGAATAAAGCCGACATATCCTGTCCATTTATCTTTGGGACGAGGTTCGCTTAAGGCGATGTTAAATTTGAAATTGGGAAATTCACGTTCTATTTTGCGGAAATCTTCTTCATAGAAAATCTCATTTTCAGAACGCGCTCCGTACCAATAAGAGATTTTCCTATCGGTAGTTTTCAATGTTTTGAATAAGTGCAGTAAATGAGAACGCAAAGGAGCCATACCGGCGCCTCCACCGATATACAGCATTTCACGCTTCGTATCCAAGATATGGAAATCCCCGTAAGGGCCTGAAATTTTTACTTTATCGCCCGGTTTCAAATTGAAAATATAAGATGAAGCTATACCCGGTTTGACGCCCGCTTTCCACGTTCCGGCAGCGTTGTCGAAAGGCGGAGTGGCAATACGGATATCCAATATAACGACATTTCCTTCGGCAGGATAGTTGGCCATAGAGTAGGCGCGGGTAGTGATTTCATCGTTTTTGCAAGCCAAATTCCACAGATTGAATTTGTCCCATTCCGATTGGAAACGATTTAATTCTCCTTCTCCCGGACGGCCTTTGATGTCAAATTCAGTAAATTTCAAATCATATTTGGGAACTTCTATCTGAACGTAGGAACCCGGTTTGAAATTCAATATTTCTCCTTCAGGTAACTTAACGATAAATTCCTTGATAAATGATGCCACGTTGTAGTTGGAAACCACTTCACATTCCCATTCTTTCACACCAAAAACTTCTTCCGGAACCTGTATTTTCAAATCTTCTCTTACCTTAGCCTGACAGCCTAACCGCCAATAGTCTTTAATTTGTTTGCGACTAAAAAAACTAACTTCAGTCGGGAGGATTTCTCCTCCGCCTTCCAAGATTTGACAACGGCATTGTCCGCAGGTTCCTCCGCCTCCACAGGCGCCGGAGAGAAATATCCCGTTAGCCTGCAAAGCATTCAAAACCGTTACTCCTAATGAAGAAGAAATATGTTTTTCGTCATTGACAACTATTTCTACATTACCTGAAGGCATCAGCTTGGTTTTAGCAACCAATAATATGACTACAAGCAACAATATTAAAACAAGAAAAACGACTACACTTGCGATGATTGCTAAATTTCCCATAATTTTTCACTTTTGGCTTATGCCGATTTTCAATTCGTTTTTCACTTATTCATATTTTGATTCCCGCAAAACCCATAAATCCTATACCCATTAAAGCGGTAATAATAAATGCTATACCTAATCCCCTTAGTGGTTTGGGAATATCTGAATATTCCAATTTTTCCCTGACAGCCGCCATACCAACGATTGCCAGCAACCAACCGATTCCGGAAGCAAACGCATAAACGGAAGCCACTCCGACATTGGGAAAGTTTTTTTGCTCCATAAACAATGAACCTCCCAAGATAGCGCAGTTTACAGCAATCAACGGCAGGAAAATACCAAGCGAAGAATGTAGCGATGGAGTGAATTTCTCAACAACCATTTCAACCACTTGCGTGAAAGAGGCTATGACGGCAATGAAAATAATCAAACTTAAAAAACTGAGGTCTACCTCTCTGAATGGCTGACCTAACCATTCCAATGCTCCTGCTTGCAACACTTTGGTTTCCAACAAATAATTGATCGGCAAAGTAACCGTAAGCACGAAAACAACAGCAATGCCCAATCCTAACGCTGTTTTTACATTCTTCGATACGGCGAGATAAGAACACATTCCAAGAAAATAGGCAAATATCATATTTTCTACAAAAATGGAACGGACGAAAGTATTTAGTATTTCATGCATAAATTTATATTCTCACTTCTTTAATTCTTTTCTTGCAATTCTTTGCTTTTTGCTCTCTGTACCCAAATAATACATGCTACAACTATCAACGCCATCGGCGGAAGAATCATTAATCCATTATCGGCATATCCTAACCGGTAGAATGATTCGGGAATGATTGGGTAATCCAATAATGTGCCGGAACCTAATAATTCGCGGACAAAACCAACGATTACGAGAATAATTCCATAGCCTAATCCGTTGCCGATTCCGTCTAAAAATGCAGGCCAAGGTTTGTTTCCGAGGGCGAATGCTTCCAAGCGTCCCATTAAGATACAGTTGGCAACAATCAATCCGATAAAAACCGACAATTGTTTATACACATCAAAAGCGTATGCTTTCAATATTTCGCTTACAACGGTTACCAATGCTGCAAGCACAACCAATTGTACGATAATGCGAATACGGCTGGGAATGGTGTTCCTTAGTAATGAAACGATTACATTGCCTAACGCAACAACTACGGTTACCGAAATAGCCATAACAATAGCGGGCGCTAATTTGCTGGTTACCGCCAACGCCGAACAAATCCCCAGTACCTGAACCGTAACAGGATTGTTCTTAGCCAATGGGCCTAACAACGTCGTTTTATTTTTTTCTGAAAGAAGTTTCATAAAATTATTTTCTTAAGAACTTTTCATAAGCTTCAATACTTGTTCGTAACATGGTCTCTACTCCCTGGCTGGTAATAGTTCCGCCTGAAATTCCATCGACATAATCTTGTCCGACGGCCGACCTTCCTGGTTTCACAATTGCGATGGAAACAAGTTTTCCGTCTTGATTATGAATGTGTTTTCCGATAAATTCGCGGCCAAAAGCTGTTGTGTTAATTTCGGCACCTAATCCCGGAGTTTCTCCGGAGTGTTCGAAATCGGCTCCAAATACCGTATTTCTATCCTCTCTAAGAGAAATATATCCCCAAATAGGCCCCCAAAGTCCGGCGCCTCTCAAGGCCAAGATATATTTTCGTTCTCCGTCGATTTTCGCTACAAACACCGGTAATCTGCGTTCTGCTTCGGGTTTGTGTAATTCGTTAGCCAAATCGATATTAAAAGCATCGCCATCCATGATGTTTCCGTTTGAATCGACTACAAATGAGTCTGTTATCAGTCTTTCAAATTCGGATTCAGCTTGCGCTTTTGTAACATGCACATTGATTGAGCGGAGTATCTGCCGCATTTTATCTATATCCTCATTTCGCTGCTGCCTTTCCTGTAAAATCTTGGAAGTGAAAGCCAGCAAGAGCGCCACCAAAATAACCATTCCGGAAGCGTAAATTATGGTGTAACCATTACTTTCTCTGTTCATAAACGACCTCCGTTCTTTTTAAACGCTTCTTAATATTTCTTTCCACCACATAGTGGTCGATGAGTGGAGCGAATGAATTCATTAACAAAATAGCTAACATTATTCCTTCGGGGTAACCGGGATTGAGTGTGCGAATCAGTATAGCAAACATGCCCACTAAAAAGCCGAAGATGTATTTCCCCGTTTCCGTTCTGGCCGAAGTAACGGGGTCTGTCGCCATAAAAACAGCACCGAAAGCAAATCCGCCTAACAAAATATGTTCCAAAGGCGTTACCATCATTTCGGGAGTAGTACCTACAAAATTGAGAATCGTTGCCGTGAAAATTCCTCCGATAAATACGGAAAACATCGTTTTCCAACTGGCAACACCTGTGAAAAGCAGAATACATGCTCCCAGTAAAATCGCTAATTTGGAAGTTTCCCCGATAGACCCGGGAATAAATCCGAGAAACATATTCCATAAACTTAACGGGTCTCCGAGTATACCGACTACCTGAATTTTATCCGTCGCAGTTACAACTTCTCCTAAAGGTGTTGCTCCGGAAAAAGCATCCATCACTTGTCCGCCTCCGATACCGAAAACACTGTCGGTTCTTACAAACACATGCTCGCCCGACATTTTCGACGGATAAGCAAAAAACAGGAATGCGCGAGCAATCAATGCCACATTCCATATATTATAGCCTGTTCCGCCGAATACTTCTTTGGCAAAAACGACTGCAAATGCCGTAGCCACAGCAATCATCCAAAGAGGAGTATCGACCGGAACAATCAAAGGGATTAACATCCCGGAAACAAGAAATCCCTCTTGTATTTCGTGGCCTTTATATTGAGCGATAATAAATTCTATGCCTAATCCGACGGCGTAAGATACAACGACAATCGGCAATACAGCAAGAAAACCAAACAGAAAAGTCATCCAAAATCCCGGAGTTTCACCGATAGCCAAAAAATGCTGATAACCGGTGTTAAACATCCCAAACAACAATGCCGGAATTAAAGCAAAAATAACGATTGTCATTGTCCGTTTGGAATCGACCGAATCATGGATATGTACGCCTGTTTTAGAGGTTTTATTGGGAACAAAAAGGAATGTTTCAAATCCGTCGAAAACCGAACGGAACATAGAAAATTTTCCTTCCGGCTCGAAATTGGGTTTGATTTTGTCTAAGTAATTTCTTAAAAATTTCATTGTTATTTCTGTGACACGTGACACGTGACATGTGACGCGTGGCTTATCTTGTCACCCGTTACTTGTCACTCGTCACTAATTCATTTCTTTATGTAATAAATCCAATCCGTTTCTCACAATGCTTTGAATTTCGATTTTCGAAGTATCGACAAATTCGCAGAGGGCGAAATCTTCGGGAGCCACTTCGTAGATTCCGAGGTTTTCCATTTTGTCGATATTGAAAGCAATAATGGCTTTGAGCAGGTATTCCGGATAAATATCCATCGGAAAAACCTTGTCGTATTCGTTCGACATAATCATGGCGCGTTTTCCGCCTTTGACACGTGCGTCGATGGTATACTCTTTTTTGCCGAAAGCATTTAACAGCCATGTGAAATAGGTTTTGCTTACCGAAAATTTGTTTAATCCCGGTAAAATCCAACCCAAAAACTCGTTGGTTTCTTTTCCTTCGGGAATAACGGTAATTTGGTTGTCATAAAAACCCAAATATCCGTTTTCGGAAATTCTTTTTCCGGTCAATACATTGCCGCTGATATAGCGTAATTCTTTTCCGGTGGTTGTTTTTTTCTGAAATATGCTGCTTAAATTGGCTCCGATAATTGTTTGATAATACCCCGTTTCTGTTATTTCCGAACCGGTTAGAGCCACCACACGGGTAAAATCTGCAATGCCTTTATTGAATAATCTTCCGATAAAAGGAATATCGGCATAATTGATAGTCCAAACGACTTCCCCTTTGTTAACAGGCTTGATATGATTGATTTGTACCCCGACATTTCCGGCAGGATGCGGACCCTCAAAAGCAATAATTTCTACATTTTTTGCATTTTTCAGACAATCGGCATTACAACCGTTTTTGATACCTAAATATACTTTTCCTGACGTAAGCTTGGCCAAAATATCTAATCCTGTTTGAAAATCCTGTTCTTGTCCTGTTAAAACAAATTCTGCATCGGGAGCCAAAGGTGCAGAATTAAATCCTGTTACGAAAATATCCCTCGAAGTATCTTGTGGATTGGCAATAATATCATAAGGGCGTTGTTTGATGAAAGGCAGTACACCGCCAATCGAAAGCAATTCCTTGATTTGGGCAGCCGAGAAATTTGAAATATCCGGCTTGCCAAAATCCACATACTGAATTTCCTTATCTGCAAGGATATCTACACTTAACAATTTCCTTTTTTCTCCACGATTAATAGCTGTGATTTTTCCGCTGACCGGAGCCACAATTTTTATTTCAGGATGATTTTTATCGTATAAAATAACAGTTCCGGCTTCGACTTTATCATCGACTTTAACAGCAACTTTAGGAGTAATCCCCGTCAAATCATCAGGAATGATTGAGTAGTTATCCGGTTGCAGGTTTCCCAACAAGCAATTAGGCGCTTTTCCTTTCAAGTTAATATCCAAGCCTTTTTTTATTTTGATTATTCTATTCATATTCGATAAATGAAGCGCAAAAATACACAAAAAAACCGTACATTTGTCCGGTCTCAAAAAAATAAATATTTTATGAAACATTTACTTTTAGCATTAATTCTCGTTTGCTCAACTTATTCTTTTGGGCAAAAAACAAATTTGCCGGTTTCGGTTTCAGTGAAAATCGCAGGAAAAAATCTTCAAAACAAACAAGATATAGTAGGAATGGAATACGCATTTCCCGACAAAATACACAAAACATTCCTCGATACTGTTTCAGGATTCTTGACCGTTCAGTTGAGAGGAACAAGCAAAAATGAGAAATGGCAAAATAATACCGGACATATCTTACAATACGACATCAGTGAGCAAAAATTGATGTGGAGTAAAAAAATTTCTTATCTGACAAGCGAGTTGCTACAGGCCGAAAATGTAATGATTTATATGGTCCACAATAAATTCGGCAGTAAAAGTTCGTCTTTAGATATTTATACCGGCAAGGAATTATGGAAATCAAATCATACTGTTTATCATATCGACCCTATCAACAGAATCGGAGTAGGATATAAACCACAGATAGGATTTAATTCAAAAAATAAAATGGAAGGTATTGATTTACATAATGGGAATACTTTGTGGAAAATGAACTTAAATCGCGAATATGGTTGGAACGATGCTTTTCATATCAATGATTCGACTTTAATCGTAGTCGCTTCCGGATTACATTCGATAAATATCCTAAACGGAGATGGTTGGGATTATGAAACAATAACCGGCACAAAAGATTATGCCAATACTGTGGGTGCCAATGTTGCCGGTGTAGCTTTAGGTTTACTTACAGGGACTTTTGTAATAACAACAGGGTATGATATCGTTAGTGATTTGGTTTCAAATGTACTGATGGATGATCTCGATTTTTATTTTGCCTCGAAAGAAGAATTGGTAAGAATCGATAAACAAACCGGAGAAATTATTTGGAAACAGCCTCTCCCTAAAAATTTAACCGGCAAATCGACGATTTTTATAGAAGACGGTAGAATATTCATGATTAACCAAGGTATTGCCTTTATGGGAAATCGACGGATAAATTTCGGCGGTCCTTTCATCGCCGCTTTTGATAGAGAAACCGGCAAGCAAATATTTATGGCTGCAATGGGCGAAAAGAAAGATCCGATTCTTAGTTATCGATTAGCGGAAAATGAAATTTATCTGGTATCCAAAGATAAATTAACAAAATACACCAAAGAAACAGGTCAATTTATTATGGAAAAAACTTTTCATAAAAACGAATTGGGCGAACTAAAACATTTTATAGGAGACCAAGTATTCATAGCTAATGAGAATGATGAATTTGTTTCTTTGCCACAAACCGATACGACTAAAATTTTTGTTTTAACCAATAAAGGCAATGTGTTGGTTATGGACAACCAATTAGAAATTACAAGTACAATTGAACAAAAAGAGCCGAATATCTGTTTTTTAGAGACAGGAAAATATAAATTTATAGCCAAAGGTAAAGATTATAAAACTTGGATAATCGACAACTCAGGAAAGAAAATTGCCGAAATAGAAGCAAGTTCTGCTGCTTTTCTGATTGACAAAATCTTATACGACAAACAACAAAACAAACTTATTGCGATTAATTTGGAAGAAATAATCGGAGTAAATAAATCATGGCATTGAAAAACTTCGCTGCGATTGATTTTGAAACTGCTAATAGCTCTCCTTCGAGCGTATGCAGCGTGGGCGTGGTTATTGTTCGCGACGGAACGATTACTGAAAAAATTTACCGTCTCATTCGTCCCGAACCGGAATGGTATTCCTATTGGAACACGCAAATTCATGGATTAACGCTTGAGGATACAGCCAGCGAGAAAGTTTTTTCTGATGTTTGGAAAGAAATTGCATTGAAAATTGAGGGTTTGCCTTTGGTGGCGCACAACAGTCCTTTCGACGAGGGTTGCTTGCGAGCGGTGCACCGGGTTTATCAAATGAATTATCCCGATTATGAGTTTCATTGCACTTGCAGGGCTTCACGGAAAACGTTCGGGAAATTACTGCCCAATCATCAACTGCATACTGTTGCAGCATATTGCGGATTCGATTTAACAAATCATCATCATGCTTTGGCCGATGCCGAAGCCTGCGCATGGATTGCTTTATCTCTAAAATCTTTTGTAAAATAAAAAATTGTATTACCTTTGCGGTCGCTTAATAAAAACAAGCATCGGCGGATGTGGCGTAATTGGCAGCCGCGCCAGACTTAGGATCTGGTGCCGAGAGGCGTGGGGGTTCGAGTCCCTTCATCCGCACAATCAAAAAAAGAGACAAATTTGGAATTTTATCCATTTTTGTCTCTTTTTGTAGTTATAGGATTTTTTAATATTGAAACTCCTTTTCAAACAAGGACAACCTTTCATCCAATAATTGATATTGATTATCTTTGATGAAAGAAGTGCAGGCTCTTAAGCCCTCTTGTTTGCTTCCGGTAGTAACCAAGGAAATAGCGCTGATTCCATAAGGGATTAATGCACGCATCAATTCACCTCCCGACATTCCCGGGTAAGCTATCGTGAAATAAAATCCGTCGGCAATATCTTCGTCCAAATCCTTATCGTATACGATTTTAAATCCATGTTTCAGGAATATTTCTTTTAGCTTTTGTGCCCGGCGCCCGTATTCTTTTACATCCTCCAGAAATTGGAATTGTCCATCGGAAGCAGCTTTGAACATGGCAGCCAAAGCATATTGTGCGGAATGACTCGTTCCCGAAGAAATGGCATATAAAGCCCTGTGAATGAAAACCGAACCGAATGTTCCGCCGCCGTATCTTTGAGTCAAACCGGGGTAAGTTCTGTGGTATAATTTGTTGGACATGGCAACAATACCTATTCTTTGTCCCGCATAGCTAAACGCTTTCGAACCGGAAATCAGCAACAGGTAATTATCGGTATATTTGCCTACGCTCGGTTGGAAAGGAGCTTGAAAAGGAACACCTAAATCTTTCCGGAAATCCATGGCGAAATAAGCTAAGTCTTCCAAAACAATCGTATCGTATTTATTCGCAGTCTCACCAATGATTTTCAATTCTTCGTCTTTCAAGCAAAACCAGGCAGGATTATTCGGATTAGAATAGATAATGGCTGCAATATTTCCTTTGCTTAAATAATGCTCGAGGATGGCTTCTAATTTTTCTCCCCGGTAATTGTACGCATCAAAAGATTCATATTTATATCCTAAGACGGTAATTTGTTGTTTCTGAACAGGGAAACCCGGGTCGATGAAAAGAACTGTGTCTTTTTGCGCATCACATTGACCGGCAACTAAAAACGAGGTAAAAGTTCCCTGCATGGAACCTACAACAGGCACGCAACATTCGGGAGAAATATCCAAATCTACAAACGCCTTGATAAAGCGCGAAGATTCTTTTTTCAATTCAGGCAATCCGTCGATAATGGGATAGATCGAAGCCACTCCGTTTTCCAAAGCCTTGATTTCAGCCTCAACGCCTACTTTCGCAGCGGGAAGTCCGGGTACTCCCATCTCCATGTGGATAAACTCCACACCTGTTTCTTTTTCTATCTTACCGGCAATAGCGACAACTTCCCTGATAGTTGCCCTGCTAAAATCTGCAATATGCAAATCTGCAATAATTTTCTCGACTAAATTGTTATCTATAGGCGTTTGCATTTTCTTCTAATTTTTTAATTCGCACAAAAATAGGAAAAAAATCATAGCAACATCACAAGCGTTCCGGCAAAAATCAATAATCCGCCAATAATAACCTTGGCGCTGACGGCTTCTCCCAAAAAGAGGAAAGAAAGAATGATAACAAAAACCACACTTAATTTATCAATGGGCGCTACTTTAGAAACATCGCCCGTTTCCAAGGCTTTGAAATAAAAAATCCAGGAGAGACCGGTAGCGATGCCCGACAATATCAAAAAAATCAGATTGCAGCGACTCAAATCTTTTACTTCTTTCAGTTGCCCGCTGAACATGACAATTCCCCAGGCCAAAAGCAAAACGATTCCTGTTCGTATAGCCGTGGCCACGTTTCCGCTGATACCTCTAACGCCTACCTTGGCTAGAATAGCGGTAAGGGCGGCAAAAAAAGCGGATAAAAGAGCATACCATTTCCACATAACAATTTTATTTGATTAAAAAGGACCTCCCCTGCTACCTTCTTGTCCTCTAATTATCATGCCTCTGCCAAAATTAGGTTCCATATCTTTGGCAGAAGCTTTTCCGCCGGGGAATGCTTGGAATTTATAGATAAAGGTGCACATGAAGAAACGTGAGAGGGTAGTTGATTCACGACTGGTTGTGAAACCATTTCCAACGGTAAAATTAAAGCTTTTTTGGTCTTGCAGTATGTCATAAATTTTTAATTTAACCGTTCCTGCGCCGGCTTTTGAGTTGAATAATTGTTTGGATAGGGCGGCATTCCAAATCGTCTGATTGGTATTAAATTCTTTGCCATACCCGCGTCTGCCTTGCCAACTTATATCCGATTCAAAAGTAAAATTATATGGCAAATACCATGTTGTATAACCTCCTGCGCTGAAATCGTATTTATTTCCGGTATTTTGCGACGACAATTGACTGTTCACATTTTGATAAGATATACCGCTATTGACACCCAAGTCGAACAATTGCGACCGGTAGTTGACGTTTGCTCTTTCGGTAACGGAGAAATTCTTTGTCGTATTTCGGTTACTGTTGGTATAACCCTCCATGTTCCGGTAAGACAACATGCTGAAATTCGAGATTGTAAACTTTTTATTCCGCAACGGCGTATTGAACATTCCACGCACTTGTGCGTCCCAATTACCGTTTACGTTTTCATAAGTTGTATACATTCCTTCTTTAGAAATTATGCGTACCTGCACAATGTCGTTAAACGAGAAATTTCCTCGAAAATCAATATTATAGAAAAATTGTGATTCGGGGATAAATTTATTAAACCGCGCAGAGAAGCTGTTGGAATAACTCGGCTTCAAGTCAGGATTTCCTTCAAGAATATTCGTCGGGTCGGAATGGTCGGAAATAGATAACTGGTTGGCTGTCGGCTGCGTCATTTCGCCCGAATAATCGACACGCAAAGTAGTACGGTTTCCAAACAAATAATTGAAATTAACAGTAGGAGAAAAATTAACAACATTTTGATTAACAGTTGGAGAAGCAAGACTATCTCCAATTATGTTAGGAAGTCTGTTTTCGTTAGAAACCGGAAGTTTTTGAATTCCATTGATACTCGGAATATACGTGTTATTTGTCGATTTGGAAGGGTCTATATTCAACCCAACCGTATAATTATATTTTTCCCTTACCGATTTAAAACTCAAATTTATTCGCTGCATCAAATTATCCCGGACATTGCTCCTACTCTGAGTTATATTTTGGCGCCAAATGTTGGGGTTAGCAAGAGAATCCAAATCGTAAGTACTGTTTACATTTTCCGAATAATTTTTATTGAAACGATAGGAAGCTTGAACAAAATTATTGCGACCGATTGGTTCTACATAAGTTACGGTAAAACCGTATCTTGTTGAATAATTATCATTTACCAATTGTTGTGTAGCAGTCGAATCTTGGTTAAAAATTCCTTCGTTGTAAATATGCTTGATGAAATTATAATCTCCATCCGAATAGCTGGTATTGTAATTTCCGTTAATAGATGCAGAAATTACCCGTCCCGGCTTGTTTAATTTTCTTGCATATTCGAGGGTGGCTCCGGTTTGATATCCCTCTCCTCGGTTGTAAGATTCGGAATGTCCGTCGAATAAAGTATCTCTTCCGGCAGGAGCCAACATATCAAAATTAGTAAAAAGCCTGTTTTCCGTGCTTTCGCTTCTATTATAGCTGAAATTCGGTCTGAAAATAATTGTGGTAGCGGTATCGGGTTTCCATTCTATCCTGAAGTTTACTCCAAAGTTATCGGAAATATCTTTGTTGGTACTTACTGTTCTTTTCTTTAATTTCATCGGATTTTGCGTTATCCTGTCAATACTTTCATCATATTCCGTTTCGGTTGTATTGACTGAATTTCTATCCGAACTGTTATACGAAATATCGCCATTCAAAGTAAGTTTAGGAGATAGTTCTTTGTTCATATTTCCGGCAAAACTTTCCGAAGTATTGATTCCTCCGGCTCCACGGCGCATGCCGCGCATGCCGCTAAACCTGCCCCCTCCTAAATCGGAAGCTCCCATGTTGTTCGTATTGTTGGCTCTTATCAACAGCGTATAGCGGTCATTGTCGGTCATGTGATTGAGCATCGCTCCGGTTTCGTAACGCAAATCGCCCTTATTACTTCCCTTGAGAATATCGTGTCCTAATCCGGCCATGGCATTTCCCATGGTGCCTTTTTTCATTCCTTCTCTGATAGTGAGGTTGATAACCGTTTCTTCATCGCCATCATCAAATCCGGTCATGCGAGCCATATCCGACTTGCGATCAAGCACTTGTACTTTTTTGACCATTTCGGCAGGAAGGTTCTTAGATGCCACTTGGGGGTCGTCTGAGAAAAATTCTTTGCCTTCAACCAAAATCTTTTTGATTTCTTTTCCGTTGACGGTAATTTTTCCGTCTTTATCCACTTCTGCTCCCGGTAACTTTTTAAGCAATTCTTCCAGGGCTGCATTTTGCGGAGTTTTAAAGGAATCGGCATCATATTCGATTGTGTCGCCTTTGACTACCACTTCAGGCACTTTACCTACAACAACGGTTTCCGCCAAAAGGATAGCGTCGGTTGTAAGCGGTATTGTACCTGCGTCAGTTGTGAGGTTATTCCCCGAAAGGATTATGGGCTTGTAAACGGCTTTGTATCCCACATACGTTATATTGATGAGAAAATTTCCTTTGGATATGCCTCGCAGCGTAAATACGCCTTTGTCGTTACTCATCGCTCCCGCAACAAAAGAACTGTCTTTGGCATTTAATAAACTAACGGTTGCAAAATCAACCGGTTCTTTGGTAGTGCCATCAACAACGGTTCCTGTTATAGAAAGGTTTTTCTGTCCGAAAAGAGTAAAAGAACAAAGTAGAAATATCAGTAGCGCCTTAATGGACTTCATATAATGCTGCAAATTTGAGAATTAATAAAATAAATTGCAAACTTAGACTTTTTTAAGCAATAAAAGTTTAAATAGGTCTATCATTTTGGCTAAATAATGTTGTGATGAATTCGCCCTAATTAAAATTAATGCGTAACTTTGCGCTCTCTTTAATAAATAAATTTAGAAAATGAGAGAGTTTTTTAAAGTCTTAAAACGTTTTATTCCTCCCTATAAAAAGTTTTTGATTGGCAGTATTATAATGACAATTTTGTCGGCTTTGTTGACTTTGATTTCGTTTTATAGCATCCTACCTATCTTGAATATGCTGTTTAAGACAGGCGAAATGAATACATACGCTTATATGGATTTTGATTTTCATTTCTTCTCTGTTAATTCCTGGCAAGAAATAGCAAGAGCATTGGAAAACAATCTTTATTTCTTTATTTCAAATACGGTTCAAACACACGGAGCTGCTTATGTATTGTTTTTGTTGGGGTTATTTTTGATTGTAACGACCATATTAAGAACTGCGGCCATGTATTTTTCTTTGTATTTTATGATTCCGTTACGCACGGGAGTCGTTCGCGATATCAGAAATCAAATCAACGATAAAGTAACCGCATTGCCTTTGGCTTTTTTCTCGGAAGAACGCAAAGGCGATATATTGGCAAGAATTTCGGGCGATGTGAATGAAATTGAAAATTCGATTATGAGTTCACTGGATATGTTATACAAAAATCCAATCCTGGTTATCATTTACTTGGCCGGAATGTTGATTATCAGTTGGCAGTTGACTCTTTTTGTTTTCATTATGTTGCCGATTGCCGGATATATCATGGGACAGGTCGGCAAAAAATTAAAGAAAAAATCGGTTCTTGGACAGCAACAATGGGGCGGACTGATGGCGCAAATAGAAGAAACATTGGGCGGACTTCGCATCATCAAGGCATTCAATGCCGAAAAGAAAATTTCATCTCGTTTTCACGAAAGTAACGAGGCGTTCCGGAAGACTACCAATCGCATTTTCAGGCGACAACAATTGGCTCATCCGATGAGCGAGTTGTTGGGAACAATTACGATTGCTATTGTATTGTGGTATGGCGGTTCATTGATTTTGTCGGACAGTAGCCCAATCAACGCTGCCGGATTTATGTATTACTTGACCATATTTTATATGCTGATTAATCCTGCGAAAGATTTATCTAAAGCAACCTATTCTATCCAAAAAGGATTGGCTTCTATCGAACGTGTGGACAAAATTTTGAAAGCAGAATCGAATATCAAAGACCCTGCCCAACCTCAACCTATCCAGTTGGAAAATCAAATTGAGTATAAAAATGTTTGGTTCAAATATCAAGAATCGTGGGTTATTAAAGATGTCAGTCTTACGATACAAAAAGGTAAAACGATTGCTTTAGTCGGGCAATCCGGTTCGGGAAAATCCACCATGGTCGATTTACTCCCGCGTTTTTATGACGTTAACGAGGGTTCCATAACCATAGACGGAACCGATATCAGAGATGCAAAATTGCGCGATGTGCGGAAATTAATGGGAATTGTTAATCAGGAAGCTATTTTATTCAACGATACATTTTTTAATAACATTGCTTTTGGCGTTGAAAATGCTGCCTTGGAACAGGTAATTGAAGCCGCTAAAATAGCCAATGCTCATGATTTTATCATTGCTTCCGAAAACGGCTATGATACCAATATCGGCGACCGAGGATGCAAACTTTCGGGAGGCCAACGGCAAAGAATCAGCATTGCACGCGCTATTTTGAAAAACCCGCCAATCTTGATTCTCGACGAAGCAACTTCTGCATTAGACACCGAATCCGAACGCTTGGTGCAAGATGCTTTAGAAAACTTGATGAAAAACCGGACAACCATCATCATCGCCCACCGCTTATCGACCATTAAACATGCTGACGAAATTTGCGTAATGAACGAAGGCAAAATCGTTGAGCGCGGAAAGCACAATGAGTTATACGAACTGAACGGATATTACAGGCGGCTTTGTGACATGCAGGCGTTTTAATTTTTGAAACACATAGGCACATAGAACACATAGACATTCACACAGGAAAAATTTTAAAAATGATTTGCAAAAAACAAAAATAGCAGTATATTTGCCGTCGCAAAACGCGAAAGTAGCTCAGTTGGTAGAGCATAACCTTGCCAAGGTTAGGGTCGCGGGTTCGAGTCCCGTCTTTCGCTCACTCCCTGAAAATAAATCTCTTATATGTACCTCCGAGCAGAATCGAACTGCTATCTAAAGTTTAGGAAACTGTTGTGTTTTCCTCTGCTTTGAGCTGAAAATCAACAAGATACTAAATCGTTAATTTTATTTTGTGAAACATTTGTAAAACAACTGCACAAAACGTGTTTTTTACCCATGCAGTAAACGTATGCCTTCTTGCGAAATTGCTCACGCTCAGGAGTGCCAATTTTGCCGTACAATCTATCCATCATATCGTCAATACTTGTCAATACGTTACTGTTTGTTTGCATAATATACCTCACTTTAGTATTTTACCGTTTGGAGAGAAAAGCTCAATCCTAAAGCACTTGAAATTCTAAAAAAGTTAGATAGTTGCATATCGGTCTCTCCACGCTCAAGGTGTGCAACATAACTACGCTCTTTGCCTATTTTTTCTGCGAGTTGCTGCTGTGTTATTTTTAGCTCTTTGCGCCTATCTCGTAAAATTTCGGCATAATAACGCGCCATAGCTCTTTCTTCAAACGCAGCACGAGTAGCTGTGCCTCTCACTCCATATTTGCGGTCTAATATTGCACTTGTATCATGCAATTTTGCCAGCTTTGCGGGGTCTAAGTTACGTGCCATATTCTAAATTATTTAATATGTTAATAGCTCTTTTTATTTGCTTTTTGTACTCTTTTGTGTCTTTTTTCAAAAAACTGTTTAACAAAATCACAGTTTTTGCTTGTATAATATTATCGTGGTCAGCTGCAAAAAGAATTGTTCTATGCTCATTTGTTCCTACCGAAACACGCATCTCAAATATTCCCGAATCTGCATCTTCCAACTTTTTGACAAACTTTGTGCTCAAAACGTAGATTGTTTCCAAATACAGAATAGCATCATCATACTTTTCTGCCGTCCGTTTGTCTAATGAATCATAATACTCATCAAATTCGGTTGTATTAATTAGCTTTCGTATTTTCTTGCTCTCTGTTTCCACGATGCAAATGTAAGAAATTTATCACAATCATACAACTTTCTTCAAAGAATTATTTTTTTCTTACCCAAAAATACACCAATGACAAAACCAACAATGCCACACAAATAATTGATAGCATTTTCCACAACGTATCGCTACTTTTTAGCTGTGTTTCACTTTTAACATCTTGTATAAACGTACTATTTAACTGCGTTTCGACAGAGTTAAGCCTTTGCTGCACCTGCGTTAGCTCGTTGGAGGTACTATCTAATCTCAATGTTATAGTGTTTAATTGCTCCTGTAAGCTCCTAATAGTTTCGCGTTCCTGCGTAACTTGTTTATTTGTTTCTGTGGTACGCTCCGATTTAATAGCTCCGCTTTCGTAATATTCACGCTCCTGTACGTTTGTGTTTTCAATTGTGTTAATATGCTCTCGCATTGTTTCAATCATTGAGCGGAAAATGTTTTGCTCCTGTGTTAGCCTCTCAATTCGGGCTGCTTGTATAGACAAACTATCGGAAACGCTGTTGGTTGAAATACTCTCATACGAAATAAACTCCTGTGTTTTCTCGTTTTTTTTGCTGTTTCTTGTAATGCTACAAGATGTGTGGAGGTAATGCTCAAATAGTTATCAATTACGGCTTTTGTATTATCGAGTATATTTTGAGATTTGATTTTAAGCCCTCGTGTTAAATCCTCTTTGCCGACAAATATATTAGTGGAGATGTACCGTATTTTCCTGTTATGGGTAATTCGTATTTTCACATTATATGTATTGTCTTGTTTTTTGTGGTGCTCCAATACTACTGCCTTAAATGTTGTTGCCATAATTATTATTCGTTGTGAAACATTTGTAAAACATTTGCCGGCAAAAGTATGGCTATATCCAAAAAAGTGCATAAAAAAAGAGAGCCAACATTTGAAAGTTAGCTCTCTTTTTGTACCCCCGAGCAGAATCGAACTGCTATCTATTGTTTAGGAAACGATTATTCTATCCGTTGAACTACAGGGGCTTACGCTGTTTTTCCTTGCTCAAAAATCCTCTGTTTTTAGTTTTTTCAAAATTTATTTTTACCTTTGCTCTCGTTATCTTTTTGCAAGTTTAGGAAACTTCTATTCTATCCGTTGAACTACAGAGGCATTTTTTGATTTTGGTTTGCAAAAGTATGATATTTATCTTACATTTACAAAAAAAATATATGCTTTATAAAACGAGGGGCATTGTGTTGCATAGTTTCACTTATAACGATAAGTATGCCATCACTCAAATATATACGGAAGAATTTGGTAGGGTTTCTTATCTGACCGCAAAAACGAAAGGGAAGCAAACGAGAGTGCCGAAATCCTTGTTTCATGCCTTGTCGGTTTTGGAGTTGGAAGTAGAACACAAAAACTTGCGAGATATACAGCGCATCAAAGAAGCTAAAGTCTGCTTGCCGCTTTCAACTATTTTATCCGATCCGGTAAAGAGCACGGTCAGTATATTTTTGGCTGAATTTATTTCCCATATAACCAAAGACATACAATCCAATAAAACGCTGTTTGATTTTATTTGTCAGTCGATACGCATATTTGATTTGGCAGAGGCAGGTATTGCCAATTTTCATTTGGTTTTCATGATCAGGTCGAGTATTTT
>Ga0209628_10000999_pt1 | contig 17839 bp, 13 predicted proteins | sample TergutCu122P4_FD_187285 | JGI IMG/M metagenome (GOLD analysis project Ga0209628, IMG submission 187285) | Cubitermes ugandensis P4 segment gut microbial communities from Kakamega Forest, Kenya - Cu122 P4 (SPAdes) (version 2) | ecosystem: Host-associated > Arthropoda: Insects > Digestive system...
CTACCAATACCAACTCTCCAAATAAATATCCCACGCCATAAAGGCGCTTCGTATTTTTGGAGAGTCTCATTTAATTTGGTAGTTTTCAAAGACAATATCGTAAGCTAACGCATTTTTATTAAAATGTTAATATTCTGTTTATTAAGTCATATTTATTTTGATTAAAAATGGATAGCAAAAATAGAGAAAAAAGGGGAATGGGAAAGAAATGATAGTAAAAAACTCTTTTTTCTACAAATCTGCTATTTTCGCGCCCATATTTGCAAAAATGCCTTTAGAAAATAACATGATATGATTAATTTTAAACTGTTTGGGAATAAGGCATTTCAGTGGACACAAAAAGATGACCATTTTTTTACCGGTTATTTTTTTGATGAAAATAATGAGATTTATAAAGGAAATGATGCCATAGATTATTTGTTACATGTTGAAAATGAACATGCTGTTACTCCTAAAATGAGTGGCATTTATACCTGTATTAAAACTACCACAAAGGGCATTGAAATTATTTCTGATAGTTTAAATTATTTTCCGGTGTTTTATGTAAAACAAAATGAAGATTGGCTCGTGAGTGATGATTGGAATTATTTGATTGATAGTAAAGGTGGTATAAAACCCAATCTGGATGCGGAAGCCGAGTTTCAATCCATTGGATTTGTGCTTGCTCATGAAACTTTAGACAAGGATATTCTGAAAACAAGAGCCGGTGAAAAAATATTGTTACATCATGATGGAACTTATGAAAGAGTTGCCGATTATCATTTTTTACCGGAATATTTTACGAATGATTGTTTTGAAAAACTTAAAAACAACTTAAAAACAGAACTTTATGAAGCCGGAAAACGATTAATCAAATTTCTTAATGCAAGAACAGCAGTAGTGCCGTTAAGTGGCGGATTTGACAGCAGATTGATAGCATGTTTATTGAAAAAACTTAATTATGAGAATGTGATATGTTTTACATACGGTATAAAAAACAAAGAGGAAGAAATCAGTCGGAAAGTGGCGCAAACCTTAGGTTATCAGTGGTATTTTATTGATTATTCGGAAATTGAACTTGAAACTTATTTAGATGATGCTGAGTTGTTGGATTATATGAAATTTACCGGCAACGGCTATGCCATGCCCTATTTGCAAGAGTATTTTGCCGTACAAAAATTACTAAAAGACAGCCTCATTCCTGAAAATAGCGTTTTTCTACCCGGGCACATTGGCGGGCTTGCCGGCGCACAAATCCTAAAATCTGTTAAAACAAAAAAACAAAACCATGAATTATTTAATAATCTGATAAATAATTACTTCTTTTTAAAAAAAATATCGAAAGAGAGAAACCAACTGCGCCAACGAATCTCTAAAACCACGCAAAACTATCCTTCAAAAAATTGTTATTCAAAAAATTATAATCCCTACATTGAAGACTGGCTTTTGAAAGAAAAATTTTCAAAATTTATTTTCCACTCCTCTAAGGTTTTTGATTTCTGGGGATATGAAACCTATTTTGTTTTGTGGGATAAAAAATTGGTTGATTTTTTTAGAGCAGTTCCTTTTCAATTTAGAGAAAACAAATGGCTTTACGATGATGTTGCTGTAAATGAATTTTTTGCACCGCTGAATGTTTATTTTCAGAAAGAAGAGATAGAGGTTTCGTGGTTAAAAATCAAAATTCAAAAAATAAAAAGTAAAATTCGAGATTTTTTTCCCTGGAAATATATCTTACAAAGAATGAAAATCCATGATTGGATGTATTATGATGCTTTCACATTGGAAATGGAAAACAGAATGGAAAAGAAAGGGTATAAAAGACTTACGCATTTTAGAAGCTATAATGCCATTATTTGCAGGTGGTATATGGATTTTGTAAATTTTTACACAACTTTTTGATTAACCCATTTACTTCATCTGAAATTTTCAAAAAATAAACGCTAAAAAAGCCTATTCCTCCTAAAACTATTGTGCGGATTAGCGCTTCAAAAAATGAAACCCATAAAGTGGGGTTAAAGTATTGCATGGCTATTGGCGTAGCATAAGTTTTCCAAAGCCAGTTAAGGAGGACTAATCCTAAAACAATGGCTAAAATATGTAATTGTTTCCAGGAAAAAGGAATCACCTTTATTTTCCAATATACAAGCGACACTAATAGAGTAAAATAGATGCAAGAAGAAAACAGGGTGGCTAATGCAGCGCCGTTTATACCCCAAATGGGAACGCATTTTAGATTCATAACAACCGCTAAACTTGTGAATATAAAGGTTAAAACCAGTGAGTAGTAGTAAAATTTTGAATAACTCAAAGAGACTCCGCAAATAGTAAAAGATGAGGCAATGATTGCATTTAATCCCAAGAAAAAAACCACCCATTTTCCCGAGGCTAAATTCGCTCCATTTGGAATAATTTGAAAAATAAAGTCAATATTTGTCCAAATTACAAAGAAAACAGCGGTACCGATAAGCAGTTGGTGCAGGGATACTTTTTTTACAAAACGGTTGGTTTCTATAAAATTGTTGTCTTTAATAGATTGTGAAACATGCGGATTAGAGATGGACCCCAGAGAACGGTATGGAATTTCCACTAAGGCAACAATATACCTTGCAAAACCATAAATAGCTGCAAATGCCAATCCTAATTGAGCACCAATGATAAACATACCCAAACTTGGTACAAAAGCGGTGGTTAATGCGGAGCCCATCAAAAAAAATGTGTAAAAGAGAAACTCTTTGCGCAAAGGTTTGGTTATATGTTTGAAATTGGGTTTTAGTGAAATACGCCCTAAATGGAAAAGGTATCCCAGATTGATACTTGCTGCAATTCCATAAGTGCAACAAATAGAAACGATTAAACCTGTTAAAGAAAGAAAACCATACGCAAACAAAAGATAAGAGATTAACAGCATTACCCTAACGCCAATTTCTCGCACAAAAGCCGGCACCACAATCCGCATTAATACTACGGAATTAGTTTCAAAAACAGTTTGGTACAACATAAAAAAACCCAAAGGAAGGATAAAATAAAGGTAGTTGACCAATAGTGCGGATTTTTCCTGAAAATAACCGGCGATGAAGTTTTTGAAAAGTAGAAAAACGGTTAAGTAGATAAGAAAACCAATAATAGGAATCAGTAAAGTCCAAAAAAAGAATCCGTTATCTCTTTTTTGCGGGTCTTTGAAGTAGGGAAAAAAGCGCAATATGGAGGAGTTTGTACCAATTTGCGCAAGAGACACAAAAAGTATGCCGGCATCAATAAGTGTGCGACTCAACCCCATTTCCTCTAAAGTAAGATACTTGGGGATAATAAAAAAGAGCGTAACCATCCCGATAGCAGTGCCGATATAGTTAACAATGGTTCCTTTAATGCTTTGTCTTATAATTACTCCCATATTGTGAAAAAAGGATGCAAAAATATTCTTTTTATACTTAATTACCTGATTTTTTTGTGGGGTCAGTTGGGTTAATAAATAACAATTTTCCGAACTTCACCATAATTTGATTTTATAAAATAGATTCCGGATGGAAGTTTGGAAACAAGCATATCATAATTCTTATTCTCAACCGTAAAACTATCCAACAGTTTTCCTTCAATAGTAAAGAAAGAAAAAGAAGTAGGAATATCTACTTGTGTAATACTAATAGTTTGTGTTGTTGCATTATAATAAGCATCAAAACTTTTTATAACAGGGGTTTGAATAGCATTTGTTTTGGGTTTAATTACACTTAACACAAAATCATCGAAATAGAAGCCATCCCGTTGAGTCCACCCATCGCTAACTAATTCGAATCCCACTTTAATTTTTTTTCCTTTATATTCACTTAAATCAATAATTTCGTGTACCCAATCCATTTGAACACCATCGTAAACCGGTTTAAAATCTTGATACCCACTTCCGGGTTTTGTATATTTTCCTTGTTGGGGTTTCCAGGGTCCATTGTTTGCCGAAACGAGAAATTGTACATAATCGTAGTTTGCTTCTATATCCCATTGGGCTTCAAATTCGGCAAAAACGGCAATAGCACCCGTTAAATCGTAAAAATTCTTCGAATAGATAGCACTGTTATCATAAGGCCAATAAAAAGCGTAAGGAGAATCTGCAATGGAGCGTGTTGGGGATGAGTACTTTGCGGTAGTAATCCCCCAGGATGAAGAAACCCAATGATTCATGGTTTCACCATCATCTTCAAAAAGTTTTTCCACAATACCATAGTATTTTGAGATGCGTTCTTTATGGGTATAAGTTCCATTATTCACACAAATATCAAAAACTATTTTTGTATCAGATGAAACATCCGGTTTTAAAACAATGTTAAATTCTCCCTGTTTTCTATCTAAAGGGTAAAGGTTTTCAAAAACCAGCGGGGTGGTTTGCACCGATTGAATATTATTGGAAACAGGCACAATAGTAACCTCAAAATCAGTATTTTGAGCACGACCCAAAGAGATTAGTTCAAAAGTAAAACTATTATTCAGTTCTTGAAACACGAATCCGGTTTTATCTTCAATTTCGGCGTATGGCAAAGCAAGTCGCATCAAATAATTGTTCATCCAAACATGTCCTGCACAAATCTCTTCAATGCGGCTGGCGGGGGGCCAAAATCCTTCGTAGGGGTCGCCTGCTTCGGGACAATATGATATTACTAATTTTTTAGTTTCCCGTTCTCCGCAAAACCAGTCTTCCGAACTTCCATTGGCATAATAATTCAGTATTTGGTAAGTATTTCCGTAAGTATAGTGATTTTCTGCTGTAAGTCGTTCTGCATAAGTTCTATAAACAGGATACTCGGGGGGCACGTCGTTTGCATACCCAAAAGGGTACACCAAATAGTTTCCATACGTATGGTTGTTTAAACAAAGCGATATTTCATTTTCTTCACAAAAATTTCTAAGCGCTTGGGTTTCTTTTTCACTGAAAGGGGCAGAGCCTCTGTATGTTTCATCCTCTTCATAGGGAGAAGAGCCATAATCGTCGTATCCCCACATATAGCCCCAATTTCTGTTAAGGTCAATTCCATAACCCCATCCTGAGTTTGGGTTTCTATTTTTGCGCCACATGCCGCCCCCATAAGGATTGGTTTTACGGTTATACTCATAGCCATCGGGACAAACGCAAGGCACAAAATAAAGTTCCAGATTATCAAGATAATAGGTAATTTCAGGGTCAATGCCATATTTTTCTAATAAATTCCACATTTGATAAATCATTTGGTGCATTCCGGCGGGTTCGCGGGCGTGGGTAAGTGCGGTGTAAAGCACACGCGGTTTCTCTTGTTTGCCCTCTAAATTACCGGAAATTTTTACCCAATAGATATTTTGTCCTTCTATTGTTTGTTGCGGAAATGCCTTTTTTTCTGAAATTAAATGGGGAAACTCCGCCCTCATCTCATCCAATTCGGTTATCATTTCTGCCAAAGTAAAATATCCCCCCATACTTCCCAAGTGAAAATGCGCCGGAGTTCTATTCCCATGAAACGTTTTAGGGCTTCTCTTCATCTCTTTATTTAGTTTCTCAATAGAAACACCTTCATTTTGTTTTACATAATACGCCGACATGTTTTCAATCAAAATTTCATAAGGAATTTCTGTTTCCTGAATCTTTTTCAGTTCATTTTCAGAAAATTCGCCAACAATATAGGCTCCTTTTTTAACATCTAAATTTTCTAAACAAACGCCTTTTTTTAATAATGTGTTCACATGCTCTTGATTGGAAGCATAAATTTTAACACGTGAATAATTGGCTTGTTTTTCCTGCGCAGATAAAACAACAAATGCCAATAAAAAAATGAGGAAGAGGGTAATTTTTTTCATACTTGTATAAATTATGCGCGAAGATAATAAATTATTCAGAAAATGTAAAACTATGGTTCCTGTAATTTATAATCATTCCACTGAATTTCCCTTCCTTCTACATAAACAGTAGTAAGTAGTATTTCACCTTCTTCATCATAAAGATGCCAAATTCCCACACGCTCGCCATCGGCATATTTTCCTGTTTCTCTGATTTTTCCTGTGCTGTGGTATAAGGTGTACTTTCCATGATAAAGATCCTGGTTGTACTCTATTTCCGATATTGATTTTCCATCTTCGCGCCACTTAGTAATCCATAATCCGGTTTTCATTCCATCGGAATAACTGCCTCTTTCGATGGCTTTTCCTTGCACATAGAACCATTCTCCCTCCTCTGTTCCTTCAATATATTCTCCTTTTACGGTAATTTCTCCGGTTTCGTTGTATTCCATAAACTCACCATCTAACTTACCGTTGTTCCAGTTTTCTTCCTGTAAGATTTCGCCATTCGGGTAATACCAATACCATGTTCCTTCTTTTTTTCCATTTTTGTAACGTCCCTCTACTTCTGTTTTTTGATTTTCAAAATAAAATTTCCACCCGCCATCCTGTTTTGAATCTATATAATTTCCTTCAGATTTAAGCTCTCCCGTAGGGTAAAATTCTCTCCAAAGCCCTTGCCGTTTTCCATCTTCATCTGTAATTCCTTCATATTTTAGAATACCTTTGGCAAACACAAAACCATTGACTACCTTACCGTTTTCGTCATACTCTCTTCTGATACCATCGGGAACTCCTTTGTAGTAGGTGGCGGTAATGGCTCTTTTTCCATTGGCATGATACATGGTTTTCACCTCCATTTGCCGAGTTTCCGGTGCGTCCACAATCAAATTGTCTTGCGCATATTTCTCCACATATTTAAAATTACCGGCTTCATCATAGTATTTAAAATATCCGTTTTTCTTATCATTTTGAAAAACACCCTCCTCTTTCAAGTTTCCGTTTTCCCAAAAATATTTCCAACTTCCTTGCTTAAATCCGAATTTATCGGTGCGATTAATAAACTCTCTTTTTCCCAGAATACCTGCATAATATTTTGAAACAACAATTACCAAACCCTCTTTGTTAAATTCTTTTTCCAAACCGTGTGGTTTTCCTTCATCAATGGGGGTTAGGCGTTTCAGCTCGCCGGTTTTATAAAACGCTTTTACAGCATCAATTAAGGTGTCGGTTTTCCATTCTTCCACAACCGTTTCCTCTTCAAAATACTGTTTTCTGAAGCCATGCTTTTTGCCTTCAAGGTAAGAGATTTCCAAACTTTTTTCACCGGAAGGCGTATAAAACACCCACACACTATCTAACTGAAAATTCTTTCTATTTCCCTCCGAAACAAGCACTCCTTTTTCGTTATACGATTTCCAATAGCCATCAGGTTTACCATTTACCAACATCCCTTCACTCGATTTTACCCCGTTTGGATAGTAGAAAATGTTGTAACCGTTGGGGTTGAAGTTTTCTTGGGAGAAAAGGAGAAAAGGAGAAAGGAGAAAGGAGAAGACCGTAAGACCGTAAGACCGTAAGACCGTAAGATTTTTTTTTGGTAGAAATTTCATAATTTGTAAATGAGATGGCAAAGGTAGAATTTTTTGATATAAAATTATTTTTAACAAAAAAATTGTTTCTTTGCCATGCTATTAAAAAACTTATAAAGCAATATTTAACAACAATATGACTTACGACCAACTTCTCCCCAACCTTCAAAAAAAACAGTTTGCCCCTGTTTATTTTCTTATGGGCGACGAGCCGTTTTATATTGATGAAATTTCAAACTATATTGAAGACAACGCGATGCCGGAAGAGCAACGCGATTTTAATCAAATGCTGGTTTACGGAAAAGAAACCGATGCCGATGAAGTGATTGCCATGGCGAAAGAGTTTCCGTTTGGAACCGAAAAGCGCGTGGTAATTGTGAAAGAAGCCAAAGATTTGAAAAATATGGACAGGTTGCTCAAATATGCTGAAGCACCCTCTAAAACCGCTATTGTTGTAATTTGTTACAAATACGCTACATTAAGAGCCTCCCAACTGAAAGCAGTTGAAAAAAACGGCGTGGTTTTTCATTCCGAAAAAATGAAAGATTATAGTTTGCCTGCCTGGATTCAAAAGCATGTTACAAAATATAATTTTAAAATTCAGCAAGTAGTAGCTAACTTGCTGGCAGAAAATATCGGGGTGGATTTGAGTCGTATTGATAATGAATTTAAAAAACTTACCATTTTTCTTCCCCCCAGCAGTGAAATTACTGCTGATATTGTTGAAAAACATATCGGAATTAGCAAAGAATACAATGTTTTTGAACTTCAAAATGCGCTGGCAGAGCGAAAAATTGATAAAGCCTATAAAATTGTGCATTATTTCTGTCAAAATATTAAACAAACACCAAATGTATTAACTATTAACAGTTTGGCTTCATTTTATTTAAAATTACTGGCCTATAATTTATCCGACAAGTCTATAGAGGCCAAAACCAAAGTTTTTGGAAAGAACGATTATATTCAGCGAATTAATGTGGGGTATGCGCAAAATCATTCAGTGTTGGAGTTGCAAAAAATAATCGGAATTTTGCGAGAGTATGACGCTAAAAATAAAGGAGTGGATAGCCAGCTACCGGATGAAGAACTTTTAAAAGAGTTGGTATATAAGATTACACATTAAAAAAAAAATTACTTTTGCAAAATTTTTAACATAAAAAATGCAAGAAATGATTAATGCCATTTTGGTTGATGACCATGAACTGTTTCGTTTGGGTTTGAAAACAGCCATTGCCCACAACCATCCCGATATTTGTATTGTTGGCGAAGCAGAAACAGGAGAAGAACTCTTCAGTATTCTTGAAACTACAAAAGCAGATATTCTGCTTCTTGATATTAATTTGCCCGAAATATCGGGTATTGAAATTGCCCGCCGGCTCAAAAAAGAAAAACCGGAAATAAAAATTCTTGTTATCTCTTCAGAAAATACAATTATCGTAACACAGGCACTCCTTCAAATTGGAATTAACGGGTTTATTTCCAAACGAATGGGTAGTGTAGATGTACTTGCAAATGCCATTCGCTCTGTCATGAGCGGATTTGATTATTTTGGGAAAGATATTTCCGATATTATTTACAGAATCTATGTATCCAAGAAAAACACAACCGAAGTTACCGTAGAATTTACCGAACAGGAAAAGAATATTATCGAACTTTGTCGCGAAGGATTACCCAGCAAATTAATCGCCGACCGCCTCTCCATCAGTTCCCGCACAGTTGAAAACCACAAAAACAACATCTTTCGAAAACTGGGTATCAACAGCACCATCGAAATGATTCAATATGCCATGAAAAACGGTATTATTAAAGTTGAAAACTAAAAAAAGGTAGAATTAATATATAAAATTATGAAAAACAATACGAAAAGATTGAAATCAATAATGGTTTCTCTGTTTTGCCTCTTGTTATTTTTTTTAACAGGATGTAATCCAAAAGATAACAATGATTGCAAGTCAACGCAAAAATTTTCAACCATTGACACGCCAGCCAATTTTCATTCGGAAGATAAGCGATTAGACAGTTTGCTACACTTGATTTCTACGATTCCCAAAGACACGAACCTTGCCTTAATTTATGGTGAGATTGGTGAAATGTATGAAGATAGTGATTTTGAAAAAGCAAAAGAGTTTTATTCAAAAATGGGAAATTTGAGCAAACAATTGGAGTGGAACCAAGGCCGCTATTTATTTGCCATAAGTATGGCACACATTCTCACCCGACAGGGGATTGTAGATTCAGCTATTATTATCAATCTACAAGCGTTAGAGTTGGCAATGGAAGAAAAAAACGAAATTTGGATGGGCAAAATAGCCTACAGTTTGGGAAACACTTATTTGGTAAAACAGTGGTATGAAACGGCGCTGAATTATTACATGGAAGCCTTGGCAATTTTTGAAAATAATAAAGATATGGAAAGATTGGCAAGTGTTTATTTTCAATTAGGTTTATTGTACTCAGATATTGATGCTGTGGATAAAGCTATTGAATTTGGAGAAAAAGCATTAGAACTGTGTCCCGATGACCCCTATTCACTATTAGGTTTGGCAAAAGCATACTCTTCTATACATCAATATGAAAAATCTAATAAATATCTTGAAGAAGCATTACGCTTAAGTATTTTACAAAACAACTTATATTTGATGGGATTGATTTACTATCCGTTAGGAGAAAATTCATTAATGGTTTTTGATTTGGATAAAGCGGAAATGTACTGTTTAAAAGCGTTGGAAGTGAATCGGCAAATTGGGAATAAGGCTGCCTATTGTGGCGCGCTGGGCATATTAAGCAAAGTGGAAGAATTGAAAGGTAATTTTACGCAAGCGGAAAAACATATCAAAGAAGTGTTGATGATAGTTAATGAATTGGATAATTTGAGTGGAAAAAATTTTTGCTATATGGTGCTTTCAGAACTCAGCATAGCACAAAACAGATTTAAGGAAAATATTCATTATTGGAAAGAATTGGAACTTGTAAAGAACAGAATTTCCTCCTTAATTACCCTTCGGGCTGCCGGAGAGATGGGGGTAAAGTATGAAACCACTAAAAAAGAACTTGAAATAGAAAGACAACGTCAGGTAATTAAACGACAAAACTTGCAGCGAAATTTATTATCAGGCGGCATTGCAATTTGCTTTATCTTGTTTGTATCATTTTGGTATATGTTTCATTTGCGCAACCGTAGAAATCATATTCTGGAAGAGTTGAACGCTACAAAAGACCGTTTTTTCAGTATTATTTCTCATGATTTAAAAAATCCTGCATTAGCCCAACGCGATGCCCTTCAACTGTTGATGGATAACGCTGACGTTTGGGATGAAAATACGGTAAAAAAAATTTATCAAGAGTTGCTTAAAACTGCCGACGGACAAGTAAGTTTGCTCTATAATCTGCTTAATTGGGCGCAAGTTCAAACCGGAGGCATGCCCTATCAACCCGTACCTTTTGACATTGCCGCTGAGTTACGAAAAACCGATATATCCTTGTTATACAATATGGCAAGTAGAAAAAATATTGACCTTGCTATTGAAATACCTGATGCCGCAATTATTACAGGAGATGTAAATATGCTCACTACCGTAGTGAGAAACTTGCTGACAAATGCCATTAAATTCACTGGTTCCGGAGGAAAAGTTACGCTGTTGGTAAAACCAAAAGATAATAATAAATATATTATCTCAATTACCGACACGGGAACAGGGATGACGGAAGAGCAACTGAACAGTTTGTTTCACCTGGGCGAGCAAAAATCGAAAAAAGGCACTGCCGGAGAAAAAGGCTCGGGACTTGGTTTGATTGTTTGTAAAGAACTGCTGGAAAAACACGGCACTTCACTTCATGTGGAATGTAAAATCAATGAGGGGTGTAGTTTTTGGTTTGAAATATAAAGAAGTGTTTTCCTTAGAACGGTCGTTCAAAACCTAAACATCTCACAATTTCACCACCTTCTTCACTTCATTCCCCACTTTCAGAAAATAAACCCCCGCAGGCAGGTTTGTAAGACCGTAAGACCGTAAGACCGTAAGACCGTAAGAGTGGAATTCTACGTTTTGTTTTCTCCCATAAATATCAAACACCTCCACATTATTCATTGTCAATTGTACATTGTCAATTGTCAATTCTCCGTTGGTGGGGTTTGGATACACCGCAAACTCCAATGAAACGGGCTCATGAACAGGCAATACATTTACCTCTAACGGAATAAACCCCGTGTTATCACCATTGGCGTAAGAGATGCCAAACTCTTCCCCTTTCCTATCCCAATAGGCGGTGGCAGTGGCCGGAAATTTAGAGATATCTTTGGTATCAAACATTTTATACTCTCTATTGCCGGCATTGGAATTCCATGCAAGAAGCATACCGGTTTCTGTAATGGTAATAGAGTCGGTACCACAAATTACTAAAATATAACTACTGTTATGTGCAAATACTAATCCACCCGAAACCGTAACTTCGCTCTCATCCCACCACCATTGCTTATCAATAGCACAATATGAAGTAGATATTATTTGGGCATAATCAGTTATCTCAACACTAAGTACTGCTTCAATAGATCCATTAACCTTACTTTTATTTTTTACAAAGGCTCTATCGGCATAAATATTGCCATCCACTTTTGCATTATCACTTACTGTTACATTGTCGATTGGCCAATTACCCCGTCCTATGTTTCCTGAAAACTTTGCATTATCTTTTATTTCAAGTGCCCCACATATAATAGCCGCATAATAGGGTGAGGTAATTTGTGGTGAACTCACTTGGGCATCTTCACTGATAATCACACTACCGAAAGTATAAATACAATAAGCACCTTCGGTTTCTATCTTAGCGGTGCCGCTAACCATTACATTAAGACCGGTATTATTATCTTTCTCCATATAAATGGCAGGGTAACTACCTTGAGAAGTATTACTTATTACTCCGCCGCTTATGATAGCCTTGGCTTTAGCGCCCTGCATCAAAATGGCATTTTCTTTATTGGCAGAAACAGTTCCGCTACTCACAACCACAGTAGCATTGGTGCCGGAACTGTTAATAGTCATAGCATCCGGTGAGGTTAGGGTGCCGCCTGCAACCTCAAACGTGCCATCACCCAAAAACATTATTAAGGTATTGGGGGTAAAAGTGGAAACTGCCTGATAAACGGCTTGCCACACTACTTTCTTACCGGCAGCAATGGATAGGGTAAGGGTAGCATCTGCATTGGTTTTACTACCGGTAACCACAATATTATCATCGCTGGAGGCATTAGTAATAATGGCTTGCAAATCTGTTTGAATTTTCGATACGGAAAACTCTTGCATAATATTGTAGTAAATATCGTCCGCCCAAGCCAGCGGAGAAGCAAGAAAAAAGGTTAAAATGGTAATGAGAAAATGTTTTTTCATGTTTTTATTTTTTTGGTTAATAATGAATTATATTTGGTTATTTTTTTACAAACTTTCTACCAACGCCGTTAATATTTGCCACGTAGATACCACTTGGCAATGCTGAAACATCTATCTGATTCTCTCTTGCACTCAACAACAACGAACCTTGAATGGAGAAGATTTCCACGAAAGGGGGAAAGGCGTTATCTTCAGTTTCTATGTGTAAGAGAGCTACAACGGGGTTTGGATAGAGTTTTATAGTGGATTGGCGGGTATTTTCCTTAATGCCGATATTACCAACAGTAATCTCAGCAATTACTACTGCCGGATAATCATCAAATGAAAGTATGGCTTGGTTTGTCATCGTTACCGTGAAATTGCCTGTTTTGTGGAAAGTAAAAATACCGCCTTTTACGGAATAATCGCTTAATTGAGCAGGAACACCCTCTTTTTCTATTTTAAAAACGGTGAGTATCCCTCCAAACTCTTTCTGTGAGGAGAAATCAACTTCTTCATTAATACCAACTTTTTGAACCTTCAATTTTTGAGTTCCTGCACAAAAAGTGTAAGGGTATATTAATTCTGAAATAACATACAAATTTGAAAGTTTAAGATGGTTATTGTTACAGTATAAATTTAATTTATGATTTATATATAAATTTTCTAAATTATTATTTTCGCACTCTAACGCATTTAATTTATGATTATTACTTAAATCAAAACTATTTATTTGATTATTATTACAATACAACAATGATAAAGCCGTATTGTAACATGTATTCAAATTTTTTAATTTATTATAACTACAATCTAAACGCCACAAGTTTGTATTTTTACCTAAATCTATGTTATTTAGTTGGTTATTTGAACATAATAATTCCATTAAGTTCAAATTATTACTTAAGTCTAAATTACAGAGTTGATTATCTGAACAAGTTAACCATTTTAATTTTGAATTACTTGTTAAGTCTAAATTATTGAGCTGATTATTTGAACAAATTAACCATCTTAATTTTGAATTTTTTGTTAAGTCTAAACTACTTAGTTGATTATCATTACAACCGAAGTCTCTTAAATTATAATTACTTGTCAGGTCTAAACTACTAAAGAGATTTTCTCCACAATCAACTCTCGCTAATGCATAACAGCCACTTATATTCAAATTCTTTAATTTATTATTATTACAATACAACTCTGCCAAAACGGGCTTATTACTTACGTCAAGACCGGTTAGATAATTTCCATCACAACTTAAAAATTCTAAAGCCATATTTTTACTTACATCTAAACTATTCAACCGATTATAAGAACAATGAAAATATTTTAGATTGGTATTGTTTGTTACATTCAGGGTAGTAAATTTATTCCAATAGCAGCATAAATAAACTAATTTTTTATTTTTACTCAAATTCAAAGTTTCTAATTCACCAGAAGAACAGACTAAATACTCTAACGATAAGCATTTACTTACATCTAAACTGAATAACTTAGGCAACCTCAGAATTAATTTTGTAAACAAACAATCTTCTGTTTTCCCTTTTATGGTTACGGTGTATTTTTTGCTATTTGAGTATGAATGTCTTATAAATTCCAAAGATCCTGTACCAACATTTGTTTCAACAGGAGAGCCATCCCCCCAATCAATAGTAAATTCTTTTCCGAGAGATGCTGCAATACTTTGATTATCTGGCCACCCTGGCCAATCAAATATACCTGCCCTAATAAAAGTTATGCTTTCAATGGCATGCAAATTGAAAGTGAATGCCCATTGGCATATTACTAACAGGCATAAAAATTTGTGTTTGTTTTTTTTCATATTTAATTATTTAATAAGTTTATACGTTTTATGTTGCCCCCCGCGAGTGCTGTGGCTAAATTGGGAGTGTCTTAAAAGTAGTTTTAACGCAAAGACGCAAAGATTTTTCGCAAAGGTTGCAAAGAATAAATGCTTTAGAATTAAAACCTTGCGTTCTTTGTGTAAACCTTTTGCGCCCCTTGCGTTTAATAAATTCTGGCTTTTAAGACACCTCCTGAACGGCGAAGCCGGACGGGGTAGGTTTAACCTCAAAGAACACCAAGAATGCACAAAGAACACAGATGTGCCTTTGTGAACTTTGTGAAAATCTTCGTGTTCTTTGTGGTTATTAAACATGGGGTTAAATATTAAAATTGACTGTTGAAAATACTTATTGTTTATTCCTTTTTTTCTTCTTTATTTGAATGCGCCACCGCAATACCATAAAACATCTCTACCAACTGCAAAAATTTTGGGTGATACTCTTCTTCAGGATATATAACAATATCTTCATCAAATGTAATTTCTCGGTTTCGATATTCACGAATAATTACTGATGTATGGTCCTTGTACAAAGACTCCGGTTCTTCCACTGCTTTTAAAATAATCTTTTCTGTCTTATCTGTAATAAACAATCGTATAAACTCCTTTATAAAGTTCAAAGTGTCATGATTGATAATTTTCTGACAAAGAGTATAATCATCGTCATTGATATCAAATTTATTTACATACAAAGTATCTTTATAGAATTTAAATTTGAAAGGCATAAGTGGATAATGATTCATTGGATAATAAGAAAAATACACACCATCAATATCTATTTTTTTCAATTCTATAAAAATTGTTGAATCACAAATACTTTTTATGATGGAATCAGTTTTTTGAGTTATATTAGTTATTTCTTCATCAGAATAAGAATAATTAAATTTTCCATATTGATTATTAAATATTTTCTCTAATGAAGTGATTACACAATTTACGTATTTATTGTGTGTAATTGGGCGAATACTTTTTGCACATTCACAGGCTACCCGGGCTGCTTGTTCTTCAATGGATTGACCAAAAGCAGTAACATTGAAAAGGGTTAATAATAATAAGTTGACTATTATTTTCATATTCATATTGCATTAATATCCAAAGGCTTTTACGCGAACTTCTCTGTGTTTGTCAAAAAATATCTTACGTTGACTTTCTGTAAAACTTTGATAGTTTGGAGTTGTTTTTGAGTAAATTGGAGAGTCCATTACTGCGTCATAAGCACTATGATGATTTGGAAATAAACTTCTTTCTGAAAAACTGTTTTTTACATGTCCATACCATTCATGGAAGATTACCGATGCTTGCACATTTTCAACTGTTGTTTCATAGTCCCGCCAATTGTCTGACCCCGAAATTGAATATTCATTTCCTCCGGATAGTATATATTTAGCAGTTGACCAATTTTCATTCGGTAACATTTTTTCAAAATATATTCTACCGCCTCTAATGCTACTCATTGAAAAAATTTCACCAAAAACATCTTTTCCTTCAAATTTTGATACTATATCTGTCCAAATATTTGATCTTGCCATTCCGGAAAGATTACCTCTTGCAGCATCATAAGTTTTTAGACCAAATAAATTACATGCATCATCAGCAGTCATTTTTGACCATTCCACTTTGCTTTTACCCTCATATATTAATGGCGCTCCGGTAAAGCCTTCTTTAGTATCTCCAAGATAGATTCCATCTGTATTATATATAGGATTATACAGCCAACCCGTGGGGTCTTTATACTTTAGTGGATTATTTAGGCAGTAGCTATACCTGTTCAGTGCTTGGGAGTTTTCGGGGATTTGTATGAAGTTGTCGGGGCTGAAGAAGCGGGCAATCACGGGGTCGTAAAGGCGGGCGTTCATGTTAATGATGTGCATTTCGGGGTAGTGGTTTTTCTCTTTTTCTTTTTTCTTGATCAAAAAGAAACAAAAAATCAAGTCGGCAGGAATCCCACCGCACTGGCGCGTCTGCATCGCCTGCCGACATTCCCGCCCGCGGGTGCTGTAGCAAGATATCATTTGTCTTTGAAAATTTTTGTTTTTGAAATTCATAACTTATTTATTCTTCAATCCCATCCGGCATATACTCTATGGATTTCTTATTTCTAACTTTATATACACTATCTCCAATTACCACACATAGTAACCCATCTTTTACTACATCCAAACTAAAATCTTTCTCCTTCGTATATAAATTTTCATATTTAGTTTCGTATAATTGAGAAAGTAACATCCAATCTAATTCAAAGAAACCCTTATAATGAGTTGATCTACGTACAGTTGTGTCATATGGTTCAAATCTCCAACCATAACCACCCCATATCGTGTCTTTCTGAAATAATAAAAATACATTAGAGAATACAGGTATATTGGCTGGTTCAAGTCCTTCAACGCCTGGATCATATATTTTATCTATTTGTGAATAATGGATTGAAACAGGAGTATCCGAATTATTATTGATAATATACCAATATCTAACGAACGATATGAAATTATCAGATTCATGGCTTGGTGTACTAACTGCGTCAATTTCAACATCCACACCGTGTTGATAAGTGCAAGAAATTAGCACTATGAGAATTAAACAAACAACAATTGACCTCATTTTTTGTATAGATTCATTAAATTATTATATTTCAAATACTCACTTGAAGATCTTGCGTTTGGAACTTCTCTATTATAATGATATAAATACCCTTTTAACACTTCTGCTTTGTAATTAGAAGTAGTATTATCCCATGTACTATGGTTTAATTGAAGTTCAAATGCTTTATGATGTGTATTAAAACGAGTTCCGAATTGATACTGACCATGCCCTTGTAATTCGTGAACCCCCAGCAGATTTTGGATATTTTCAACAGTGGTTAGTAAGTCTTTCGCGGATGGGTGTTGTTGGTTAACACTTACCTTAGAGGGTATGCCGTAACTCCCTGAAGCGAAATCGTTTTCGGAAGGATTATTAAACATATCATTTCCATTTCTCACTGCAACTGCTTTACCCATTAATTTTGAGGTAAAAAAACCACCCTTATCAAGTATTTGAGTATATATCTTAGAAAATGCTTCGGCAGATAAATCTGTTTTTTGAAGTTCTGTAAGGCCATACGCTTTTGATGCTTGTTCAGCAGTCATTTTTGACCATTCCACTTTGCTTTTACCCTCATATATTAATGGCGCTCCGGTAAAGCCTTCTTTAGTATCTCCAAGATAGATTCCATCTGTATTATATATAGGATTGTACAAGTTCCCCGTTGGGTCGGTGTACATTAACGGGCAGTT
>Ga0209628_10001000_pt1 | contig 17838 bp, 13 predicted proteins | sample TergutCu122P4_FD_187285 | JGI IMG/M metagenome (GOLD analysis project Ga0209628, IMG submission 187285) | Cubitermes ugandensis P4 segment gut microbial communities from Kakamega Forest, Kenya - Cu122 P4 (SPAdes) (version 2) | ecosystem: Host-associated > Arthropoda: Insects > Digestive system...
GGTTTGTGAAAAAGTTTTGCAAGCCATGCAACAGAGCGCTTTCGTTTTGAAAAATATTTATCCTGAAGTATTTACCGGCGCGCAATTACAGGAACATATCAACGATTTGCTCCACCGTTTTGCCAATCGCTGTCTTGGCGATACTGTTTTTCGTGTAGGTTGCGATCTTTATCGTAAACTATCGCCCGATGACCGGTTGATCACGCCATTAATGAGCGCTTATCATCTTCAATTACCATACAGCAGAATTTTGGAAGTATTGTTGGCGGCGTTAAGTTTTAAGCGTACAGGCCCTGAAGGAAAAATGTTTCCATCCGACATCGATTTTCACAATGAATTGGACAAAGAAGGTCAAAAAAATGTACTGCAACGTATATGCGGTTTTACAGATCATGAATATCATTTATTTTTTACCTGCTCATCATGAATCGAAAGTTTTTATAATTTTGCCAAAAATAATATAAACAAAAACCAATTGACCATGAAATCGTTTTCTTTTTTAGTGATTCTTTTTCTATCACTTACGTTTGCCAAAGCAGCCGAGCCTGTTCGTGTTATTATTTTTGGCGCGCATCCTGACGATTGCGAGTACACTTCGGGCGGTATTGCAGCATTGTATTCACAAATGGGACATAAAGTCAAGTTTGTGTCGTTGACCAACGGCAACAAGGGGCATCATCTGATGAAACCCGGCGAACTTGCTGAACGGCGCAGTAAAGAGGCGCAGGAAGTTGCCCGTATCCTTGGCGTTGAGTATGAAATCATGAACAACGACGACGGGGAACTGTTGCCATCATTGGAAAACCGGTTTGCAGTGATCAAACTCATTTGCGACTGGGAAGCGGATATCGTCATTTCCCACCGTACCAACGATTATCACCCCGACCACCGGAATGCCGGCGTCATCGTGCAGGACGCCGCTTATATGATTGGCGTGCCGCTGATGAACCCAAATGGCAAACCATTGAGAAAACCCACTGTGTTTTTGTTCATGCCCGATGGTTTCCAAAAGCCTGCGCCCTTTTCGCCGGATATTGTGATCGATATAACTTCTGTGGCTGATAAAAAAGAAAATGCTCTTTGTGCCAACGTATCGCAGATGTTCGAATGGTTGCCCTGGATTGAAGGCTGGGAAAACGAATTACCTGCCGATCGCGCCCAATGGCGGAAATTTGTTGGAAACCGTTTTATGTTAGGCAGTAAGGTCGACAGGTTCAAAGATGCCGCATTGAAATGGTATCCGGCTGCACAATTTAAAAATATCCGTTATGCAGAAGCATTCGAAATATGCGAATACGGAAGCCGACCCGGTAAGGATGAAATAAAACGGCTGTTTCCGATGCTCCCTTGACTAATCTAAAAAAACAATAATCAATATGATGACAGGAAAAGAAAGAGTTCAAACGGTATTGTCGCACCGCGAAGCCGACAGGATAGCGCTGGATTTGGGTGCTACATCCGTAACAGGAATTCACGTGAAAAAGATTGCCGAATACAGACATCATTATGGTTTGGAAGACAGACCGGTGAAAGTAACCGAACCTTTTCAGATGCTGGGCGAGGTGGATGATGAACTGGCAAAAATATGGAATTTAGACGTCATTGGTGTGGGTGGCCGTACGGATATGTTCGGGCACCGGCAGGAAGACTTTGTGGAAGCGCAGATGCCATGGGGACAAACTGTGTTGTTGCCCAGATCATTCAAAATGAAAAAAGAAAACGGGAATATTTATGTTTTCCCGCAGGGCGATACCAACTGTATGCCAACGGCGGTCATGCCCGAAGGCGGATATTTTTTCGACGCCACAGAACGGACGCCGGCGACTGAATTAGATGCAGAACTGAACGTTGAAGACAATCTGGAAGAGTTTTCCCTGATGACTGACGCTGATATGCCTTACTGGAAAGAAAAACTCACCAGAGCGCGCGCTACAGGAAAAGCGGTGATTGCCAACATCGGAGGGACGGGCATTGGCGATATAGCATTAGTGCCCGGTCTGAATCTGAAAAATCCGAAGGGAATACGCGCTATTGCCGACTGGTACATGTCCACCGTTATGCGAACAGACTTTCTACTGGAAATCTTTGACCGGCAATCAGATATTGCCATCCACAACCTCGAAAAAATAAATCAAATTGCCGGCGATTGTATTGACGTGCTCTTTGTTTGCGGCACCGACTTCGGGACGCAGGACAGCCAGTTCTGTTCTGCTGATACGTTGTCAACCTTATACGGACCAGCCTACCGGAAAATCAATAACTGGGTGCATGCCCATACCGCATGGAAGACCTTCAAGCACAGTTGCGGCGCCATAGTGCCTCTATTGGATACATTCATCGATTGCGGTTTTGATATCATCAATCCCGTACAGATCAATGCAGCGGGCATGGATCCGCAATTTCTGAAAAACACGTATGGCGACAGAATCACCTTCTGGGGCGGCGGCATTGATACCCAAAAGGTGTTGCAAACAGGAACACCACAACAGGTGAAAGATCAGGTACGCCAGTTGTGCGAGATATTTTGCGCTGGTGGCGGCTTCATTTTCAATACAGTACATAATATTCAGGCCAATGTGCCGGTAGAAAACGCAATTGCATTGATGGATGCATTGTGTGAGATAAGAAGGGGTTGATTGGAACGCAGATGACGCGGATTATACGGATTTTCGCAGAATTTTGAAATCCGTGCTTATCTGTATTATTTGCGTCATCTGTATGCAAAAATTTTTTTTTGCAAATTGTTTATTTTTTTCATTAGATATTGAATTTGTTTATATCTTTGCGGGGTGATTTTTGACATCATGGAAATAAAATGGAGTGTTTATTTTATAAAAGGGAATAATGAAAATTGTAGTAGCTGGATTATTTTTAGAAGTATACATTGATATCCCCAAAATCATAAAGGAATTTTGGGATGAGTCTTATCCTTTTATTTTAGCTTTAGTTGTTTTTTCTATTATTGTTATAGTACTAATGAACACAGATCTAAAAGTAAAGAAAAGTTATAATACAAAAATAAAAAGAACAAAATCTGAATGTGCACAACCATTAAAAGAAGAAAAAATTAGAACATTTCCAGTTAGAAATATTGCTTTTTGGATTGGTGGTATTGCTTTGTTGGTTATTATCATAATATTGTTTGCCAAATTCCCTTTACCGTCGTTTAAAAGTACAGAGAAAGTTGTTATCAATAAAGAAGAGACAGTGTTGGAGCGAATTTGGAATGAGATGGTTTTCGTTGAGGGTGGAAAATTTACGATGGGTTGCACTGCCGAACAGGGTAGTGATTGTGATAAAAATGAAATGCCAAGTAAACAGATAACTGTGAGCAGATTTTATATAGGTAAATACGAGGTAACTCAGGCCCAGTGGAAAGAGGTGATGGGTGAAAATCCATCCCACTTTAAAGGCGACAGTTTGCCGGTAGAAAATGTAAGTTGGATCGATATCAAAGAGTTTATCGATAAGTTGAATGCTCGAACGGGCAAGAATTATCGCTTACCTACGGAAGCCGAATGGGAATTTGCGGCTCGGGGTGGTAAAAAAAGCAAGAACTATAAGTATAGCGGTAGCAATAGTTTTGAAAACGTAGCGTGGCATAATGGAAATTCCAGTAATATACGCCCTGTCGGCCAAAAAGAGCCTAATGAATTGGATATTTATGATATGAGCGGAAATGTTTGGGAATGGTGCAACGATTGGTATGGCATTTATAGCAACGATGTTCTAACCGACCCAGATGGACCTTCATTGGGTGAAAGCCGGGTGATTCGTGGTGGTAGTTTGTCTTTCCCTCCTGAGTACTGTCGCGTAACTTTCCGAACCTGGGGTGCGCCCATCAGAGGAAACGCTCAATTGGGTTTTCGTTTAGCACATACATATTCTGAATGAGATTTTTAGGATGAAAAAAATGGATATCTGTTTCTCTGTGTTGGAAATAATCAATACAGAGAAACAAAGGTTAATTTTTTGTCATTCCTATCGAAAAAAAACGTACCTTTGCAAAATGATGGTCATATCATCATTGAAAAAGTAAAGAAAAAGTATGTTTTAATTAAAGGAAGGTGTAATAAATATTATGGATTTATCGACATTATGGTATTTTATAATTGGAAGCGAAACATTAGGCGCATTAACAATTATATTATTGGTGTTTTTTGTTATTAAAAGTATTCATGAAAACGTTCAAAGAAAAAGGGCAGCCGCCCAAAATAAAGAACGGTTAAAAAATTTGATTGTTGAAGTAGTAAAGTTGTTTCAGCCGGATCATACTCCCGAATATATTAAGGGAGAACTCAGGATGTTAACGAAAGAGATGATACAACCGAAAACCGCTGATGATTTCTACCTGAAAGGTTATGCCTATCTGATGGAGCCCCAAATAGACAATTATGTCAAGTCAGAGCGACAATTTGAACAAGCAATCAACAAAAGATTTGATTTTGCCGAGGCTTATTATGGTTTAGGGTTTGCACAACAAAAGTTAGCGCAAAACAAGAAAAATATAAATGCGAATTATAGTCAGGCGATTCATAACTACCAAAGAGCTACAAAAATAAAACCCAATTATACCAATGCATATTTTAATATGGGATATGCTTATTATGATATTGGCGAACCCGAAAAAGCGGTTCAATCTTTCCAGAAAGCTATTGGAACAGCGGAGAATTTTAATATGATGGGGATAATGTATGGTGATGTAAGCAATAATGATTATGCGCTTCATGCTTACCGGCAAGCAATCGAAATAAACCCTGATTTTGCAGAAGCTTACAATAACATAGGGTATACGCATCAGGGATTAAACAAACCTGATGTAGCGATTCCATTTTACGAAAAAGCAATTGAGATTAAAACTGATTACGCAGGAGCTTATTATAACATGGGTACAGCGTATCAGGATTTGGGTGATCAAGCCAAAGCTGCTGAATATTTTGAAAAAGCAAAAAGTCTTTCCTGTTAGTTTTTCCCTTGTAGTGTTATTTTGTATCTTTGCGGAAAAAATTTAACATGGCCAAGCACCTGAAGATATTGAGTGATGATTCTTCAAAAGAAGAAAAGTACCGCAACCTGACGGTACAAATAGACGCCCTTGTGGATGGCGAACCCGACCTGATCGCCAACCTTGCCAATGTTGCCGCCGCATTGAAACATACTTTCGATTTTTTCTGGGTGGGATTTTATTTGGTGAAAAATGGGACGCTGGTATTGGGACCCTTCCAGGGGCCAATTGCATGTACACGCATTACATACGGGCGTGGTGTTTGCGGAACAGCATGGAAAGAAAAAAAAACGGTCATCGTTCCCGACGTTGAACTTTTCGCGGGACATATCGCATGCAACAGTGAATCAAAATCGGAAATTGTGATACCCATGCTGTCCGGTGAAGAAGTTATTGGTGTCCTTGATATTGACAGTAACCGTTTGAATGATTTTGATGAAACAGATGCCTTTTTTTTAGAAAAAATAGTACAGAAACTATGAAAAAATTGAGCATGGATGAATTGAACCGGAAAACGGTAGTCGAATTCAAGCAGTCGGGCAAATTGTCGTTGATAGTTGTATTGGATAATGTGCGTAGCCTGCACAATATTGGTTCGATATTCCGTACTTGCGACGCATTCCTGATTGAAGCAATATATTTGTGTGGCATATCAGCTACTCCGCCACACAAGGAAATATACAAAACTGCATTAGGAGCTGAAGAATCGGTAGATTGGAAATATTTCGAAACCACCATACAGGCTGTGGAACATCTGCAAGCCAACGGTTATGCTGTGTGGGGCGTAGAACAAACGGAAAACAGTATTTCACTGACAGATTTTACCATTGACCCCCGAAAACGCTACGCGCTGGTATTTGGCAACGAAGTACGCGGCATTGAACAGGATGTGGTCGACCGTTGCGATGGATGCATTGAGATCCCGCAATTCGGAACCAAACATTCGTTCAATGTTTCGGTGAGTGCAGGGATTGTGCTTTGGGAATGGTATAAATATAATTCCGGTTTGTTATTATACACTAAATAAATTTCACTTATGGATAAAATTTTAACAGGTACATTTATCAGCATTCTGTTTGTTTTTACAGTCAATGCGCAAAGCAATTTCAACAAAGGCAACGAGCAGGGCCTTGAAATAGGTATTCTCGACCTGCAGCAGGACAACGTAGCCGTGCACGAGGCTTTGACCGGCTGGTGGGCAGAATCGCAAAAAACACTCGAAAAGCGGATGGACTGGTATACAGAAGCCCGTTTCGGATGTTTCATCCACTGGGGCGTATATTCGTTAGCAGGCGGCGAGTGGGATGGCGCTCCGGTGCGCGGATACGCCGAACATTTGATGCGTATCCGGAAGATACCATTGCCCGAATACAGGGAACAGTTAGTGAAACCGTTCAATCCCGTAGAGTTCGATGCCGACGAATGGATGCGTCATGCCCGTGATGCCGGTATGCGTTATTTCATCATCACAGCCAAGCATCATGACGGTTTTGCGATGTACTTTTCTGATGCTTATCCATACGATATGCGAATGACCCTGTTCAACCGCGACCCGATGAAAGAACTGCGGGATGCTGCAAAGAAGTACGGCATCAAATTTGGTTTTTACTATTCGCATGCTTTTGACTGGGAACACCCGGATGCACCGGGAAATGACTGGGACTACGACAATCCCGGTGGCGACAGGTTACTGCACGGCGCAAACTGGTGGCTCAATTATCCGCAATTTCTGCCTCGTGCAGAGAAATATGTCAACGAGAAATCCATTCCACAGATACAGGAACTCATCCGCAATTATCAACCGGATATTATGTGGTTCGATACACCACACAAATTGCCCCTGTACGAAAATATCCGTATCCTGAAAACCATTCGCGAACTATCACCCAATACCATCGTGGTCAATGGCCGTCTGGCACGTTTTTCGGGTATCAATTTTGGCGATTATGCTAACACGGGAGACCGTGCCGCTTATCTCTTTCCCGTCGAGGACAAGTATTGGGAAAGCATACCCACCACCAACGAATCGTATGGGTACAGTAAATATGATTTGTCGCACAAGCCTTCGGCGCATTTCATTCGCTTGCTGGCCAGCGCTACCGGAAAAGGCGGCAATATTCTGATGAACGTTGGTCCGATGGGCAATGGTAAATGGGACGAAACGGACGTGAAAATATTCATGAGCGTGGGCGACTGGTTGAAAGTAAATGGCGAAGCTATCTACGGCAACGAAAAAACCGGCTTACCTATTCAGAACTGGGGTGTCACCACCCGCAAGGGCGATCATCTTTATTTGCACATCTACCAATGGCCAAAGGATGGCAATTTGATAGTGGGCGGACTTTCGGCAGATATTGAAAAAGCGTATTTCCTGGCTGATAAAAATTCAGTGGTCTGTGAAAAATTGGGCGATAAGGATATGCTGATACAGTTGCCTGAAGTCTGCCCCGATACGGCGAATACAGTGGTAGCGCTGAAATTGAAAAATGCAGATTATCAAATAGATAACAAAAGATTGCTGGAGCCTAACACAACAAATATTCTTCTGACCTTTGACGCACAATTGAGTAAAGGTTTGACGCCTGCCGATGGAAAAGTATACCGCAACTATATCTACAACTGGACACGCGCCGGCCAATCAATGACCTGGAATGTACGCCTGTTACAGCCCGCTACTTACCGCATCAGCGTTGAATACAACAAAGAAAATCCTACTGATTTGGGAACCATCATCGTAGAAATAGACGGCAAACCTTACAAAGCAAGTTATGCGCCTAACCAGCGCGCGTTCAACTCGGAAAAACTCTTTGTAGCCTTTGTAGACCTTGCTCCCGGCGAACACACCATTGTACTGAAAGGCGATCGCTACGAGGGAAAACAATACATGCGGCCGATGCAGTTAACGCTGGAATAATGGTTACAAATAGTCTTTCAATACTGTGCGAAACATTTCCAGCGCTTTGGAGATGTGGTATTCGATGGATTTGACCGATAAGCCTGTCAATTCGGCGATTTCTGCATATTTCATTTCTTTTTCGCGGCTGCATAAAAATATCTCACGGGTTTGCGCCGGCAGTTGTTGCAAGGCTTGTTGGTAAAGTGATTGAATTTCATTTTGTTCGGCAGGATCAACATCTATGGCCACCCATTCAAATGGAATAGATTCGGCTTCGGTGAGTTTTGTCTTTACATGGGCGTTATAGCGGTCTTTCACTTGTTGGCGCCGCAGATACTGTATGGCGGCATTGTGGACTGATTTGTATAAATAGGGGCGTATGCTGTCGTCAAAATTCAAATCCGTGCGTTTCGTCCAAACATGTACAAATACATCCTGCACCAAATCTTCAGCAACCTGCTGATTGCCGGTAAAACTTTCGCAATACACGCGCAAACCGGCATAATACCTGTTGAAAAGCGAATTGAAGGTGAAATGTTTGTTGGCTGTTCGCATGTAATTAAAGTTATGAAAACGACATAGATGATAGGGTCATTACATAATATTGGGGACAAAAATACTAATTTCTTTGGAAAAAAACACTTTCCGTTTAGGGTAAACATTCACTTGCGCGTATCATATATAAACAGTCAATATTTTGAACACTCAAGAAGAAATAGAAAATCTCATTTTGCGTTATCTGTCAGGCGAAACGTCGGAGCAGGAGGCACAGCAAATACAGGAATGGTTGCAGGCAAACGAAGAAAACCGGCAACTGTTTGCCCGCCACAAAAAGTTATGGTTGGGCAGCAAGGTCTTTGCAGGTTACGATGCTGATAAACTTAAGCAGGACAGAAAAAAAGTGGACTTGAAAATCCGGAACTCCGAACTGCAACATAGCCTTGACCGTGCCAACAGATGGATCAGAAGGCTGGCTTATGCCGCTTCGGTGGCTCTGTTGCTGGGCCTGGTAGCCGTCTTGACGGTATTATTTCAGGATACATCCGTTCAACAGGCGCGACTGTTAGCCGGCGTAGAAGTAGCGGTTCCTTATGGCTCAAAATCGCTGATGACACTGCCCGATGGTTCAACAGTATGGGTGAATGCCGGTTCGAAAATATCTTATCCTGCCGATTTTGGCGTCAGTTCCAGAAATGTATACCTCACCGGCGAAGCATATTTCAATGTCGTTAAAATGAAGGAAAAACCTTTTTTTGTGAATACAGATGTCGTCACCATCAAGGTGTATGGAACTGCGTTCAATGTAAAAGCATACAAGGATGACGAGATGGTGGAAACAACTTTGGATAGCGGCGCCATTTCGATCATCCGCAACGATGCACCCGACCGCGAAATTAACATTGAGCCCAACCAGAAAATTTCCATCAGGCGGGAAATGCAAAAAACTCCGGTTTCATCAGCGCCAGCCACAACCGCAACATCATCATCCAAGCCATTGGCAGAAACTGTGGATGTACAGGAAGTGACAAGTACCGAAGTCATCACGGCATGGAAGGACAACCGCCTGGTATTCGATCAGGAGCCATTGTGGTCGGTGGCAAAACAATTGGAACGCAGGTACAACGTGCAGATTCGTTTCAGTAATGAAAGCATCAAGGCCATTCGTTATACCGCCGGTATCAAGGAAATGCCCATTGACCAGGTGTTGGACGCAATTGCACTCTCATCGCCTTCGCCTATTCGTTACAGCATCAAAGGTTCAGAAATAACCATAATGGATAACAAAAAATGAATACGAAAATGAGTATTAACAGTTTAAAACCAAATGCCTATGGATAGATAAAAGGTAAACGAAGAAAATAAAAAAGCCGGAACACACGAAATGAAGCATATTCCGGCATATCTAAAAAAATCCGCAAAACCTCATCATCTATTGGAAGTGGACATGAGGAATTGTAATGTTTAATTTAAAATTGACACAAAAATAATATGAATATTAATAAACAAAAAAGTTTTCCTGAAAAAAATAACAGGAAACAAAGTAAATTTTTTAGAATCATGAAGTTATCAGTAGTATTTCTTATGATTGCGACCATGCAAAGCATGGCGACAGGATACGCGCAAAACGTATCCTTGAATCTAAACATGAACAAAACATCCATTCGCGAAGTGTTCAGGGAAATTGAACAGCAAACCGAACTGTCGTTCATCTTCAGCGACGATGTATCGTCATTAAACAATGAAGTGACGGTAAATGTACACAACAGGAATATCAAGGATGTTCTTGCCCAACTGTTTAAGGACACTGATTTGGATTATCAGATTTTAAACGAAAAACTGATCATCGTTGCGCCAAAAGTAATGCTGCAGGGCATCACCATTACCGGTACGGTAATTGACAACACAGGCGCTCTACCCGGTGTAAATGTAGTAGTGAAAGGAACGAACACCGGAACAGTATCGGATGTAAACGGTAAATATCAGATTACCGTGCCCAACAACGACGCCGTTCTGATGTTTTCGTTTATCGGTTTTACTTCTCAGGAAATAACTGTAGGCAACCGGCAAATCATTGACGTTTCCATGCAGGAAGACGCGATGGCTCTGGATGAAGTGGTGATTACCGCTCTCGGTATGACACGCGAAATGAAAGCGCTCGGATATGCCATGACGGAAATCAAAGGCGACGAAATCGCCCGGTCGAACGTTACCAACCCTATTCAAGGTTTACAGGGAAGGGTTGCGGGGGTGCAAATCAATTTAGGCGCATCCGGTCCGCAATCGTCGCAGCGTATTCTTATTCGTGGAAACACTTCTTTGACGGGTAACGACCAGCCAATCTTTGTGGTTGACGGTATCATCATAGACAACGAAGTTACCAGTGGCGGCTGGGCTGACCGCGACTTTGGAAATGCCATGAAGAACCTGAATGCCGACGATTTTGAGAGCGTTTCTATTCTGAAAGGCGCCGCAGCAACGGCTCTTTATGGCTCACGCGCTTCAAACGGCGTTATTCTGATCACTACCAAAAAGGGTAAGAAAAGCGAAGGTGTAGGAATTCAATTTTCGCATACACAGCAATGGGAAAAGGTGTATAGATACCCTGATTACCAGAATGAATTTGGTATGGGAACAAGTCCGGTATGGGCGCAAGTGGGCGGAGTGGATAACCGGACAGTTGGCGTCACTGCCTATAACTGGGGACCTGCTTTTGACGGATTGCCATATACCGTGACCAATCCTTATGGCAGCCGTGGCGGAAAAGATTACGAAGGCACCTATAAGGCATACGACGATAACGCCAAATATTTCTTCCAAACGGGTCGTTATATCAACACTAACCTTGCCGTATCCGGCGGGTCGGAGAAGAGTACATTCCGTTTTTCGTATTCAAATTTGAGCCACACGGGGCAAAGTTTGAACAACAAGTTTACCCGGAATAACTTCCAGCTCAACGCTACGCACGACATTAGCCGTATTCTAAGCGTTTCGGCAGGGTTTACCTACACGCAGTCGGAGGGGTTAAACCCGACGTATCAGGGAGACAGATTTTCGCCGCTGTATGAACTTTCTTACTCCGTGCCACGCCAATATGATGCTGAATACTGGAGTAAAAATTATCTTGACAATACCGGATTTCTTCACAATCCGAATGATCCATGGGGATTGACTTCGAGATTTTTTGTGTATTATCAAAATAATCAGATGCAAAAGGAAAATCATTACAGAGGGTTTGTCAACACGATCTTCAAATTTACCGACTGGCTCAAATTGACCCTGGGAGCAGATATGAATAGAGTTTATACGAATCGTGAATTTAAGGAATTGGCAGAGCCTACTACCACTGTTGGTACATTGGGAGGGGGGCGATACAGAATCAATGAAAGTCAGAGATTGCAATACAAAGGTTCTGCATTGCTGACAGCCAGCCAAAAATATGACGATTTCTCAATCAGCGCTTCCATAGGTACAGAGCGCTTCCACGAAGACAATTCCTACCACAACTCATGGACTGAAGGCGGTTTGATGGTGCCGGGAATGTTTACCTTATCTAATTCTGCTCAGAATGCCAGAACAGAAGGTTTCGACAGGTGGAGGCAAAGAAGGATCAACTCCGTTTACGGTTTCATCAATGCCGATTGGCGTGGACAGATTTATTTGGACATTACCGGACGTAATGACTGGTCGTCAACGATGATGTATTCCAATGGTGAAGGAAATGTGTCGTATTTCTATCCTTCGGTAAGCTCATCGTGGTTAATACATGAAACTTTCAAGGGCGAATTACCCTCGATCATTTCTTTTGCCAAGTTAAGAGCCTCGTATGCTATTGTTGGTAACTCCACAGCGCCATACACAATAACCGATCCGGGCAGCTATAAATTTTTATCGACTTACAATGATACCAAATGGGGAACAGGCACACATCCATTTTGGGGATACACCAACCAAACCCTGGGCGCTAAAAATCTGCAACCCGAAAAACAGCACTCCATTGAGTTCGGTTTAGATTTTCGTATGTTTCAAAATCGCTTGGGATTTGACTTTGCGTACTATAAGACCAACACGAGAAATCAAATCCTGACGCTGTCGGTTCCAAGTGAAACAGGAGTAACCAGCCGTCTGATTAACGCGGGCAACATCCAAAATCAAGGTATAGAGTTGCTTATCAACGGTGTTTTTGTTAGAAATTCAGATTGGTTGTGGGACGCTTCATTCACATATACCCGCAACAGGAACAAAATCGTTGAGCTTTATCCCGGCATGACTATGGTAAGGCTACGCGACGGTTCTGATGTTTCAGCCTGGGCTGAAGAAGGAAAACCTTACGGTAAAATTACTTCTCAATATGCTTACAAAAGAAACGAAGCGGGCGATAAACTCCTGCAAGCATCAGGCGCGTATATACGCTCCAATCCCGATAACCTGGAAATAGGCAATATGCTGCCCAAGTTTCTGGGCGGTTTCCTTACAAACGTACACTGGAAGAGCCTGAGTTTTCATGCCGTTTTGGATGCCCGTTTTGGTGGTCAAATATGGTCGGGCTCGTACAATTACGGTATGGAAAGAGGCGTTTTGAAAGGCAGTTTGAAGGGACGTACTAAGGAATATGGCGGGTTGGAACGGACGCTTGCCGACGGTCGCGTAGTATTTGACGGAGTTTTGCCCGAAGGCGTATTCCAACCGAACACGACTATTGGTGGCGTTAATGTTTCAGGCATGACCTATACAGAAGCATATAACGCCGGACACGTAGTTCCTTTGTCGTCCTACTTTTATCATGCCAATTTGTTTCAATGGGGCGGCAGCGCTATCCGCGAAGCCTCTATTTGCGACATTTCCTGGGTTGCAGTGCGCGAACTGTCGTTGCAGTGGAGCGTGCCAAGAGCATGGACCGAAAAATTCTATGTCAAAGGAGCATCAGTCGGATTTGCAGTGCGCAACGTAGGGTATCTGTATAACAGCCTGCCCGACGGCATTCATCCCGAAGGTTTGAGAAGCAACCACAGCGCCGAATTTAGTGAATCGGGCGGTCAAGCATATAGCAGAAATTACAGTTTTAAAATCAATTTTAATTTTTAATAGCCATGAAAAGAGTACATAAATTTTTAGCAATATTGGCGGTAGTATGCGCTTCGTCCGGTTGCACCGAAGATTTTGAAAAATTCAATACCAGTCCGCAAATTGAAGGATCTGTTGAACCGCAACAGTTGTTTTACAGAGCGCAAACACGTTACCTGCTTTCAGGCACGGCCTGGAATGGTATCTATTATTCGAGAAACCACTGGATGCAATATGGCACGCAAAGGTGGGATACCAGCGAAGGTTCCATGCAGACACGGTGGACGTGGTTTGGTACAGTAAATTCCGGAGCGAACGGCGTGTACGATGAATACAACCAAATAGGCGGTCTTGTTACCAATATGACTGCCATACTCAATAACAGCGATAATCCAAACAGATTTTCGGACGTTGTTCAGATGGGGCGAATTATGTTGATAGCAAAAGCAATCCAGGCTTCCGACCTGTTTGGTTCATTAGCCTACACCGAGGCATGGAGTACGCGCGGAGGCGGCGAAAATATGACGCCGAAATTTGAAACTCAGCAAGAGTTGGTAGATATTTGGGAAAGAGAATTGAAGGAATGTATTGCAAAGTTGCAAGCCAATATGACCAATACCGATAAGGTATCTCTTAGAGGAATTGACAGGACTTACAACGGCGATACGCAAAAATGGATAAAAGCCGCAAATGCTATTCGTCTGCGTTTAGCAAGCCGAATCTGGAAAATGCAACCCACTAAGGCGGTAGCAATTGCTACCGAAATTCTCGCCGCTGGAAATGCAGCCAATGTGTTCAGCCATATTGACGACAGTTTCATTTTTTGGTATGACCATCTTTACTACAACGGCCCGGATCAGGGTGGCGACTGGCATTCTATTGTTGACCTCAATTCATCATCCCACTGCATGATGGAATATTTGAATAAATACAATGATCCGCGCAGACCTGTCTTCTTCCGTACGACCAATATTACGCCTGCAAACATCGCAAGTTTTAACGCGTACATTAAGAACACAAGATCAAATCCCTTTAATCTTATACCGTCTTATTACACTGGCTGGGAAGGAGCGTCAGTCAGTTGGGATACCCGTAGAAGCGCTGTTCCGCCAAGACCGGCAATGGAACCGAAAACCGGTGGTACGCCTCCGGCTACTATTCCGTCGTGGGGTCTAATGCCTAATCCGGATAATTACCCTGATAACCCAAAGGTTGCTGTTCCAAACAGTGGCACCCCTCCTCTTATGGAAAACCCTGAATATACAGCAGCCGTGAATGCGTATTATGACAATTTTAATATTGATGAAATTGTTCGCAATCCAAGTCTTTGGCCCAGTGGGAAAATCGAATACGATAGACGCTATTATGGTTATTCAGTGCCTATAAACAATGTTACAGGTTACGATATGACTATCAATAACATTCCGCAAGTTCGTTTGTGGAGAGGCGCCAGCGATGGCGGTAGCGGCGGAACTAACACCGGCGGTCATTGGGTTCCCGTAATGACTTATGCTGATTTTTCATTTTTGGCAGCCGAATTTGTACTTCGCGCAGGCGTTGCCAGCCACAAAACAGCCGAGCAGTGGTACACCGGAGGCGTAAGGGCCTCGCTTGAGCAATGGAGTCAAATAGCATCCTGGTGTAAAATTCATAATTTACCTGCGTCAGGACCTGCTATTACAGCAGCAGAAATCAGCGCCTTCATGGCGCAGCCCGACATTGCATGGGATGCTTCCAAGGCGTTGAGTCAAATCTATGCGCAAACGTACATCGAGCATTTCAAGCATGTTGACGAATCATGGGCATTCTGGAAACGTACCAACTTCCCCAACCCAACATCTGCTATCGTTAAATTTGAAGAAGTTTGGGTTAGTGGTATACAAAGATTTATTCCTCGCAAAGCGCGAATAAACTATCCCGACCCGGGAGCGATCAATTACGAAAACCGTGTGAAGCGTATTGATGATATGTTATTAGATACCAAATACCTGGGTCATGATAAGGAATTTGGTCGCTTGTGGTGGGATGCAGAATAACTAAACCGCCACAACAACAAAATTAGAGGTGATAGAGAAACCTGTCTTCTCATCAATAAAAAGGCGTTGCCGGATGGTGACGCCTTTTTTTACCATATATTTCAGACCCTTCAAGTTTCGGCAAAATTAGTGAAAATCTTGGATGGAAAAGGAAAAAGATGTACTTTTGTAACAGACTAAATGATCTTGAAATCATGAACATAAAATTCTTGTCAACAAGCATGTTTGCCTCTTGCCTGCTGGCGCCATTCATCAGCAACGCGCAATCAGCAAACACGCAACGTCCCAACATTCTGTTTCTGTTTGCCGACGATATGCGTTCTTCCACCATTCGCGCATTGGGCAACAACGAAATCATCACGCCCAACCTTGACCAGTTGGTGCGAAGCGGAACGTCCTACGTGAACAATTATATCATGGGAGGCACCAGCGGCGCTGTCAGTATGCCCAGCCGCGCTATGTTAATGACCGGTCGCCACCTGTTTTCGCTCGACGGCGAAGGACAGACCATTCCGAAGGAGCATACCATGATGGGCGAAACATTCCGCACTGCCGGTTACCAAACCTTCGGCATCGGAAAATGGCACAACGGAAAGGAGGCTTTTAACCGTTGTTTTGGCGACGGACGCGAAATATTTTTCGGTGGGATGACCGATCACTGGAATGTCCCGGCGTTTGATTACGACCAAACGGGCGAATATGCTGCACGTATCCCTTACACGGTAAGTCTTGAAACGCAAAGAGTTGCTTACCACAATGCCGACCACATCAACAATGGCAAGCATTCGAGCGAACTGTTCAGCGATCAGGCAATAGAGTTTTTGAATCATCATGATGGTAAAAACCCGTTTTTCATGTATGTGGCGTATATGGCGCCGCATGATCCGCGTGTGATGCCGCAAAAATACATGAATATGTACGATACCGCCAAAATCACGTTACCTGTCAATTTTATGCCCGAACATCCTTTTGATAATGGTGAAATGCGAATCAGAGACGAAGAGCTCCTTGGATTTCCTCGTAACAAAAAGGAAGTAAAGATGGAGATTCTCCGTTACTATGCCATGATCACTCATTTGGACGAACAAATAGGACGTGTCATTGAAGCGTTGAAAAAGAATGGGTTGTATGAAAACACGATTATTATTTTTGCCGCCGATAATGGATTAGCAGTCGGGCAACACGGGCTGCTTGGAAAACAAAACCTGTACGAACACAGCCTGAAAGTACCGCTTGTCTTTGTCGGAAAAGGTTTTGGAGCCGGTAAAAAAGAGGAACGTTTCACCTACCTGCACGATCTGTTTCCGACTCTCTGCGAACTCACAAAAATTCCGGTTCCGACATCGATAGAATCGCAATCAATTCTTTCGAAAAAGAATCGCGAGATTATGTTTTACGCCTATCGGCATCTGCAAAGGGCTGTACGGAAAGATGATTTCAAATTGATTGAATATCATGTAAATGGCGCTGAAACCATACAGTTATTTGATTTAAAAAACGATCCCATGGAAATCAACAATTTGAGCAATGATCCAAAATATACAAAAAAAGTTGATGAAATGAGGGAACTGCTATGTGAGCAGAAGAAAGTATATAAAGATGTATATTGAGTTTCATATTCAGGCCGGTCTCAAATCCAAAAGAATCCTGTCGGTTTTTTTTAACCCGGCAGGATTTTGTTTTTTCAGAAATTTTTCTTTTCCAATTATTTGTTTATATTTGTACCCAATTTTTTGAGAGTTTTTTTAAGTGTATATGTGTTTTAATTCAGAAAATATTCCGAACATAATTTGTCAAAACCTTGTCGTAAACAGGGTTTGGCATGATGTTTGCAGAGAGAGAGAGAGAGAGAGAGAGAGAGAGAGAGCTTAGAGACGTCTGTTCCTCGACAAAACCATACGAATTTGCTATGTATGGTGTTTTGTTGTGCGCGTATTCAAAATATTGTACAAAGAGCCGTAGTATTGTTTTTGCACCATACTGCGACTCTTTTCTTTTGTAATTATCTTATTTCGAATCATTTAAAAAAATTGCCTATGGTATAAAAAAAGGAAAGTATTAATAGATTTTTGAAATCAACCAAACCAATAAATTCAGGATGATGATTCATCCAACAAACTTTTTAATAGTAATTTAATGTAAAATAATAATGTATGAACAAATTTAGTTTATTTGATAAAATTAAAACGTGGAAAAGCATATTATGCGTTTTCCTATTAGTTTTCAGTACAGTAGCGGTTTTCGCCCAGCAAGGCATGACTGTTACAGGTACGGTAACCGACAATACCGGCGAAACATTGCCGGGAGTGAATGTGCTGGTAAAAGGCACTACGATTGGA
>Ga0209628_10001001_pt1 | contig 17830 bp, 7 predicted proteins | sample TergutCu122P4_FD_187285 | JGI IMG/M metagenome (GOLD analysis project Ga0209628, IMG submission 187285) | Cubitermes ugandensis P4 segment gut microbial communities from Kakamega Forest, Kenya - Cu122 P4 (SPAdes) (version 2) | ecosystem: Host-associated > Arthropoda: Insects > Digestive system >...
TGGTTGTCACTCATGGCATTCGTGCCACTGTCTGTCAACATGTCCAAGAACACGTCTTTGGTTGATAACTGGAAGGTGTTGAACCCACCTTCATACAACGCCGCTAAACGCCGTTCAATAGGTACTAAGTTCAGTTTCTGAACAATCCTCGCTTTGTGCAATTCCAACGGAATGCTTTCTGTCTTGTAATACTTAATTTGTTGCATAAAAAAAATTTGGTATAGTTAGTTTGAAAATATGGCGACAAAGATAAAAAAAATGTTTAATGTTCAACGTTTAAAGGCTGAAAAAACAACTATTTTTGTCGCGAATTTTTACAGGCTTTTACCGGTTCCCATTCGAGCGCTACAATTTGAAGTCTTCCAAAGACAATACGCTTTTGCTTTCGTTTTTTATAGTTGGCTTGTCAATAGAATCTTATCAGGAAACAAAAATCATTTTTACCTGATAACAACATTGGGTTCAGTTATCATTTGAAATTTTCCTTGTTCGGTTTTCCCCGAGTTGTATTTTTTTACGATCCTCATCTCAATAATTGATGAACTGTCAAAAGTTTGTGTTACCGGAGACGGTTGAAGTGCGCCTTTATATTCAATTGACGGCAGGGCGACAGGCGTTGCATTTGGGGATTCTTTCGATTGCAATTCAACCCTCAAATATTTCAAATCCATAGCTTCAGGGCTTTTCCCTTCCCACGTAAAAACGACTTTTTTCTGACTGACTTTTTTAAGGTCTATAACAAAGTAATCGGAAGGTATCTGCCCGGAATCAATATCTATAATTGCGCCATCAACAAAAGCTTTAGCTTGATATGATATTATATCATCTTCCGAGTTTAATTTGACTTCTATCGGGGGAATATTAAAGTCAGGTCCAATAAATGAATACGATTTTGAAACAGGTTTTTCCAGAAGTGGTGAGTTGAGAATAATATTTAACCATATTTGCTCTACACGCTCATTTTTTCCTGCGACAACAGGATATAAAGTAATGCTTGATTTATTCAAGGGTCTGTTGACTATTAGATTATCATCTATGAGATAAACCGGTTGCGTTTTGATTGAAGGTCTACCATCGACAAAGTGATATGTTTTAGTTGTTTCCACAAAAAGATGATTCTTGTCCTCTCCGCGTATGGCCCATACTTCTCTATGATTTTTCGAAGTTAATGTAACTGTTTTATTGTCAATTAATTTGCCAATATCGTTCTTTAAAAACAAAGTTACATCAACTGAAGAAATATCGGCAAAATCGATATTTCCGGCGCTAATAAAAATTTGTTTATAAAAGACATACGTATTGGGGAAGATGATAAGATTCTGGCAGTTGCTGTGCATCGGCTCGGTAAGAATTTCTTTAGGGCTGCTTACATTTTTCACATTGCCGGTATATAAAAAACGAATTTGGTAATAATACCCGATTTCCTCGCCGGCATTATTGAACCATGAAAACTTAACCGGAGCGTTGTGATTTTTGTAGAAAGTAATATTCTTGAGCGTTTCTGCCTGAGCGGGGATAGCAAAACGACCGCTTTGAACATTTTTTCCCAAGCCATACTGCTTTCTCCAGACCATCACTTCAGCGCTTAACAGATCATTATTTTCAGAAGAAAAGTCATTGATTAAGTCAATTTTCAGTTCCTGCTCTCTCCAAATATCATTGAAAACTGTCTTTGTGATATAAAGACTTTTCTTATCTGCTATCTTCTTCCCAAATAACCATAAATGTGATTGGGGCGTATGATTTCTTACGGTTGTTGATCTTTCGCTGTAATCGACTTCAATAATACGGCTTTGCTCAATTTTTTCTTTTCTGAAAAAATAGGATAACCCAATCTTGGGAGTTTTTACTAAATGATATGCAATATTAGATACTAAATCCGTTAAATCATTTCCATCAGAAGATTTTGACGATTCAGAGGGTACTACCATCGGATTGAACAATTCTTTGATTATTAAACCCTTAAAATCCTTGACCATTTCATCAATTTGCTTTTTTGTTTCATTGTCTTCCACCTGAGAAATTAATTCAAACTTAATATCGCCATTACTTTCCATTGCTTTTGTCAGTTCCTCAAGTTGTGCGCCGATTGAAACGTTGACATTATAAACATCGAAACCTGCTTTTGCCTCCAATTTGCGTAAGGCTGTCGTATAACAATTTTTCAGGTCAGCCCATATTTTGAGATCGACTGCGGGTCGTAATGCCGTATATTGCAGGTCGTAAAAGACGCCGGCTATACTTCCGGCATCTCCTTCCAATGCTGAGTTTATCAAAGCGGTACCTCGCCGGTCGAAACGAACATTAAATATACTTTTCAAGTCGGACGACATCAGCGACGGCTTGTTTGTGCCAATGATGCTCTTTACGAATGAATTTTCATTCACCGAATCCGGATTGAGTGAGGTGGCGTCTAATGCCATAAAATGGACGGCGCCATCTTTCCAGGGTGGAACAGTAAACTTCAGGTTATCGGATAAAAGGTTTGTGTTTTTCAACGATTGAAGCGCTTTTTCAAGTCTTTTTTCGCTCACTTTACACTGAACGCCCAATTGCAGTATTGAGCCTGCCGTTTTTTGCAGCGCTTCAATGCCGCCTTCCGTAACATTACCTTCATGAAATAACTGAAAAAACAGTTCAAACAACTCCAGACTTTTGCCATCCTTATCCATTCGTTGAGCCAAATCAACTTCGTCGGGGAAATAATAGACTAAATCGGGGTTTTCATGATCGCCGTAAAAAATAATATTTTGATGAATGCCTAATGGCTTTGCTAAATCAATCATAAGTTAATTTTTCTACCAAATATCGTTTTTAATAATAATCCCAAGACGTTCGTTTCTCTCGGTAATCCAGTTTGAAATGTATTTTTCGTTATTTTTACCCCTGATATTCAGGCGGTACGAATACTCCTTTTGATTGTAATCAGGCATTGGATGTCTGAACTCAAGCGTTTGTTCCCTGTTTTGGAAGGATGCGGAATCACTGTGATAAATCTGGTGATTTTTGTCTTCGTATTTGAACTCAACCGTAACCTTTTTAATATCCTTTTTTTCAAAATCGGGCGCTTGTACAATAGATGCCCGGATGATGCGTTCCGCTTTGATTTTATCATTAAAACTCAGCATCGACCCTTCGTGTATGAGCCAGGGACCTTGAACGACATCGCCTTGATCCGTGAGTACGGTAATTCGATATTCCATCTTATGTTTGGGGGTATCAAGGCTACATTCAATTTCAAATTGTTGTTCTTGTACTTGCGGCGAAAAGGTAAACTTATTGAAAATTGGGTCAACGCGTTCTGCATCCAAAACTTTGGTCTCTAAAATGATTCGATTCGCTTTTTCCCAGTTGGCAAAACAGAAGAGAGCAATCGTCCATCTGTTTTCAAAAGGGTTTGGAATAAAGAAGACGCCGTCCGGCAAATTAATGAACGCTACGGTATGTTCTTTCGATTGTGAGATGAAATAAGTCAGTTGGACATCAAACTTCAGCGGCATGTTTTTATTAGCGACCACCGATAATTTTTTGTGTGCCCAGTCATCTTTATTGAACATAAACGTACGTTGCATGACCATTTCATTGTCGGAAACGTCTTTTACTTCTACATTTACCTGAATAAGATGGGTTTTTCTGAAAATAGAGCTTTCATCAAGGTTGATATCTATCTCATAATTTTTGAAATATTCAGCCGGATTTATGTAGATATAAGGGCTTTCCACGCTATGCCAATCCAATTCCATTTTACTTGGAAGTTTGTTGGAGGAAGTGATCATATACATGACCACTTTGTAATCATACCGGTATTGTACATTCTTTTGCCGGGTAAAGTTGAAATGATTTTGCAAAGCGTCGTCGCTGTCAAAAGAGATGCTTTTGGGAGGCGTTACAGTCTTTCCGGTGGATAAGTCAAAAACACGTAAATCGATGAACACCGATTTAATATTTGAACTTTTAAACGTATCGGCTGATAACCGGATTTCTACGCGCTGGTCTACCCAAGGTATTTCATCTAACTTAATCCACTTTATCCTTTCGCGTATACCCCCAACCGAACTGATCAGTGAAGAAAGAAGACTCTGCGGGTAGAAAGGGTATTGTTTTGCATTTCTTTGCGAAATGTTAATGGTTGTTTTACCCGTTTGAATTTGCTTGATATCCCGTCTGACATAGCTTACTCTGGGAATAACAGATTTAATAAGACCACCGATTGCCGACCCTATTTTTTCGCCAATATTTTCGGCAGGCAGGGTAGAAGGAAAAGGCGCTGGTTCGAACAACCGCTTGACTACTTCTATCTTTAAATCATTGAAAAGGCTTTTTGCCGCTTCCGCTTTGATAACAGGGTCGGTCTCTTCGATTACGATTTCAATAGCCTTTGAATCAATCAGTTTATCGACTGATTCGCTGATCTCGTCACTGTAAAAAATAAAGTTTGTCTTTTTACTTTTGTCAAAATGATGGTATATCATTTCCCAGTCAGCGACTAACGACGCTTTAAAAACAGGCGTTATGCCTATTAGTTCAAGGTCATAATATACAGCGGCAGGGACAACGTCTGCATCAAGTGCGGCTATTAATAGTTTTGCATCTTTACCGGATGTTTTAACAACTAACGAGGCATTGTTGTTCCCAAAAAGCGATGGTTTAACTTCAGAGGTTATAAACCATTTCGCAGGGTCAGGGTTATCGCCTGCCTGCGCCATTACAAAAAATACTTTTCCCGAATGTAATGGCGCTGGCGCTAAAATTTCAGGCGCACTGCCAAAATTCTTTTGAATAGCTTTTTTAGCCAACTCGATGTCTTTTTCCTGGGGCTGGAGGTTGATGTCTATCATAAGGCTTGCCTCAACGATACTTTCACTGTTGACCCCTACGCCCGATTCAGGGAGCATAGCATACGCTGCAATCACCGGTTCGCCGTTTGCCTGCTTGCTTACGGATAGTTGATTGCAGATATAGTAATAGATATTCGGATTGACGTCATCTCTAAACAGGGTAAGAGCGCCCGCTTCAAGAAATGGAGGTTTATAGCTTAACATAACTGCCTTATTAGGGTTTTTGAATGACTAATATCCTTCCCTTATTTTTTCCTGTGCTTTCGACTGTCTTGCCTTGACGGTCGTATAACATCAGCGAATAAGTATACTCAGCATCTATATTGCCGGTTTTGGGAATATACCATGCCATCATTTCAGGGGTATTGGATGTTAAATTGACCTCTTTTTCGTCTTTGGTAACGCCATCATTGTAGTTAAGCGTCAAAATGCCGCCAATGAAGTTGGAGCCAAGACCCAATTGGGAGGTATTGATACTTACTTTCATGATGGGCAGAACGATTATTTCGGCATCCCCGCTTCCTGTCATCCAACCACTCTGCGCTATATCATCTTTCGACACAATTCGGTATCGGTATTTAAACGACGAGACGTTTTTATCAAGTAAAACAAGTTTTGCCATCATCGGTTCCCAATCATCCTCTTTGGATAAAGTAATCTGGTCAGAACTCTCAAAATTATTCTTTACGTCTTCATATTTAAATTCTGCAATAATTTTGATTACCGAATCATCCGGTATCAGCGGTAATTCGACATTCAGCTCAAAACTGTCTTTGTACGGATTGTCAGTAATGATGTTCACTTTATCGTTTTCGGTCATATAGTACTTCTTTTCTGCCATTTCTATGATATTACCGCCTTTAAGAATATAACTGACCTTATAGGTCAAAGGAGCATCAATGGTTTTGCCTACAATTTTTCTGAAGATTTTGCCGTCAATTTCTTCAGGCGTAAATACAAGCCGGTCGCTGAAATGATCATTTTGTCCTTCGTTTTTATAGGATAAGTCAACCTGAATAAATTTTACTCTGTTTTTATTACTTTCGCTTAATGAAGTCAAATGAAGATGTGGTTTAAAGTTGACATTGATAAGTCCTACTTTACCGATATTGATATTCACATGGCTGTTTGTTGTCTTTTCGGGGAGTACTAATGGCTCGGAAATACCTTTAAAATAAACGGAAGACGTATATTTTACTTTGCCGTCATCATTTTTTGGTCTTCTTAAACGCCATTTTTCATTCAAGTTCCCTTTTTTAAACATGATGGAATGATTTTGTTTGGCGCTTGGGTACGTCAGATCTACTTTGACTGCATTGACAAAGGGTTCTTCATCCCAAGGCGCATCAACATGTACGTCGAGTGTAATGGTTTCTACTTCATGTTCGCTGAGGTCAACCAATTTTGTAACGTGTCTTTTTTTGTCTGCTGGGATATTTTCCAGAAAATTCATGATTGTACCTTGCGGTGAGATAGTCCATTCAATGACATCTTCCTGCGTAAACCGCAGTTCGACAGATGAATTGATTTCCTCCTTGATCAGTTCGATCATCGAATTTTGCCTTTCTTCCTGCGTCATGCCCTGCACACGGCATTTGATGATTTCGGTGACTTTGCTTTCAATGAGTTTGATAACCATATTGCGAAGCTGACTGACGTGTTCATCCGAAATTTCTGTCGATCCTTTTTTTATCTCAATGTTCACCAGCCCTTCCTCCATCAGGGATGAAGTGATCGATTTCACATTAATTCTTTCTACATCGGCATTGGAACAGCCTTTATCTACATTTTTCCACACACGCTCGACTTCGCGGTGGATTTCGCTTTTCTGCGTTGAGCCTGCCCATGCCCTTATTTCTAAAGAGGGAAGGCGTAATTGGAATTTCAGGTCATACCGGATGCCGATGGCTTTTATGCCTTCTTTTAACGCTTTATACCAGATGGCAGCCCCTTCAGGATTTAAACGCAGGGCAAAAGCGGCATTATTATCGCCGATTAAACTTGCAGGACCGCCGGCAGACGACCAGGGGACAAGGTCGCTTCCCTTCTCTTCCAAAAGCGTTACGCTTCCTTCCGTAAAATTGATTGCGCCAAATCGCGGCTCTCTTTCAACGGGGATATCGGGTTCGGGTATTTTGTCATTACCGGTCGCTTTAGCTATTAACCTGAGCCTTTCTCGCTCCTTTTTAATTATTTCTTTCCTTCGTTTGTCCTGGATGCCAAGACTTTTAATTTTATTGCGAATCTCGTTTTCATCTTTTTGGGAAACGCTCAGATTAGAATCAAAGTTTATCCAGCCCCCCGCCAATCCGGCAACGCTATTCGACGAACCGTCAGCCTTGTCGGTCCAGAACAGACCGCTGAAAACAGGTTGACCGTCAGCCATGCGTATTTCGGGCGTTGTCTTGATGCAATAAAACAGGTTACAGTCCTCATCATCGGGATAAACGGCAACATTGCCATGTAACAGCACACTTGGAATTGTTATCATAATTGTTAATTTTAGTCATTAATCATTTTTTTGGTTTGATAAATAAATAGTTAGCATCAGCGCTATCCGCTTCTATCCATTCAGACCATACTGTTTTACTGTCGGTAAAAACGGTTTGTTGTCTGTATTGATAATTACGGGCATCTATCTGTTGTGTTTTAAAAATGCCGGATAAAGTACTCGACATTTTTATCCGTTGCGTTGGCGCATTTTTTGTCAGACAAACATCTTTTATCGTATTTGGTTCCGTTTTCACTTGCACCAATATGCTACTCAAGTGTTTGAACTGCTCCTTTGTTTCCGCATCAAGTTCATTCCATCCTTCTAAAATCGGGCTAATGACAGTTAAAGTCCATTCTTGAATAGAATTGGACGCTTTATCAATGACTTGACCTATTATCTGTTGGGCAACCTCTTCCGAAAAAGTGACGCCAAAAGGCTCACATTTCAATTCTTTCCATTTGCCCGCTTTGAATATCAGGCTAACCATTTTCATAAAACTGACAGGTTGGGTAACCGTTTCATTGGGGTTAAGCAAGAACGCCGTCTTTATATCGTGATAGTTGGCATCAACAATTCTATTGTTCTTTTTGCGAAAAAAAGTCATCACACATCCTTCGATGTTTAAAGCATATTGATAACGATGCGATAAAGTGGCGCCTTTTGGGAAGGATAAGAATTTGACCACGCCTTCTTTAAATTTTATCTGGGTCAGTTTGCAGACGTTTAACTTCACCGGAATTGGTATTTTTTTCGTTGTTGATGCTTCTTCAACTTCAAAAATGACATTACCGACCATGAAATCATCAACAATTTTGCTCTTAAAAAGATCGAAATAGTCTAACGAACACTCCACGCCAATACTTATTCCTTCCTCAGCAATAAAAGATTTCATACTGTCGTTTTCAAGTACTTTGCTCTGAAATTTGCTTAATTCTTCCAGGAAAGTCGACCGCCATTCAAAGGTCGCTGATTTATATCCGCTAAAAGCAACATCACAATATTTGAATGTTTTATCCTCATTTTTAAGCGTATTATATAAATCCGTTCTTGACTTTGGATGATAATAATGCCCGACGTCGAACATAACCCGTATTTTGTAAAATTCCGTTTCATCAGGGTTTTTACCGGAAATCATCGTAAATGAGATTTTGGGTAAGTTTGTTTCTTCACTTACTTTAATCCTGTATTCCTGCGGAAGCAGGTTATAGGTGTCAAGACGTTTTGATTTTTGATAATGAATGGTAATTTTATTGTCAGAAGTAATATGTTCAGTAACCCAAATCCGTTTTTCCGGAATTTTTTCAAAGACATTTGAAGCGTCCCGGTCAAACGTGTCAAGCGTAAACGATTGTTTAAGATTTATCTTTACAGGCGGAGCAGGAGGCGGAGGCGGAGGCGACGGTTGAGGTTGAGGTTGAGCAGAAGTCGAGGTCGCCTGGTTTTCGTTGGGTCTTACCAATGAAGTGTTTACTTTGATTGCAGTATAGTTTTGAACAGTCGACGCTTGCAGTTGGCGTGAGGATTGCGAAAGCGTAACTTGATTTTGAGCTATATTTTTATTTAACAAATTGCCTATCGGTATTTTGTTTGGTTCAACAGGCGAACTCTCAACCGTCTTTTGCTGCCACATAAGATATGCGTCAACAGTCAGGGTTACTTTATAATTAGGGTGTGACAACGCCTTAATTAGCTCATCATTCAGCGAAGATACGGATAACCGGGCTTTAATTTCGCGGATGTTAGCAGTAGATGGAGCGTTTTGGAAGTCGGTAACAGTAAACGTTTTCTTCTTTTTCGACGTATTTGTTTCATACGAAATCGTTATCTCAGGGTTATTGAGATAAAACGGGCATGTATTTTCCTTTTTACTATACACTTCAATCGTACAGTTCAGTACGATGACGCCGGATGCGTTTTTATCGAAATAAAACGCATCCGGCACATTTTTCAGGCGAAAACAAGGCCATGCAAAATTGACTTTATCAATTGTATAAACCCCATTTTCAGTAGGACGTTCCGGTAAATGAATAATATAATCAGCCATCGTACTTAATATTTTTAAACGTTAGCAGGTGATTGGATAAGTAACAAACCGCTACTTTCTTCTTTTTCTTCGACAGAAACGATAGAGCCTCCTGCTTTTGCAAATCTCAAAGAATACTTGAACGGTTTGGCTTGAGATTCAAAAGCGAGAACTTCAAAAGTTTGCATGAAGTTATTTTTATCCAAACGGAGGGTTGGGCTTTGTTTGGCATAATTATTGACATCGTCTTTATAACTTACTGATACATAAACGATATCCCATTTATCCCAATCGACCATCCCTGCATCGATGAACAGTGACTTCGGATACCTTCTTAGATGTATAACAGGCAAATCTGCACTTTCAGCCTTGACTGCGAACCATTCAGAAGTAGTGACAATATTGTCCTGATAATTGACGATATATCTGTACTTGAATTGCTTGACCGCTCCTTCTTGCAGGCGCATGGTCCAATCCCATGATTCCGTATGCTCGAACCAGCGCGAATACTCTTCGGTAATTTTTAAATTGGTATCTTGATAAAGGATATCAATTTTGGCATTCTTTACTGTATTGGTGTCTAATATCACATCAAAAGAAGCTTTTAACCTGTCGGTAAGTAAATCGTCAATCAACAATTCACTCCCTGAGTCGCTCTTGGTTTTGCCTTCAATTTCGCGACCGTCATGGTTTATATATTTGACTTTATAATTATACGTCCTTTGCTTGTTGCCGTACATATAACAAGTCCATGTATTGCGGTTATTGTCTCTTGTCAAACTGATTTGTTTTTTGGCATCCGGTTTATTTAGGGCGGGCGGATATTCAAAATAGACAATGGCTTCCTTAATGACGCTCCAATCTATATCGCCGGCTCTGCAATCTACCGATAAAAATCCGAGTTTATCATACGAAATAACAAGAGATTTGTCTGAAATGTTAGCAAGTTTTATAGGCGGCGGCGCTTCTGCGGTTCCTTTGTATTGTATTTTGGCTTCCACATCATAAAAGTCGAATAGTTCTCCCTTTTCGTTTCTTGCCATCGTGACACGGAATTGATTGGTTTCATCTCCCGTTTTATACATAAATGACTCCGAGTGTTGCCGAACTACTCCGCTTTTTGCATCTTTTTGTTTATACGAAAGATTGACAACTACGCTGTGAATATTATCGGTAGCAAAGTTGGCATTGACATGCACCTGAACCACTAACGGCTGCACTTCAGGACTACTTATGTCAATATACTGAATTAAGTTTTTCCTTTGCTCCGGGGTTAAATCAGCGCTTAAAGACCCTTGAGGGTTTCTCATGAACTCAACCGTTCCGTTTTTCTTGAAATCTAAGTTAATATTTACATTTTTTGTTTCTGATTCCGCTTTTAAAGCAAAAACTGTTTGCTGCACCTTTCTATAGCCCTTTTCTTTATCACTTAATTGTGAGGTTTTTGAAATATCTTCCGCTTCTTCTTTAAAACCAAAAGGTATTTCATTAAAAAATAGCGGAATAATTGTGTTGGTAATTAACCCAATCATTGAAGTTTTTATTTGATTTTCAAAATCTTTAGCTTCGCTGCTTGAACCAAAGCTACCATAATCCGTCATTTCAATCTTGATTATTTTATTACTTGTCATTTTTTCTACCAAAGAATCAATACTAAATTGGTTTTCACTGACAGATTTGGTGTCAAATACCCAAAACCAGTTTCTTCCTCCAGTATCTTTGCAATAACTTTCATAATGAGATTGAAAAAAGTTATAAACATCACTTGAGTTAGCCCTGACTTTTATCTCACAATTCGGTATAAAGGCGTTACCTTTCAGATTATACATGACATTAGCATATAGCGGTGTGTTGTCTTTATCACCGGCTTTTGTCGAATACCCTTTAGTTAGCGCATCATACATCATTTGAGAACCTTCAACGCCAAAAGTAGCATAAAAAGCGGCGGTGTTGCTACCTCCCAATGAAGGATAGATTTCTGCACTGGACTGTTTTTTAAAAGTATCTCCATACCCTTCCATGATGTTTAGCCGCGCAACGCCTTCGTTCCATGTAACAGAGCCTAATCTAATATTCGGCGCTCGCTTTTGGTTCATGAAAAAGGAATTTGGAATATTCCTCAACGTATTAGAAAATTGAATGAGCGGGTAATTCTCACTTTTGCTATTCATTACATCATCAGCAAGCTGTTTGACAATGATATCAGCTTCTTCTTTGGATATACCCATATCCGTGGTTAATAACAATTGACCCAACTGATCTTCGGTCATCTCTTTATTAGCGCTGCTCGCATAAGCAATTTTAGCATTTCTTGCAATAAACACAAATGAAAGTAACGGGTTACCTTTAGCATCTGTGGAAATTCGTGGAATATTTCTTAAAGCATAAAACAATTCCGGATCTTGATGGTCTAAATGGATGTCGATATCACTCAGACCTTTAATTTTTAAAACGGGAAATAACATTAACATAATCTTAAAATTTTTATGTGTTTATAAATTGAAAATTTTTAATAATAATTCTTCGGTGTTGGGAGGTACAACCATGTTTGTAATCTCTTCCGTCCCATCGTTCTTGAATACGTTAATCACGGCAGATAGAGGTACGGATGGCGTTATGTTTTTAAGCACAACGACCTCTTCAGGTTTTGTTTTTCTCAAAATAACACTCGCCACAGGCGTTGAGCCGGAAGCAGAACTGTAAATATGTACCTGAATGGCAACGATTGAAACCGCAAATGTGTCCGTTCCCAAAAGGGGCGTAACTTTTAAGACTTTAAGTCCGCAACCTGCCAGACTGATAAAAGGCTTTTCTGTGTCATACACAACTTCTTTTCCTTCGATGAGTTGATCATTCATCAATAAAAAATCGGTCTGAGCCTTCCATGTGCGCGGGTCATGGTTTTCTAAAACTATCGCAAATTCTCTTACGTCATTCGAATCATCCGGAGTAAGAAGAATCGAACGCCTAAGGATTTTCTTTTGGGCATTTTCGTATTGCACTTTGACAATAGCCTTCTTTATCAGATTTGACGAATTAACCAAAATGGGCGCAATCGTTAAGACCTTTGTTTCGGGACGATTCACAACAAGCTGTAAACTTGTTTGGTTTTCATGCTCTTCGGTCACCCTATCGTCTTTTAAGAAAAAATCTGCTTTCCTGTAATACTGTTTATTGCCTGATGTTGGGTAGATAAGGTACTTTTTCACAGTCGCATCATGCTGGTTGAATATGACAGTACGTCCATTACCGAATTTTTCAGGGGCTACAAGTACCTGTACAGATTGTATGCCGTCATTCGAAAAAGTGAGATGACCGGGTTGAATTTCTATCGGCAGCAAAGGCGAATGATCATTAATGTTAATCGCAATATCTCTTTCGGTAACGTTTTTGAAGTCTCTTGATCTGGTTTTTGTTTCAGATGCGCCAATGATGGCGCCCGGCTCATGAATAAATTCTACGTAGTAGTCGTAAGTCATGGAGCCAAAATCATCAACAAAAAAGTTGATAAATTTTCGCGGGTTGTTGACGTTAACCATTACGCTGATTTCATGCAACCTTTTAGATTTGTCTTTCGACTGATAGCCGTAAGAGATATGAACAATAGCCTCTCTGATTTGATATTCCGCAAAGTTAAGGGCAGCCCTTATTTCAATGGTTATTTCTTTAAAAGGACCGTCGCCTAATCGAACCAGCATCACCTGCTTTTCAGGATTAAAGCCGGTACGCTCAGTTGACAGAGCCCCCGATGGATGATATTCGACAGTCTTCGCTTCCGCTTTATTAAAGACATACTTCCGTTTAATCTGCTCAGAAATATCTCTTTTCTTCAACGTATACCCGTATTTATAAGAAAAATCAACGGTAATATCTACATCTTTAGTTTCTGTCTTTTTAACATCAGCGGCTGGATTTGACGCTGTTGTTGGATTCGTTTGTTGCGCCGGTTCATTAGTTGTTTGTTTTTGATAAGTACCATTTTCTTCCTTTAGTATGTCACCGGTATCATTATTTCGGAATGTATTGTCCTTTTCAGATTTACTTGAATTCCCTGTTATATCACCTTCATCATTATCAAAATCATCTTTCTTAAAAGGTAAATCAGATGATTTGAAAGCTTTATAATCTTCTTTAGGAATGGCTGTGATTTCAAACAGGGTGGAAGACATTAATTCTTTGATTAATTTGATACCGCCTGGGTCGTCAGAGCCAAATGGATTGCCTCTATCTTCTCCGGTATAATCGATTTGTTTTATCGAGATAGAACCTTTATTAATCAGGTCTCTTATCATCGTATTAACGTCTGAATCGGAAGCAATATTCATGGAAGCTGCTAACTTGGATTGAGAATCTTTCGATTGAGCACCTTTCGATTCGGAATCTTTGGTTAGTATATCCGCTTTTACGCCCATCTTAAATTTTTCAGTAATTTGTTCATCCCAGTATTTTTCAGTGGCTTTGAAATCGATTTCGATTTCGACATGATATGCAGGCGTTACGGCTAAAAACTGTAAGTCATACACTACCGCTGTTTGCGTTTGTGTGCTGTTTTTCAAAAGATTCCACATGATTTGCGCCTCTAATCCGCCTAATCTCAACGAGAAAACAGCGGTCTGCCTTCCAAATAATGACGGTTTGGCTGAGCCGGCAACCCAAAAATTAGCTATTTCGTCATTTCCGGTACTTCCAAACATAACAAGTTTAACGTTCCCGTTGGTAAATGGCGCCTGAGCAAGTTTTACGTTGCTACCTACTTCGGAAGCCAACGCTGATTTAATCGCATCAAGTTCGGCTTCATTGGGACCTAATTCAACCTCAAGGGTTAAAAAGCCGCCGGTACGCTCTAAATTATTTGTGAAGTTTGGCTCAACGCCTTTTGTCACTTCACCGTCAATATAAGCCACAAATTGAATGCCTTTACCGTTATTGGCAATCTTAACTTTGTCTTGCGGCAAATAATAATACTGGGAGGTATCCTGATAGTCTCTGAAAACAGTTACTCCTTTAATAATTCTTTGATGATCAATTGATAGCATGATTTTTTAATTTATTAATTTTTTGATATTATGAAAATAAATTTCCACCGGCATAATTACGGCTGGTTCATTCTTATTCTCCTTATTAATTTTGTTCAATTCTTTTATAGTTGCACTATTACCCTTTAATGTGACAATGTGCTTTTTAATTAAGATACCTTGATTATAGGAATTCCCATTAACCGTCACGATATAATGACTTTCCATTTTTTCCCCTTCCTCAAAGCATATCCCTTTTTCAATCAATATACAATGGTGGCTCAGATGATTGTTTAAGTATATCACATCGCCATAATCACATGCCAATGTTTTGATTTTTTTAATTCCAGCGCCATCTATATCCGTTTCTACTACTTCCTTTATTACAGATTTTGGGTTCCCAAAATAACTTTGTAACCCATGCTGGTAATCACCCTCCTTCCACTGTTTAAATCTCGCGTCCTTTAATCGGTCAAGAATTTCTTTATCGGCAATCATACGGTTAAGTGTATCTGCCGGAACTATCGCTTTGTAGCGAGATGCTTCAATTATTTTCAATAGAAAGGCGCTTGATTCTTGAAGAACATAAGCAGCAAAAATGCCGCACCAATGAGCTAAAAATTCGCCAGATGTCTTCACTTTTTTTAGTTCCTCCGCATTTAAGTCTCTATCTTCATAAACATCAAAAGCATCCTTAAAGAATTTCCGGAGTATTTCCCATCCTTTTTTTTCGCCTTTTTGAACGCCCGAATTACTGACCGTTCCAACGTAACTTAGCGCTTTTTTTACTATTTCATTTCGAAATGGGTCTTCAGTAAATTGCACGTCGTCGAAGTTATTCGCTGCAAGTAAGTAAAGCGCATGGAACGTTGTCCCATTCGGATCGATACGGCCATCTGCAAAAGTTAGCGCTGTTTGTTGAAAATTTCGAATCGCATCAATTGTCTTCGGACCACATTTATCCCCTTCAGACATAACTCCTTCAATCTGCTCATTGGATTTAAACAATCCGCCATTTTTTTCCAAGACGCAGCATAAAAGCGTTTTTACTTTTATTACATCATTTGGCAAATTAGCAGCAGGATTTGAACCAACAGATTTTTCAATAAATTTCCCCAGAGACAGAAATGGACCCAGTCCAAAAAATACTGTTAATAAAGCCGAATGGATGTTGCCGGCTATCACTGAATCTTTAATAATTTTTAATAGCTCAGCATTACTCAAATTTGTTGAATTTGTGCACATAATTAGTATAATTTAATATTTTTATAAATTGAATATTTTTAGTAATAGTTCTTCAGAGTTGGCAGGGACAACCATGTTCAAAACCTCTTCCGTTCCATTGATTCTGAATACGGTAATCGCGGCAGATAGCGGTTCAGATGGCGTTATATTTTTAAGAACAACGATCTCTTCAGGTTTTGTTTTTCGTAACATAGCGCTGACCAAAGGCGTAGCGCCGGAAACGGAACTGTAAATATGCACCTGAATGGCAATAATTGAAACCGAAAAGGTATCCAGTCCCATGAGGGGTGAAATTTTTAATACTTTAAGTCCACAACCTGCCAGGCTGATAAATGGCTGTTCTGTGTCATACACAACTTCTTGCCCTTCGATAAGCTGATCGTTCATTAATAAAAAATCAGTCTGCGCCTTCCACGAGCGCGGGTCATGGTTTTCTAAAACTATCGCAAATTCTCTTACTTCATTCGAATCATCCTGAGTAAGAAGAATCGAACGACTAAGGATTTTCTTTTGGGAATTTTCGTATTGAACCTTGACAATAGCCTTCTTTATCAGATTAAGCGAATTAACCAAAATGGGGGCAATCGTTAAAACCTTTGTTTCGGGACGATTCACAACAAGCTGTAAACTTGTTTGGTTTTCATGCTCTTCGGTCACCGTATCGTCTTTTAAGAAAAAATCTGCTTTCCTGTAATACTGTTTATTGCCTGATGTTGGGTAGATAAGGTACTTTTTCACAGTCGCATCATGCTGGTTGAATATGACAGTACGTCCATTACCGGATTTTTCAGGGGCTACATATACCTGCACAGATTGTATGCCACCGCTTGAAAAAGAGAGGTGACCGGGTTGAATTTCAATCGGCAGCAAAGGCGAATGATCATTAATGTTAATCGCAATATCTCTTTCGGTGACGTTTTTGAAGTCTCTTGATCTGGTTTTTGTTTCAGAGGCGCCAATGATGGCGCCTGGCTCATGAATGAATTCTACGTAGTAGTCGTAAGTCATGGTGCCAAAATCATCAACAAAAAAGTTAATAAATTTTCGCGGGTTGTCGACATTAACCATCACACTGATTTCATGCAATCTTTTAGATTTGTCTTTCGATTGGTAGCCGTAAGAGATATGTACAATAGCCTCTCTGATTTGATATTCCGCAAAGTTGAGGGCTGCTCTTACTTCAATGGTTATTTCTTTAAAAGGACCGTCGCCCAATCGAACCAGCATCACTTGTTTTTCAGCATTAAAGCCTGTACCCTCGGTTGAAAGAGCCCCCGATGGATGATATTCGACTGTCTTCGCTTCCGCTTTATTAAAAACATACTTCCGTTTGATCTGTTCAGAAATATCTCTTTTCTTCAACGTATACCCGTATTTGTAAGAAAAATCAATAGTGATATCTACATCTTTAGTTTCTGTCTTTTTCCCATCGTCAACTGGTTTTGGTTTGGGAACTGGATTGGGTTTCGGCTTCGGTTCGGGATCCTTTATTGGATCCGGAACTGGTTCTTTAATAGGCTCAGGAACCGGTTCCTTTATTGGATCCGGATTGGGATTCGGCGCTTTGTCTCCTCCTACATTGATAATGATAGTAGATCCTTCCTGCTTGACTTCTTGTTTCACTTCTTGTGTTACTTGTCCTTCCTGCTTAACATCTGTGTTCTGATTCTGATTCTGTTTTTGATTCTGTTTCTGTTTCTGTTTCTGTTTCGGTGGTGTTGTTTGTTGTGATGGTTTTGGTGGTTGTGGCTGCGATGATTCTGAACCGCATTGGCTTTTTAGTAACATACTGCCATCACTTTGTTGTTCATAGAGAAGTCCTTTTTCATCTTTGTATTCATTACCTTTTAAATGATAATATTTTTTATTGCCCCACAGAATATATCCTTCATTATGCGATGTCCCACTTCCACTATTGTTTTCAAAGAGAAATTTTCCATTATCATTATCAAAATCATCTTTCTTTAAAGGAAAATCAGTTGTTTTTAATACTTTATAATCTTCTTTAGGAATGGCTGTTATTTCAAACAGGGTGGAAGACATTAATTCTTTGATTAATTTGATACCGCCTGGGTCGTCAGAGCCAAATGGATTGCCTCTATCTTCCCCGGTATAATCGATTTGTTTTATCGAGATAGAACCTTTATTAATCAGGTCTCTTATCATCGTATTAACGTCTGAATCGGAAGCAATATTCATGGAAGCTGCTAACTTG
>Ga0209628_10001003_pt1 | contig 17794 bp, 8 predicted proteins | sample TergutCu122P4_FD_187285 | JGI IMG/M metagenome (GOLD analysis project Ga0209628, IMG submission 187285) | Cubitermes ugandensis P4 segment gut microbial communities from Kakamega Forest, Kenya - Cu122 P4 (SPAdes) (version 2) | ecosystem: Host-associated > Arthropoda: Insects > Digestive system >...
GGCCCCCTCGACCATCCAGTGCTCTACCTCCGGTAAGAAACGTACGACGCTGCACCTATATGCATTTCGGGGAGAACCAGCTATCACGACGTTTGATTGGCCTTTCACCCCTATCCACAGCTCATCCCCTCGGTTTTCAACCCAAGTGGGTTCGGGCCTCCACGACGTCTTACCGTCGCTTCACCCTGGCCATGGATAGCTCACGTCGCTTCGGGTCTAGAGTACGCGACTAAGTCGCCCTATTCGGACTTGCTTTCGCTACGGCTTCCCCACACGGGTTAACCTCGCCACGTACCACTAACTCGCAGGCTCATTCTTCAAAAGGCACGCTGTCACCCCCGCCCGAAGGCGAAGGCTCCAACGGTTTGTAGGCAAACGGTTTCAGGTACTATTTCACTCCCCTCTCGGGGTACTTTTCACCTTTCCCTCACGGTACTGGTCCGCTATCGGTCACCAAGGAGTATTTAGGCTTAGCGGGTGGTCCCGCCAGATTCACGCGGAATTTCAGGGGTTCCGCGTTACTTGGGGTATCGCTCGAGAGTGAACGTCTTACGTGTACAGGAGTCTTACCTTCTGTGCTATGTCTTTCCATACATTTCTACTTCAACGATCATTTTTGACTCTCTGACCAGATGACAGTCTGGTCCGAACGGCCCCACAACCCCACTAACACAACGCCTGTCAGCTATCACATGCTAGTGGTTTGGCCTGTTCCGCGTTCGCTCGCCACTACTTACGGAATCACGGTTGTTTTCTTTTCCTATGGGTACTGAGATGTTTCACTTCCCCACGTTCCCTCCTGCTGCCCTATATATTCAGGCAGAGGTTGCCGGACATTACTCCGGTTTCTTTCAAGGTTTCCCTATTCGGAGATCCACGGATCAAAGCTTGTTTACCAGCTCCCCGTGGCTTATCGCAGGTTACAACGTCCTTCATCGGCTCTTGGTGCCAAGGCATCCACCGATTGCCCTTAGTAGCTTGTCATTACTACAAAGATGCTCGCGTCCACTGTGAAGTTCTCAACATACGGGCGGGCTGGAATCCAAAATCCTGTTTGAGATTTTGTCGTCCATCCGCTTCGAGGGTTGCAGTGCAACTGAGCCCTCAGGGCCCAACAGCGTGCTCGGGCTTCGCCTCCGGCGCCCGCGTTCCACTCCCGTACAGGTTTTGCCGGTACGGGTTGTACTTGCGAACGATCATCGGCTTGGCTTCAGGTCAATGTTCCACATTCCGTAGCCTGTCTGACCCCAGAACGTACGTCTGAGGTGAGACGCTTGGACATCCACAAAGTGGACGCCAAAGGCTCCTTAGAAAGGAGGTGATCCAGCCGCACCTTCCGGTACGGCTACCTTGTTACGACTTAGTCCTAATTACCGGTCCCACCTTCGACAGCTCCCTCCCACTAGGGGTTAGGCCACCGGCTTCGGGTGTTACCGACTTTCATGACTTGACGGGCGGTGTGTACAAGCCCCGGGAACGTATTCACCGCAGCGTTGCTGATCTGCGATTACTAGCGACTCCGACTTCATGGGGTCGAGTTGCAGACCCCAATCCGAACTGAGACCGGCTTTTTGGGATTCGCTTACCATTGCTGGTTTGCAGCCCTTTGTACCGGCCATTGTAGCATGCGTGAAGCCCTGGACATAAGGGGCATGATGACTTGACGTCATCCCCACCTTCCTCCGAGTTGACCCCGGCAGTCTCCTACGAGTCCCCGGCATTATCCGCTGGCAACATAGGACGAGGGTTGCGCTCGTTGCGGGACTTAACCCAACATCTCACGACACGAGCTGACGACAGCCATGCACCACCTGTGTACCGACCACAAGGGGGCACCTATCTCTAGGTGTTTCCGGTACATGTCAAACCCAGGTAAGGTTCTTCGCGTTGCATCGAATTAATCCGCATGCTCCGCCGCTTGTGCGGGGCCCCGTCAATTCCTTTGAGTTTTAGCCTTGCGGCCGTACTCCCCAGGCGGGGTACTTAATGCGTTAGCTACGGCACAGAGACCGTGGAATGGTCCCCACACCTAGTACCCACCGTTTACAGCGTGGACTACCAGGGTATCTAAGCCTGTTTGCTCCCCACGCTTTCGCTTCTCAGCGTCAGGAAAGGTCCAGAGAACTGCCTTCGCCATCGGTGTTCCTCCTGATATCTGCGCATTCCACCGCTCCACCAGGAATTCCATTCTCCCCTACCTTCCTCTAGTCAGCCCGTATCGAAAGCAGGCTCAGGGTTAAGCCCTGAGTTTTCACTTCCGACGTGACAAACCGCCTACAAGCTCTTTACGCCCAATAATTCCGGACAACGCTCGCACCCTACGTATCACCGCGGCTGCTGGCACGTAGTTAGCCGGTGCTTCTTCTGCAGGTACCGTCACTTTCGCTTCGTCCCTGCTGAAAGCGGTTTACAACCCGAAGGCCGTCATCCCGCACGCGGCGTTGCTGCATCAGGCTTGCGCCCATTGTGCAATATTCCCCACTGCTGCCTCCCGTAGGAGTCTGGGCCGTATCTCAGTCCCAGTGTGGCCGGTCGCCCTCTCAGGCCGGCTACCCGTCGAAGCCTTGGTGAGCCGTTACCTCACCAACAAGCTGATAGGCCGCGAGCCCATCCTTGACCGTATACGCTTTCCACCCCCCAGGATGCCCCGGGAGGTCATATCCGGTATTAGCAGCTGTTTCCAACTGTTATCCCAATGTCAAGGGTAGGTTGCTCACGTGTTACTCACCCGTTCGCCACTCTAGGGGCTCCGAAGAGCCCTTACCGTTCGACTTGCATGTGTTAAGCACGCCGCCAGCGTTCGTCCTGAGCCAGGATCAAACTCTCCGTTGAAAATTTATCCAGTTCCCGACTTGCGCCGGTCCCTGGTCAACTTCGGGTTTGATGTCCTGACGTATCTAGTAAATAGATGGTCTATTAACTGGATATATCAATTAATCAAAGGAACCGCTTGCCTGATCCGATCAGTTGATCGTTCAGCCAAGACGGGGCACTGTTTGTATGGCTATTCGCATAGCCATGTTTATATAAATAGTGCATTATTTGGCATTGACTTTAAGCACGCTGTTGAGTTCTCAAGGTTCAGGTGCGTCCCTTGCTTTGGCTTTCACCTCTGCTCGGGGCAACCTGACCAACCTTACTCAGAAACTCAATCGAAGTCAAGTTCGCGAGTGGCTGGTCATCCAGTTCCCATCTGCTGCCAAGTTTGTAGTTCCAGGCGGGTGATGGACTTTGGAAACCCATGTTGACTAGCACTTTTGCCTTTCAGCTGCCGTGCTCGCCCCCAGTGGGCTAGATAAAGTTACCCCACGGTTCACGCCGGTGTCAAGTCGGCCGGGTGCCCGGGCGGCATGATCATGGGGTACGGCCAGCGCGACCCTGCCACCACCCGGGCTGATGCTGGGTCACAGCCCGGGTGGTGACAGTTGCTGATCGCGCTAGGCGAACTGATCGCGCTAGGCGAACAGGACCGGGGCAGGCGTACCTATCGGTGTTCCCTGATAGGTCACCTGGGCCATGGCATCCAACACGACCACCGTCGAGGTGTACGTGACCGTGTAGGTACCGTCATTGTTATTGGTTACAGCGGAGACCGTGACGTCCGGATTCGAGCAGGTGAACACCATGTCCGCCACGTCCAGGCTTGGCAGCAGAATCCCGTAGTCGTTCTTCGCGGTCAGGGTCGCCGTGTAGGCGGAGACCCCGTCTGCCAGAACCCATGTGTTCCGGTTCCACGGGTCCGGCACGGGCGAGACCTCGAACGTCGACAACGTGGGCGACAGACCGCCCGGTCCGTACGTCACCTCCACGATCACATCCGAGCCCGTGGCCGGTGTGTACGAGAAGGTGGCGGTACCGTCAGCCGCGACACTCAGCGCAGGTGTGGCGACAACGGCTCCCGTCACCGTGTCCTTGATCGTCACATCCGTGACCATCCAGGTCAGATCCGGGACCTTGGCGGTCAAGGCGACCGGCGTACCAGCTGCCACCGCCTTGGCCGGTCCCACCACCAGCGTCGTGTCCGCCGTGATCGAGGTGTTGTCGACCAGGAAGGTACCCGAACCGGCCGTCGTCTTCGCGGCGGGCCGGTAGACCGCGTCCGCCACCTTGAAGGTGTAGTCCTCGATCTCGCCGGGTGTCGCCCAGTACGGCGAACCACTGGCTCCCGCCTGGTATTGCCCGTTCGCGTTGGTCGGCAGCGTCTGCGGTACGTTCGAAGCGTTGACACGCATCTGCACCGCCGGCGTACCGGTCACCGTCCCCGAGGGCTGGAACTGGTACGGCCCGGCGGCCTTCCCGCCGGCACCAGAGGCGGTCACGGCCGGGTTCCAGCTCGCCGTACTCCATGTGTCGTTGTTCGCACCGGTCGTCCAGCCGGTCACCGTCGCATGGCTCCAGTCACTGCCCAGCACGTCAGCGCCAAGCTGATAGGCCTTGGTCGAAGCCAGGATCGTGTCGGCCATCGACAGCGGGCCGGCGTACGAATCGATGTACACGCCGTCGTCGGTGGTGTGGGAGTTGTCCGTTGCCGGGCCGTTGTAGCTGCCCAGGGTCGGGCCGAGCTGCACCGGTGCCGACGCCACGTTGACGTGAACCGGTACGTTCGCGCCGGTCGGACCGGCCTTGGCATCGCCGTACGAACCCTTCACCGTGATGCCGAAGTCGGCGACCGCGACCTCGTACGACGTTGTCATCCGTACCTTGGTCACGATCGGCATGGCCGCCGGGTTCATGACCGAACCGGTGGAGCCGGCCGGCGGGTCGGCGTACGGGGGCGGCAGCTGGCCGTAGCACGGTCCGCCCGTACCAGCAGCCGGCGGGCCGTTGAAGCACTGCGGCGTCACCGAGTTGTCACCCGCGGAGCCGTCCGCGTACGTCTGTACCGCGTTGATCACCGTCCCGTCAGCGGCTTTCAGCCGCGGCTGGATCACCCGTACGGAGAAATCGACGTTCTTGGTCCCGGGAAGCAGGAACGAGTACGAACCGGAGTCCGACGTGTACTGGGTCCCGATCAGGGCACCGTTGTTGTCGTACAACCCGACCAGGACCTGCCCCACGCCGGGATCCCCGGCGATCGACCCGTCGGCGTCGACATCGTTGTAGACGATGCCGGTCACCACCGGGGCCGGCTGCATTGACGCGTAGTCGTGCATGTAACCCTTGTCGCCGCCCTGGGCGATACCGTTGTTGAGCACGGTCATGTTCGGCATGACCGCGGTCTGGCCCGTGATCGGGTTGATCCTCAGCAAAGTATCATTGCCCTGGTAGCGGTACGCGTACAGATAACCGTTGTAGAAGGCCATGGAGTACGTGTAGGCGGTGCTGGACCGGCCCGTGCCATCGAGCCAGGTCACGATCGAGTAGCGCCAGTTGCCCGGCACGCCCGGCGTGACCTTGACCAGGTAGTAGCCCCAGTACCCGGCCGGGTTCCAGCGCGACGGGGTCTTGGAAATGACCATGATGTACGCGTTGCCCTGGGCGTCGACGGCCGTGTCGGAGGCCACGTAGCCCTCACCCGCGCAGGCGTCGGTCTTGCTCATGAAAAGCATGTCGCCAGGCGTGTTCGGGACCAGTTTCTGAGACAGGTTGTAGCGGCCCGTGGCCGGGTCGAACACCATCATCCGGAAATTACCGTTGATGTTGGAGCATTCGGAGCCCGCCATGTACAGATAACCGTTCGTCTGGTCGATCTCGCCGGACGGCAGGTTGGCGCCGCCCACACCGCGGGCGTTCTGCCTCGGCTTCCCGGACGGATCCATGAAACCGGCCTGCGGTACGAAGAAGATCTTCGCGGGCCTGGTGGCGCCGTTCGGCACCCAGTAGACCGGCCACGTCCACTCGGGCTGGCCGGCCGGCGGGTTGGACACGGACTTCGGATACGAGACACCGTAGTAGCCCCAGACGTACGTGCCCCTCTCGCGCGACGCGTCGTAGCCGCCGCCGTCGATGGCAACCGTGTCCATCCAGGGCGCGGTGGTCCAGTCGAGGACGTTCTCCTTGCCGTACGAGGCGGAGATCGGCGTCAGCGTGTTGTTCCGGATGATCCCGTCGGCGTCGGGCGTGAACTTGCCCACGAAGCCCGGGCCCTGAGGACCGACGGCGTACACGGTGTCATCGTCAACCCGGATCGGGTTGGAGAAGTAGTTCGGGCCGGTGTAGGTCCTCATCGAGTAAGGTCCGAACGGATAGTCGTACAGCGGGATATCGATCTTCCCGCCGATCGGCGCGGCCTGGGCCTGCGGCACGATGCCGGTCTGCCCGACCCCCTGGCTGACCGCGATACCGCTTAGCATCAGAGCCGCGGCTACCAACAGCCCTGATGGTTTCAACACCGTCCTGGCGCCGGGCGCACGCCGGCGGAAGAAGAGTGAATTAGAAATTGGTCTTGACATAGATTATTCCTCCCAAGAATTAACCAAACTGCACGTCGCCTTGACGTACAGAATTAGGAATCCGCCCAATGCCCCGCCCCATGCGTAACACGGTAGGAATTCCCCCCAGCTGTCGGTCGCAGACCGTTTGCGATCTGTGACCTGACGCATATCCTGTCATAGTTGAGACCGGCGCGCAATCTGGACGACATCTAAATCAAGTCTCTAATTCTGCATTCATCGCTGTCTATTTTTGCACTCAGCAGGGGTTTTCCGGATCGGATATGCTTAGAGGTTGTCATGTTCGCGACCGAAGGGGATGATACCTTGGCCACACAGTCTGGTCTGGAACGAGAAATCCAAGCCGAGCAGGCGTACGTCGACCTGGCCCTCAGCCATCTGCGGCGTGCCATGGCTTCGGCGAAGGGCCTGGCCCAGGAATCCCGGGCCCGCTACACCTCGGACCGTGAAACATGGCTGCGCGAAGAAGACGGTACGGCCCTGTTCGAGCGCGACGCCTTCGCGTTCCTGGCGGCGCGGCGGCTCGCCGCACTGGACACCGAACACGAGGGACTGGTCTTCGGCCGGCTCGACTTCACCGACGCCGAAATCCGCTATATCGGCCGTCTGGGAGTACGGACTCCCGACTACGAGCCACTCGTCATCGACTGGCGCGCCCCGGCCGCCGAACCCTTCTACCGCGCCACCCCGGCGCAGCCCATGGAGGTCGTACGCCGGCGCGTCCTGTCCTGCCGCAACGACAAGGTGATCGGCATCGAGGACGACGTTCTCGCGCCTGACAAGGTCCCGGACGCCATGGCGGTCATCGGCGACGGCGCCCTGATGCGGGCGCTGGAACGGGCGCGCGGGGCGCACATGCACGACATCGTGGCCACGATCCAGGCGGAGCAGGACGAGGCCATCCGGGCGCCGTACCAGGGGCTGACCATGATCACAGGTGGTCCCGGTACAGGGAAGACCGTTGTCGCTTTGCACAGGGCCGCGTTCCTGTTGTACACCCACCGGCGGCGGCTGGCCAACGGCGGCGTCCTGGTGATCGGCCCGTCACCGGTGTTCATGGACTACATCGAACGCGTGTTGCCGTCACTGGGCGAGGATTCAGTGACGCTCAACTCGGTCGGCCAGATCGCGCAAGATGTCTTGGGCTTTTCTTCTTCGGTACGGGGTGCCGACCCGGCCTGGGTGATCAAAGGCGGGCTCAACATGGTGGCGGCGCTGCGGCGCCTCGTGGCGCACCGCGGCGGGGATACCTCCGGGCTGGTTGTGATCGTGAAAGGTGAGCCGACAAGCCTGGATGCCCGGGCGCTGGCGCGGATCAGGCGCGACGTGATGGCGCGGTCAGCGTACAACGAAGCCCGCGGACACGCGGAAACCGAGATTGTCACGGCGCTGCGCAACCAGGCCCAGCCGGTGTTGGACACCGTCGACCCGGCGCGCATCGAGGACCTGATCCGCTCCTCGTGGGCGTTCAGCAACTTCATGGAGCGGTGGTGGCCGCCGCTGGCGCCGGGCCAGGTCTTGGCGCGGCTGGCGGATCCCGCCCTGGCGGGGGAGGTCACCGGGTTGCCGGCTGATCAAGCCGAAGTGTTGGCCGCGTCGATCGACCCGGAGAACTGGACCGTGGCGGACATCCCGCTGCTGGACGAGCTGGCCCACATCCTCGGCCCGCTGCCCGCCGGGGCGGACGAGGACGAGATCAACCTTTGGTCGAACAACGTCGAGGACATCGTCACTATCTCGGAGCGCCTGACGGACACCCGGACTGTCGAGCCCGGCACGCCGCACGCCACGTACGCCCACATCCTCGTCGACGAGGCCCAGGACGTCACACCGATGCAATGGCGGATGATCTTCCGGCGCGGGCCGAACGCGTCGTGGACGATCGTGCACGACCCGGGGCAGTCCAGCTGGCCGGATCCGGATGAGCCGGTGAGGGCGATGGCGGACATCATGGGGTCGCGTACTAAAAGATCTTTTAGGTTGTCAACCAACTACCGCTCACCGAAAGAGGCGTACGACCTGGCCACCGCGTACATCACCAGTCACGAATCGATCGGCGAGGTGCCGGTGGCCGTACGCTCGACCGGACGCCCGCCCAAGGTGGTGGTGACACCGGGGCCCGGGCTGGGTGCGGCCGTCGCGCACCAGGCGCGAGCCCTGCTGGAAGACGTCGAAGGTACGGTGGCGGTGATCCGCCCGGCCGAACTGGCACCTGGGATCGATGGCATGTTGGAGGCGGACGGGCGGCTCAGCGTACTGGATCCGATATCATCCAAGGGACTGGAGTTCGACGGCGTCATCGTCGTGGACCCCGACCGGATCGCCGCGTCCTCCGTCGCCGGCGCGAGAACCCTGTACGTCGTCCTGACAAGGGCCACGCAGGCATTGATCGTGGTCGACGTGGACACACCAGGCAATTGGCGCGCGGATGTGGACCCGATGCTGTACGAGGCAGTGTGTCAGGGGGACGGTACGATTTTGGCACGTCCTACGCGGGGATGACCGTTTCCCAGATCGCCTGGGTCGCACCTGAGCGGTTCTGGGTGAAGAAGTGGATGCCCGGGGCGCCGCCGTCCAGGAGTTCTTGCGCCAGATCCACCGCTATTCGCTGGCCGGCCTCCCGTACCGCCGCCGGGTCGTCTGCCACCGCCTCCAGTTGCGACCGGATGGCCGCCGGGATGGGCGCGCCGGACAGTTCCGCAAACTTTGTGACCTGGGAGACAGCCGTGATCGGCATCAGGCCCGGGATGACCGGGATGTCGCAGCCCAGGGTTCGCACCCGGTCCACCAGTTCCGCGTAGGCGCGCGCCGTGAAGAACAACTGGGTGATGGCGAAGCTCGCGCCCGCCCGCCACTTGTCCCGCAGGATGCGGGCGTCCAGCGCCGGGTCGAACTGGGCGGGATGGGGGTCCGGGAAGGCCGCGACGCCGACGCAGAAATCGCCGCGGGAGCGCACAAGTTCGACCAGTTGAGTGGCGTTGTCCAAGCCGTCCGGATGGGCCCGCCACGGCACCGTGGGCCCGCCCGGCATGTCGCCGCGGATCGCGAAGACGTGGGTCACCCCCGCCGCCGCGTAGTCGTCGATGACCCCGGCCAGCTGCTCGCGGGACTGGTCGGCGCACGTCAGGTGGCCCATGGTGGTCAGCCCCGTCTCGGCGGCCAGGCGCTTGGTCACCCCGATCGTACGTTCCCGCTGCGAGCCGTTCGCCCCGTACGTCACCGACACGAAATCCGGGTTCAGCGGCCTCAGCCGTTCGACGGCACCCCACAACTGTTCCTGCCCGGCGTCGTCCTTGGGCGGGAAGAACTCGGCCGAGAACAAGGGTTTGGTATGGGTGGCCAGCAAATCCGCAATTGTCGGTACGCTCATGCCGTACGCTCCACCGCCGCGTGAACCAGGGCCATCAGCGCAAACGTACCGCCGGCGGACAGGTCGAGCCGGTGAAGGTACTTCATGCCAGCCGCGGCCTCCGACTCGATCGCCTTCTCCGTGGCGGCCACGGCCCCGCTGTCGACAAGGATCGCCCGGCACTGGTCGATGTCATCGCTCGTCAGCTCCGGGTTGCCCAGCATCCGGGTCAGTGTCTCCACCTGCTCCGGGGTCGCGCGGCGCATGGCCTGCCCGATGACAACGGTTTTCTTGCCCTCACGCAGGTCGTCTCCGGCCGGCTTGCCGGTCACCGCCGGGTCGCCGAAGATACCCAGCAGGTCGTCGCGCATCTGGAAGGCACGGCCCACGCGGGTGCCGAACATGCCGAGCCCCTGCTGTACCTCGTCCCCGGCCAGGCCCAGCGCCGCGCCGATCTGGACCGGGCGGGCCACGGTGTACTTCGCGGTCTTGAACTCGTTGACCAGCTTGGCGTCGCGCACGATGTCGGCGGGCACGGACGGGCGGGCCTGGTGGAGCAGATCCAGATACTGCCCGGCGAGGACCTCGGAACGCATCGCGTCGAGGTACGGACGGGCGCGCCGCAGCCGGTCCGCGTTGATGCGCGCCTGCTCGACCATGGACACCGACCACGCGAACAACATGTCGCCCAGCAAGATGGCGGCACTGGTACCGAAGCGGGCCGGGTCGCCGGACCAGTCGTGACCGCGGTGGTGGGATTCGAAGAAACGGTGGGCGGACGGGCCGCCCCGGCGGGTGTCGGACGCGTCGATGAGATCGTCGTGGACAAGGGCGAACAGGTGCAGCAGGTCGAGGGAAGCGGCAATGTCCACCACTCCGGCGGGGGGTACGTCGTCGGCCACCGCCACGTACCCCCAGTAGCAGAACGCGGGCCGCATCCGCTTGCCGCCCCTGGTGAAGTGCTTGGCCTCGCGCCACACCAGCTCCAGCCAGTCGCCGGTGTCGGCCAGCAAGTCCCGCTGGGTGTCGAAGAAATGGTCGATGCTGGCACGCACCATCGCCCCGAACTCGTCGCTGAGCGGTTGTTGGGGATCGAGTTGTATCGCTGCCACAACCAACAGACTATCCCATGGGCCCCGCCGCAAAGATCAGATCGGCGACATGTCCGGAAGGTACGGTTTGACATTGCGCCCCAGGCCTCTGATGGCGCGCCAGGAGGCCGAGTCGAATTGGTCGTCCGTGACCATGTACGTCCACGTGGCCCCGGGGTCGAACAGCCCCACGCCTTCCAGATCCAGCCGGCCGTCCACCACAGCGGCCTCCGCCAGGATGCGGCCCGCCTCCGCTTTCGCGTCCCCGATCAGCGGCGCGAACGCCTCGTCGACCAGCTTGTTGAACGCCAGCGTCGGGTCCTCGCGGGCCAGAAAGCGCAGATGGATACCTTCCCGGGTGGCGGTGGCGTACGCCAGGTGGTCGCTCCACGCCTGGTCCAGGCAGCTCAGCAGCACCAGCCGTGCCCCGGCGGCCAGCTTGTCGCGGCCGATCTGGTCCTCCAATTCCGCCGCGCGCCCGGGGATGGCGTCAAGGATGATCGTCATCCCGTCGTCGCCGGTGAGGATGCCCCGGCGCATGTCCATGACCCGGCTGCGCTGCTCGGCGAGGAGCTCGCCGTACCGCGCGGACATCTCCCGAAGCTTCTGGTCCTGGCCCTCCGCCACCCGCTGCGCGTGGGGAACGATGTTGTCGAGCCGATTCTTCTTTACCCGGGCCAGGGTCTGGGGGTCCTGGAACTCGGGGGCAAACTTGGCGATCAGGTCGTCGTCCAGGCTGTTGAGGATGACAGTACGGCCGGGGTCGCCCTGGCGGCCCGACCGGCCCCGCAGCTGGTCGTCCAGACGGCCGCTCAGGAAGTGGCCCAGGGCGATGATCAGCAGCCCGCCCAGCTCCGCGGCGCCCTCGCCCAGGCGGATGTCCGTACCCCGGCCCGCCATCTGCGTGGACACGGTGATGCGCCCGCACTGGCCGGCCTGGGCGATGATGCCGGCCTCCTCGGCGTCGTTCTTCGCGTTCAGGACCACGCAGTCAAGCTCCTGGTCACGCAGCATTTCCGCGAACCGCTCCGACGCGGCGACCGACGGGGTCCCCACCAGGACCGGCTGTCCGCGGCCGGCGGCTTCGCGTATCAGATCCACGGCGGCGGCGTCGCGGTCATCGGCATCGAAGAACAACCGATCCGGTTCGTCGACCCGTACACACGGCCGGTTGGGCGGCAGGCCGCCGACCTGCAGCCCGTACAGCTGCAGGATCTCCTCCGCCCCCGGCACCAGCGTCGCGCTCATGCCGGCCACCGGTTTGTAGAGCTTGATCAGTTCTTCGACCAGCAGCTGGTCGAGGATGACGGCGTCGGCGCTGGGCGCCAGATTCTCCTTGGCCTCGACGGCCTCGTGAAGACCCTCCGGCCAGCGCTGGAGGGCGTCGATGCGGCCCCGCGACTGGCTGACCAGGCGTACCCTCCCCTTTTCGACGACGTAGTCGACATCGCGTACCAGCAGGGCCTCGGCGTGCAGAGCCGTGTGGATCTCGGACAACAGATCCGCGTCCCCGCCGAACAGGTCGGCGCCCGGGAAACGCTCCTCGACCGACTGGAGCCCGGTTTCGGTGAGGCTGACCGTACGGCGTTCGTCGTCGACCTCGAAGTCCACCCCCTCGGTCATGGCGGAAGCCAACTCGGCCATCCGATGGCCCAGTTGGAGTTGGGCCGCCCGCTCCCCGGCCAGCACGAGGGGCACCTTGGCCTCGTCAAGGAGTACGGCGTCCGCCTCGTCCACGATGGCGGCGGCCGTACGGATCCCGACGAGATCTGCCGGGTCCCGGCACAGCCGGTCGCGCAGCACGTCGAACCCGGCCTCGGTGACAGGAATGTAGACCACGTCCGCGGCGTACGCACCGGCGCGCTCGGACCTGGGAGTCTTGGATGTCACGCAGCCCACCGTGGGCCCGATGGCCTCGATCAGCGGTCCCATCCAGGCGGCGTCCCGGGCTGCGAGGTAGTCGTTAACGGACAACACATGTGTGTGTTTCCCGGACCAGGCCAGCCCCGCGGCGACGATCGCGCCGACCAGAGTCTTGCCCTCCCCCGTGGCCAGCTCCACCGACGTACCGCGGATCATGGCGGCCGCGGCGCGCAGCTGCACGTCGAACGCCCGCAAGCCCACCTTCCGCTCCCCCAGCTCTCGCGCGATCGCCAGAAACGCGGCCAACTGGTCATCGAAGTCCGCGAAATCCGGGCCGATCTCCACCAGGCGTTGCTCAATGCCCGCGTCGTCCAGCCCCGCCACCCCGGCCGCGAGCCGGCCCGCCTTGGCGGCGATGGATGCGGTCCAGTCCAAACTGACCGCCCCCGGACGCTGCAAGGCCTTGTCCAGAAACCTCTGCCAACGTGACACGTACTCTCCTCGCTCCGGCGATACCAGGGAAAGTCTATAGGAGCCTGACGCGGGGTTCTCACGGCCAGTACAATGACACCCATGACCGCCGACTCACCTGACCCTAGCGACGCCGACGTAGTTGCAGAACTGCGCGATGTGAACAAGTTCTTCGGCGACCTCCACGTACTGAAGGACATCAACATGACCGTCCGCCGCGGCGAGGTGGTGGTCGTCATCGGCCCGTCGGGTTCCGGAAAGTCGACGTTGTGCCGTACGATAAACCGCCTCGAAACCATCGATTCCGGCCAGATCCTGGTCAAGGGACAGCCCCTGCCGGCGGAGGGCCGCGCCCTGGCCCGGTTGCGTGCGGACGTCGGCATGGTTTTCCAGTCCTTCAACCTGTTCGCCCACATGACGATCCTGAACAATGTCACCTTAGGACCCCGCCGGGCCCTGAACACTCCGAAGGCCCAGGCCGAGGCGGAAGCCCTGGAGTTGCTCGACCGGGTCGGCATCAAGGACCAGGCGCACAAGCTGCCCGCGCAGCTGTCCGGCGGCCAGCAGCAGCGCGCCGCCATCGCCCGCGCCCTGGCCATGCACCCGGACCTGATGCTGTTCGACGAACCCACTTCCGCGCTGGACCCGGAGATGATCAACGAGGTCCTGGACGTGATGGTGTCCCTCGCCCGTACTGGTATGACAATGCTGGTAGTGACTCACGAGATGGGTTTCGCCCGCCGCGCGGGTGACCGGGTACTGTTCATGTCCGACGGCGAGATCATCGAACAGGCCGACCCGGCGTCATTCTTCGACAACCCCCAGACCGACCGGGCGAAAGATTTCCTGTCCAAGATCCTGCACCACTAGCCCCAATCCGGCTTGTCCCGGTGCGCCTGATCCCGATCGCTTGCACCTTCTCTTACACTCGACATTGGATTTTTATGCGCAGCAGGAGGAGTCCCACGTGCCCGCGACACAGACTGACAGCCTCATCGGCTCCTTATTGGGGGGCCGGTACGAGATCGTGGCCCGCCTGGGCCGCGGCGGTACGGCTATGGTCTATCGCGCGACGGACCGGCGGCTGGGACGCACGGTGGCGATCAAGGTCATCCACTCCGAACTGGCCGGCGATCCGGAATTCGTCAAGCGTTTCGACCGGGAGGCGCGCGCCGCCGCCATCTTGTCCCATCCCAACGTGGTCGCCGTGTTCGACCAGGGACGGTTCGACGACCGGCCGTACATCGTCATGGAGTTCGTCTCCGGGCAGTCCCTGCGCTCCATCATCTCCGGTTCGGCGCCGCTGCCGCCGGCCCGGGCCCTGGGGTACGCCCACGAGGTCGCCAAGGCCCTCGCCGCCGCCCACGAGGCCGGCCTGATCCACCGCGACATCAAGCCGGAGAACGTACTCGTCACCAAGGAGGGCCAGGTCAAGGTGACGGACTTCGGCCTGGCCAGGACCGTGTCCGGCCCGACATCCACGGCGTCACAGGGTGTTCTGCTGGGTACGATGAGCTACATCCCGCCCGAGATCCCCCAGTCGGGCGCCGCCTCGCGGGCATCCGACATCTACTCCACGGGCGTGGTCATCTTCGAGATGCTGACCGGCAAGAAGCCGCACATCGGCCAGGACTTGTCGCAGGTGTTGTACAAGCACGTCAACGAGGACATCCGCCCGCCCTCGCATGCGCTCAGCGGGCAAACCCGGTGGCGGATACCGGATTACGTCGACTCTCTGGTCCTGGCCTGCACCGCCCGCGACCCGGCCCGCCGCCCGCCCAACGGGCGCGTCCTCGAGGAGTGGATCGCCCAGGCGCGCCGCAGCCTGGACGCGGGTCTGATGCATGACGGCGCTCTCGTACGGCAGTTCAGCAACGGCGTGGCCGCGCCGGAAGAAACGCCGTCGATGGACACAACGGTTGTCGTACCGCCGGTTCCCCAGAACCCGATGGGGATGACGCCCGTGGCACCGCCGCCCACGCACGTCCCCCCCGAGGGACCCCCGGCCGTGAAACTGGCCAAGGCCAAGCCGGCCAAGAAGCGCCGGGCGCAACAACCAATGATCCAGCCGATGGTTCAGCAACCCCTGATGGCACCGCCGCCCGCCGCCCCGCCCGCCAAACCCCGCGGCGGCGGATCGAAGGCCCTGCTGATCATCGCCCTGGTCGTACTGCTGGCCGGCGGGACGCTCGTGTGGTGGGCGGCCGTGGGGCGGTGGACCCACGTACCGGTGGTGGCCGGATCCACCGAGACTGACGCCCGTAATACCTTGTCGGCCCAGTCACTGACCATGACAACCATGCAGGACCACTCCGAGACGGTGCCCGTCGGGGCTGTCATCCGTACCCAGCCCACGGAGGGAACCCGGGTCAAGAAAGGCTCGGACGTCACCGTTTGGATCTCGCTGGGACCCGAGCGTTACCCCATGCCGACGGTGGTCGGACTCACCCAGGACGAGGCCACGGCGGCCATCCTCACCGCCCACATGGTGGTCGGCACGGTGGTCCAGTCCTACAGCGAAACCGTCGCCAAAGGCCTGGTGATGTCTGCCTCGCAGGACCCCGGAACCAGCCTCAAACCCAACACACCGATCGACCTGACCGTCTCCAAAGGCCGCGAACCGATCCCGGTCACCTCGTACGTCGGCCAGGACGGCGCCACCGCCAAACAGGCGCTCGAAGACGCCGGATTCATCGTCACGGTCACCGAGGCCAACTCGCCGACCGTGCCCGCCGGATCGGTGATCAGCCAGAGCCCGGCGGACGGCAACCTGTTCAAGGGCGACACCGTCGCCCTGGAGATCTCCAAGGGACCGAAGATGGTCGAGGTGCCGGCCGTCATCCTGAAGACGCGGTCCGAAGCCACCAGCACGTTGAAGACCGCGGGTTTCCAGGTCGAAGTACGCTACCTCAACCCCAACGTGCCGCCGCTGGGACTGGCCTACAGCACGGACCCCGGAGCCGGGACCATGGCAGCCGAGGGGTCGACCGTGGTGCTGGTGATCGTGTAGCGCGTCAGGATCACAGCGGGAGGAACTCGGTCGGCCCGGCGTCCCGCAGGTCGGCGAACCTGGTTGCCGTCATCTCGTTGAGGCGGTTGAAGGTCAGGGCCCAGCCCCGCTCGTTGATCAGGCCCTCGTGGATCAGGAAGCCTCTGGGGGCGGCCACCGCGCGGGCGAAGTCGACCGTGTCCTCGATCGCGCACCACGGGGCCTGGGCCGGGATGGCCAAAACGTCGATGCCTTCCGGTACGGTGTCCAGCGCGTCGCCCGGGTGGAAGAACGCGGGCCCGCCGTCCTCCGCGATCACCACACCGATGTTGCCGATTCTCGGGATGTCCTGGTGGATCCGGGCGTGCACGCCGCCGACCGCGGTGATCGTGGCCTTGCCGATCCGGGCCGCGGAACCCGCCCGGAAACTCTCCAGGCGTTCCAGGGTCAGGTTGGCCGGTACGCCGGGTTCGGCCAGTACGCGGGCCGAGGGGTTGCGGGCCACCAACTCCGGGAGCCACCCGGGATCGGCGTGATCGGGGTGCCAGTGGGTGATGACGACGGCATCCAGACCGGTCAGGTCGTGCCAGGTATCACTGAAGTTGCCCGGGTCGATGACGGCCCGCATCGTACCGGTTTCGACAAGGACACATGAGTGGCCCAGGTGGGTTATCTTCATTGCGGCTCGCTTTCCGTAAGTATCCCGGCGACGATCCGGCCGGCCTCGGCGCACTCGGCCATCGTCACGTCCAGGTGGGTGACGGCGCGGATCTCGTGGTTGCCCAGTTTCGACAGTTTCAGACCCTGCGCGGCGGCGCGGGCCACGACCTCGCCGGCCGCCATCGTGCCTGTTCGTACGACAACAATGTTCGTGGGTATCTGTTCCGGTACGGCCCAGGGCGCCACCAGGCGTACCTCATCCGCGAACGCGCCCGCCGACCGGTGGTCATCCGCCAGGCGGTCCACGTGGTTGTCCAGGGCATACAGACCGGCGGCGGCCAGGATTCCGGCCTGGCGCCAACCGCCGCCCAGGCGCTTTCGCTCGACGCGGGCGGCGGCGATGTTGTCGCGGGTGGAGGCGAGGAGGGTGCCGACCGGGGCGCCCAGGCCCTTCGACAGGCACAAGGTGACCGTCGTCGCCTCGCGGCCGTAGTCGGCGAGAGCCGCGCCCGTGGCCACGCAGGCGTTGGCCAGACGGGCGCCGTCCAGATGAAGGCCCATGTCGTATTCCCGGCAGAAAGCGGCAATGCGCCTGACGTTTTCGATCGGCTGTATCGCCCCCGACGCGAAGTTCATCGTGTTCTCCAGCTCTATGGCGGCGGTACGTACCAGGTGGCCGCCCTCATACGACACCATGGGCTCGATGTCCTCAAGTGTGGCCACGCCGCCCGCCGACGCCCAGGTCCGGGTCGTTACCCCGTGCAGCGCGCCGTGGGCGCCCATCTCGGCCCGTACGATGTGCGCCAGGCGGTCGCACAGGATCTCCGTCCCGACGCCCGCGTTCAGCCACACGCCCAGCAGGTTCGCCATCGAACCGGTGACGCAGAACAGCGCCGCCTCCTGGCCGAGCAACTCCGCGCCGCGCTCCTCGAGGGCGTTGACGGTCGGGTCCTCGGCGTAGACGTCGTCGCCGACCTCG
>Ga0209628_10001004_pt1 | contig 17793 bp, 14 predicted proteins | sample TergutCu122P4_FD_187285 | JGI IMG/M metagenome (GOLD analysis project Ga0209628, IMG submission 187285) | Cubitermes ugandensis P4 segment gut microbial communities from Kakamega Forest, Kenya - Cu122 P4 (SPAdes) (version 2) | ecosystem: Host-associated > Arthropoda: Insects > Digestive system...
GGCCCACCCAGCCTCCTGTACAATGGGTACCGGGTCTTTCCCGGGGGTAAGGTGCTGCCGGGGCGTGACGCTGACCCCTCACCCCCTTCTAGTACAGAGGTCTAATATAGAGTAGAGCTATACCTCAACTCTCCCTAAGGGCCTTCATGGCCTGTGAAAGGGTGCAACATACCTACAACTGTCTTCTGTTGGGCTGCGATGGATTTAGCTTAGCCAGTTGGTGAGTAAATTATGTAGGTACATACATGATGGATGCACAAAATTTCAAAATATCTAGGAAGAATTTCAAAATTCTGGACTCCAAAATGGTGACATGAGGCAAGTTTCATTCTAAGGACCCACAAATTTTAGGCACCAGCAATCAAAATTCAAGCCAGCAGGCAACTGGCGCCAGGAATTTGTGCAGCAGTGAAGTTGACATATAGTCAGTATGTAGCTTAATGAGTCTGACAGTTTGTTTATATTTCACCTATTGCTCAACTTACTCTCGCTATGGGCTTAAGGGTCCTGGGTTCGAAATCCGGTGGGGGCGAGATTTTCTGGACCCATCCAGACCAGCCCCGAGGTCCACCCAGCCTTTTGTACGATAGGTACTGGCTCTGTTTCCCTGGGATAAAGCGGCCGGCGATTGGTGCTGACACCCATCCCTTCTAATGCCGGGGGAGAATATGGGTTAAGCTATATCAAACTCTACCTTCCTTCTGTGCCTTTTTGGAATGTAACGGGACATAATTTACTTACGTAATTTCAGGCAAGTTGCCAAAAGATGTATTGAATATGCAAAACTCCTAAAAATAAACTATCAACATTTCAACCTGAAGCTCTCTTGTTCCACAGGGTGAAGTTCGGGTTGTACCACGTGAATTACATCGATCCGAATCGCCAACGGACTCCTAAAATGTCTGCCTATATTTTCTCCGAAATCACCAGGAAACGTTAGCTGCCGATATGTTTTCTGGAAGCCACAGGGGCATTCCCTTTAAAAACACATCACACACTGCAAAGCAACATAATTCGACATTTCTTGGCATCACAGTATAACAACTATGAGAGCTGCGGAGGGAAGTCGTTGCCTGACAACTGGAAGTTCCTCGTCGTATGGTTGGTAGCAGGGAGACCACAGCTCATCTTCTATCTTTTGTTTTGTATAATAAGCAGTATTTCCCCCCCCGACATAAAAAAAATCTGAATTCAAGAGAGTTGATGGGTGTAAGTAAAGTATGAAAGGGTTAAACGTTGTTTTGTCAGTGCTGGTTCTTTGCATCGATTTGCATGTGGAAACCGGCCATTGGTGCCGCCTATTTTGTACACGGGAGTAATAAAATTCGGGATCAAAATAAGACAGAGATCTTAGTTATTTTTGTGAGTATTAATTTGAGAACGTTTTCCTATGTAGCTACTTAACGCTCGGAGCTAGAGAAAAGAATTTAAAAATATATAATCATATGTCGATATTGGTGTGTTAATAATAAATAAATAAAATGCATTTGTTACATATCTTTTACAGCTTTAAATATTATAAGGTATATTTGAAAAATTCTTTAGAGAAAATCCTCATCAGAAATCTAACAAAGAATGAAGTTACAGTCTCATTTGTTTTAACTTTTTTATCTTGCCAGCCAACGTGTTGTCACAAGTTTACACTTCTTTACTCGTATCCTGCGTTGTGCAACAAACTGCTGGGAAATTACATGCACTTCACACTCAAACTAACTTTTCTATTTAAAAAAATATATATATTTTTTAAATATATAAAAAATATATATTTTTAAAGGAAACGCTCAGTCTTAGGCTAATGAAAGAACACTCCTTTAGTCAGTTTTATTAGATAGCTGACTGTTTGATCCTAACATAAGAAAAACATACTTTTGTAAATGTTTGATTCTAGGACAGTCCACCTTATTTTAGCATTATTGTGAGTTTTACCTTTGTGGATACTACCTAATTGCATTATTAACTGACATCATTGTTAATTAGCCATGACATTGACCATGTTTTTTCACACAGTTTCATCTTCCTTGATATGAGCATGTGTATGCGTCTCGTGAAGCAGTTTTGGAAATTACCAAAATCACAAACATGAAGAAATGAAAACCTACATTTATAATGCATAAGTGTAAACGCATATATTCTTCTTACTATTATCATTGTTAAATACTCTGTAGTATTTTTTGCAGAAATTACCCTATTACTTATAAAGGCTGCAAGTCTACAAATTTTGTTTATGTTAAATCTGATGGATGCATGGCAAATTTTCACAGTATACTTAAAAACAGTGTTAAAAACTTAACTTTCATTTGTGTTTATATATCTTCACTAAAATTTGACATGCCTTCCTCAAATAGTTCATGAATTATTGACACCAAAATCTTAACCAAAACCACTTTAACCATGGCTGACTTATCACTTTATATTCTACAAAAATGTGTCCTGTTTTTGAAGCTAAATTTTTATACACAATTTTGCAACTCCAAGAAGCTTAGACAGTGCACCCAGCATAGTGACTATTCAACTGGATGGATGGTCTGCGTTGCGAATACCGGCATTAAAAAAAAAAAAGCCCTGTGGCCCATGCAGCCTCCCATTTGGTGGGTACCGGAGCTTTTCCCCCAGGGAAAAAGCGGTTGGGGTGTGAGGCTGGTCACTTACCTCCATCTAGTGCCGAGGGGTAAGAATGGATGTATCCATATATCCAGTGCTGTTTGTGCCATGGCTTATATTAGGGTAGATTTAACTTTTAAGAACTGACTTTCAATCTCAATTGATGAGTTTGTTTGACCGCCATTTATTATTAATTGGAATGTGTTAAGAAATACAATGTTTAGATGATCTCCGGTGATATAAAGTTCATAAAAAGTTCCATTAAAATTGATCAGAGGATACAAACAGATCGCGTGACCTGATATAGAGCGTGATGACAACACTTCATCTACATTTAAGGGAAAACCTCAAATTATAATATAAAATTTTAATACATTTGTTATCACTATCAAAAGCATTTAAGTAATGTACATGCTGCCAAAGTTTCAGCTTTAAATTGAGGAAGCCATATTGGAACAGCCATTACACTACCTCATAATCCACTTAATCCAGCGGGCTGGAAATGCTATTCTGTTCTTTTCGGGTGAAACATTTAAAAACAAGTTAAATTATGAATAACAAAACACTGTCTTAATAGGAGCAAAGATATGTTTGAAAGAATCGTGATACATATCGACATTATAGCATTGGGTATGTATATTTTTGTGTGTGTGTTTGTTTGTTTGTTTGTTGTAAATTTTGTAAGTTAGATGTATTCTCCTTGTGTAGTTTGTAAATGAGTTTTGATAAATTCGTACTAAAAATTCCACAACTTTTAAAAAGACAAACCATGATTAAAATAAAATCCTCAACATGCCGACTAGATTCTACATTCCATGCACAGCGCTTTTATCACTGCAGTGAGAAGTTACAAATTAAACACCTTGTCATAATACCTTTTACACCCTGTAACTGAATTTTTATTATTCTGTAACATAACAAAAACTTGTAAGCGTGTTTTGTTAATTCATAATTATCACACACATAATTATCATACAATCTCCTTAAAATCTCACTTCGTTGAAGTAATATCAAAGCCAATTCACCATATAACTGACGACCTTCACCAGCCTGCTCTGTCTTTTCATGTCTTAGGTGTGAATATAAATAGGGCTGCTGGTTTCAAAAAGCACTGACAAACGTTCCAGTCTTATGGTATATTACAACGTACCTGCATACCAATCCACAAGGCATTCTATTCCGGAATATCTCACTTTAATGACTGATACTTCCCCTTCTTTCTCAAAATTCTATATGCTGTAGCCATCTGATGAAGAAAATCACAAATGCATGAGCAGATATGTAAATACAGACAGCACCTGCATTGTCGACATTGAGGAGACAGAATGTAACTGTGTTCAGGGAAGTTTACACAGTGCATTGTACTATTAAAAAGACACAGACGATTGAAGATTTTTAAAGAAAAATATGAAATGTGCTAAAATTTGGCATTTTACAAATCTCGGAGGAAGAACAAATTCCACATCGCGCTGAAGTTCAGAACACTCTGAACTGCTACTGTATTCCACTGTTCATTTCATTTATTGGTATCTAATTAAGCACAAGAACAACTTAAACTCTACACACACAAACACTGAAGCTTGTTGTAGTGTGCGTAAATTTGCTCAATCTGTGGCTTGTAGGCGGAAATAAGTTCATGGGATGTGGCAGTTGGGGTGGTTTGTGCTAATTCAATTTTAAATATAATTCATTGACCACTTAGAAGTCAGAGTGAGGATATGTACCACCACTCTCAGAAACAAATGACTCATTGTCTTGCCCATAAACTGTAGTTATGTGTTTTATATCATTCTTAAAATAAAGAAGAATTACTTCCCTGTAGGTCATGGAGAGGTTCGACTTCACATTAATGAGAGATTGACATCTGTGAATTGGAAAGCTTTCATAAGATTTTTATTTTAATTTTCAGAATTCTAATGTACTAGTTATCAACCAATTTCAGTGGCTGATTTCAGCTGAAGGGTAAATCAAGTAATGTATAATATTATCATGTCTACAAAATCTGTATTTTTCAAATTTCGATTTGGGGGCACTGCACCGCTGCAACCCCTGTCCCATTCGGTGAGCCTAAGCCATCCTGTGAGTTAGCCCAGACTCTCTGTCTGAGTCATAGTAAGAGCCCTCGTATTGGTCAGGTTATTGTATCAGGTAGGTGTCTGGCTGGATGCCTCGTTTATATTTCGTAAAGAGCAGAAGTAAGCTTATAAAGTTATGCAGAACAGCAGGGCCCCGCAGCACACTAAGGTTCATGCATTTAAATCCAATTTTCCAAGCATGAGAGGAAGATAGGTCATAAGGATGATGTATCCGACTGACGGCTTGGTACGTTGGTTCAGATATGTGTACTGTTACCGAAGTTCTGAGTGCTCACTGGTCTGGAGTTTCAGGGAGAAGATTCATTATATGGGAATGGATTGTAAGTTGTATGAAAAACACTCGGGGTAAAAAGTAACAAAGAATGATGGAAGATGATCCAGTTGAGCATACAGTGGTGTACAAATTAACGGATAAGGATTAAGCATCTGCCTCACAAAAAAAAAAGCTGTTTATCCATTGTAAAGAGTAGTTATTTTCTACAGTGAAGATTAAAATGATTGAAGAAATATAATAAAATAATATTTGAGCACTGCACTGTTTGGAGTTATTGGACAGCGAGTAGTGGTAATTCCTTCCTGACGTTCAGGAAAACCTATTGGTCAAGAATCCAAGAATCTTATGGATTCTTGACCCTTGAAGACAGGGCCAATAAGTTGTCCTGAAATGTCAGTAAGGAATTACCACCACTCGCCATGTACTAGCCAGTGCAGTTCTCATCTCCTTTGTGGCAAAAGCCTGAAATCATGCAAATATATTTGTTTCCCAATGTAGTCAATGTAATGACAGTCCGGGATTCAATTCCAGGCAGGAGCAAGACACTTGTCTTTACCACCTTATATTCAGTAGGTATTAGCGGTTCCTTCCTCGTGGGTAAAGCGGCTGGGATGTGAAGTTGATCACCCATCTCCATCTAGTGCAGAATTTGAGAATGAGTGGAGCTGTACCTCTGTTACCTTATATGTCTTAATGGCATGCACAGGGTTTTGGACTTTATTTTATCCCCCTGCGCCGAAGCAGTACGCCTCGAAGGCATTGGGGGAAGTGGAGGTTTGAGCTCCACATCCTTGTTACCTCGGTAGTAGATGTAAATCGATACTCAGCACCAAGCACTCACCTCTTAGTTCCCAAAATGACCCTTGGTAGGCACTGGACAGGAGGCTCTACTCCAGAGCCAATCTCAGGCCCCGACCTTTGCGAACTTAACCAGCTGCATTATCACGACTCAATAAGTAATGACACTAATTATTTAGCTATTTTTATTTGCAATATACAATTGTTGGAGTTTATACTATCCATTGAAGCTTTAAGCAACTGTAATTATGGAAATTACATGTCTTCATAATATATCTCCTATCATCCAGTTTTCTCTGTTCATTTTAACAGTACTGAGGTGTACGTTCCTAAGACAACACTGCACACTCTGTAGATGTGTCCTGAATCACAGATGTAATATATAGACCTAAATAAAGTGCTGTGTAAAATATCACAGCACATACAATGATGAGTATTTGAAACTAATTAATATCCAGTACATTAATAACTTCTCATTTATTTATGTTTTTCATTTGGGCATTCTTAAAAAAACATGTCACGAAGATGTTTAGAGAAGTGGAGATACAACTACATGCATTGTTAATACTGGCACTAGGTCAGTGTTAGCTTCGTTCTTCAGCCATTTTACAGCTGAAGAGTATCTTGTACCTCTTACAGAGGGCTGATCAGCCATTTATACGGTGTGGCAAATTCATAAAAATTTGGTTTTTGTACGGGCAAAACACACACACACACACACACACACACAAAAAGAATGAATAAGTATCCATATGTGTATAATTTTTACCTGTGTACTTTTATACATCATGTGCAATAAACACATACTGATAATAACAGGATAATATTATGAAAAATGCAATTCACAATCTAGGCTATGAAGTCGGTATTTTAGAACATAGTTACAAAAAAAAAAAAAAAATGGAATCAGTAATGTGATGTATGTCCCCATAAACACAGAGCTCAAAATTTTTTATCTGCGCTGTATCTTAGCTTTGCCAGGCAAAGAGTTAAAAGTGTTCTCTCATTCCAAATGTCTTTGCAGGCAAGTTAACACTGTGTCATGGGCAACATGTTGCCCTTGATCTATGCGTTGAGTGGACCTGCTCCAGAGTCAGAGACTGGAAGGAGTCCGAATACATTGACTGATAGGAAAAATCCCCACCCCTGCCAAATATGTAACCTGTTCTTCAGCCCATGGTCTAATAACTGTATTGACTGATCTATCATGTTTCACTACACTGTGTGCTAGGGTTAGCTATTTAGGAGATGAAACAGATTTTGCCTTCATTTAATGGGCTTCGTGCAAGGAACACATAACTAATATGACAGCGTTGGGTCTAGAATTGTAATATTTTATTGATACCGCCGTAGGTGACCAAAATCCGGCTTGGCGTGATGAAATTGTATTCCTTTGTTCTAGTACACGCCCTGATGATGGCACTCTGGAGCTGAAATATGTAGGATTTTGATAATTGTTACTAATTGTATTTTATAATTTGCATTGTACTGTATTTTATTGAGTGCATTTGTTGGTTTGTATAGTGAATATAGTGAATAATACCACAACAGTAAAATAAAACCAGGCACCCAATCTCCTTCTTCTGTGGCTGTAAAAATTTTTTGCAATTTCTATGGCAGGATTAGCTGATATGGCAGGATTACTGTGGTATGCAGGTGCCCTCCTAGCCTGGGCGAACAAGGGGCCACCTGCCGAGATCACCACAGTACCAATACCCAAAAATTTTATGATTGGCACAGCTACATCTGCCTACCAGGTTGAAGGTGCATGGAATGAGAGTGGTAAGATTTCTGTTATCTTGAGAATTATCTGAAGTCAAAATCCTTTTTTAGAACATAAGAGGAAAAAAATGGCAGTAAAGAATTGAGAACAAGACCTGGATCAGAAAAACAATGGGTAAGTATAGACAGACAGAAAAAAGTAAGACATCTAATAACACAATGAAATGACCAGTAAAGTACATGGTTAGAAACAAATATATTTCTTAGCAAAAAGCTCCCTGTTACATTAAACAGGATATTTTAATCATTATATTTCAGCAAGGACTTAAAGATAATAAAATTAATCAAAATCAGGCCATTATGATTGGAGTTACTATACGTGGAGTGTCAGACCAACAAAGGTTTTACGCAGATGTTGAATAGTGACCTCAGCAATTTCGTGTGAATTTAGGTTTTCAAATCTTTGTTGGTGAAGATTAGAATATTCTGGGACATTACACAGTGTTGGCTGGTAATATGTTACGGATGTTTTGGAGAAGCTTGTTACCTCCATCTTCAGGCAGTCCCAGAAGAATAGATTGTTCAGGAGAATTCATTTAGTTATATAAAGAAGGAGCAAGCACAGCAGAAGTTGTAATGAACACTGCAAAATGCTGCTCGTTTTCTTCTGTCCCAAAATTGCCAGTAAAAACGGTGTCATATTCAAGGAAAGACTGCAACATTCCCCAAATTTTCTGACATATATTCAAAATGTTTATTGTTTTTCTATTATTTTGCAGGTAAAGGAGTCAGCATTTGGGATACATATGTTCATGAACACCCAAACCTCATTGCAGGAGGTTCAAACGGTGATGTCGCTGCAGATTCATATCATCAATACATGCAGGATGTGGCAGCCTTGAAAAAGTTGGGAGTGAGTACTATTTCACTCCACTTCTCTGATTTTACACTGAGTGTGAGCCTTAGAATGTTTATGGGTACAGACATATGCATCCAATCACAATAACTTCTAAAAAAACTTTTGAAATGTAACATGAACACTATGCCATTTGAGCAGATCCAATGAAGCAGGAAAACACTCAACAGTTCATGATGAATTATTCTGCAATATTATGTCATGGTACATTTTGTATGAATTTTTGTGATGGGTCGTCTTTACAGTGTGCCTTCTTGTTTTGACCAATTTATTTCAAAAGAAACAGCTCCCACATATAATCTGGATGTCACCCCTGTTTTGTAAAAAGAGACTGCCTGGCACTTTGATCTGTGTTCAGTTAGCTAATTGTTGTGAAACAGACAATATGCAGTTGGCTTGGTTACAGAGCTAGTAAGGATGTGGTGAAAATTAGAAGAATCTGATACCTTGCTGGGTTTCAAAACTCACCTGTCCAACATGTAAAGGCTAAATCTGCTTATCAAACACAATCAACCCATATAAAACTGATTAGTTAGTAAGGGTATTGGACTGATGACAATTCTAAAATTATTTCAATTTTTTAAATCTGTACATTATTTAATGTTATTTGTACTTAAGGCACGAAATATCATGTAGTTCCAAATTAAATTTATGTGATCAAAAATACTAATAAGCCATTTTACTTATGCAGGTGGACTTTTACCGATTCTCCATTTCATGGCCACGAATTCTGCCATATGGCCATGTAAATGTTATAAATCAGGCGGGAATTAACTATTATAACAATCTTATTAATGAACTAGTTAAAAACAAGATAGAACCAATGGTAAGTAAGTTACATTATAGTAGTCTTTGTTCTTATGGAATTGATTTGGACTGTTTGTTAAGCTAACAGTGGAGAGATTTATTTTATGTGTATATGTGAACAACATGGGTTAGTGCAGGCTGATGCTACATACCAGCACAACTATCATGATACTGCAATAACTCCAGAAGCCACAAATCTTTCACTCTGTAGAAGGGTTGGAAAGAAAAGCAAAAGGAAGTCAAAGGCAAACTCGGGCATCAGAAAGGCTTTATTTTATTATCGGTGTAGAGTATCACTGAAACACCTTACAATGAAGGTACCAGACAAAATCTTCAAAGAAGTGCTATATACTTGATTTGATGTTACAGACACAAATGGTGAATAACATTTTAAGCCATGTTAGAAGCTTTAATGATATAATGTACAAAAAATTAATTAAGGATGCTTGTTTGAACTGCCTTATAAAATAAGCTCCAAGAATGGAATGTAACGTGACAAGCTCCAATAATGAGGTAACTTCACAACATCTTGAATGTTTTTACTACTCTTGTTTGCCTTACTTCACTTCCTTGAAGTGGACTGCCATTCTGTCTATGTGTCTCCCCTCTCAAGTTTTGAAAAGACGGAACAATTTTCGGGAAATCTGGTATAAATTTTATACCACTGGAAGTATAGAAAAATGTGTTTATGTGGTGATCTTCCCTCATTACACTTCACAAATACAGAGACACATTCTGTATAAGACTAAATTTCACTTTTATTGTTAACTGGAAATAACAACATAACATTTCTGAAGACTTAACAGGTACTTTGACTGAGATTGACTGTGTCATGTTTCTTATACATGGGATTAACTAAAGAGTTTACTTAAATCAATTTTTCTTTTCAGATTGCTATGTATCATTGGGACTTGCCTCAGACACTACAGGATTTGGGAGGATGGACCAACCCAATAATGGCAGAATATTTTGAGGATTATGCTCGTGTGTTGTTCTCTAAATTTGGGGATAGGGTGAGTTGTTTCTCTGGATCAGCAGTGTTTTCTGTAAAAATATGAGTCCAAACAGCATCATATACTGAATTCCAGTTGTTTCTTATGTAATTACAGTAATTGGCTTTTGGTGTCAGAATTTACCATACAAGCTTAAACCAAAAGTACACGATTTCCTCAAACATAATTTTAAAGTCTCTGTATTCATTCTTTGCGTTTAAATGTATGCAAATTTTGAGGTGACCACTGAGGATTCCATCCTTTTGGGATATGTTGCTACATCAGTTCTACGTCAGTGCAGTGTTGTCCAAGAGGAATGGAATCCTCTGTTTAATTGCAGTTTATTTAATGACAGTCATTAACTGAAGATTACACAGCATCAAGTTAAGAGCCTGAACATGCACAACACATAGAAGTTTTGTGCTTGTGATAATTCTTGTGGTGGACAGTTGTATCAGAAGTGATGACAAGAAAAGTTAAAAGCATTATTAAAGGGTTTTATGTATGGTAACTTATGTTTTGTGCCACACATTACCTTCAAATTAGTTGCATAATGACTTTTATACTCCCAAGCAATAAAGTCATCTGAAGGTTGGTTCAAATTGTAATAGACTGTTCTACTTAGGCATCAAGGACGAATGCACACATCCTGATTTTGAAGCCAGTGTGTACACCTCCAAATTCACAAGGGATGCTTTTTGAGATAAAGTGGATATTCAATTCATGAATAAGATTATGGACTTAGGTAAACGGAGTTAAGTGGTACTTGTTTCTATGGAGCAATGATGTGGTCCACTCTATTAGCAAATTCTGCTTTAAGCCACACACTGTATATATCTGTGCCCTTTTGATGAAGTTAAGTTTTATAATTTTATGCTTCAATGAATTTATACTTACACTTATATTGTTAATATAACTGGGAATATGTTCAAAGAAAATTGTAATAATAGGCTATAGCGAGGTGGGCCACAGATAAGGCAAACCATGATTATGGAGGGTCAAATGTAATACAGATGTTTTTATGTTAGTTTGCGTCTAAGTGCTATTATTGATATGGCTGTTCAAAACTGCAATAAGGTTGTTAACAATTTTCATACTATGCTATGCTTAATGTGACACTAGACAGATGTCATTGACCAACGCAAATATTACTTGATTCCACTAGGCTCAGCAGTCTGTTGTGGTACACCTGCTGGTGAATAATATTCATTTTCTTCTTTTTTCACATGTTAGCAAGCCACAGTTTCATTAACAATAAATCTGTTCAGGTCAAATGGTGGATAACGTTATATGACCCTGACAGCACAGCAAAGAGCTACATTCCATCATGGAATAAAGCCCCTGGTGTTAACTCTTCGCATGTAGGGCTGTATCTGGCTATTCACACTTTGATACAGTCACACTCCAGGGTCTACCACCTGTACAGCAACGAATTCAGAGACACACAGAAAGGTAAAATAAGCTGAAGCACGTGACACTAATTAGGGCAGTTTGAGGGATTTGCCATCTGTCATGAAATGCAACAATTTATTTTGAAGGTGCAAAGTTTTTAATTGTTTTATATGTTATGTTATGCGCTCCCTTCTCCCAAAGCATACATACCAGCTCCGGGGCCCATACAGCCTCCTACTCTATTGGTACCAAGGTATCTTTCCCCAGAAGTAAAGCAACTGTGGCATGAAACTGACTACTGAACTCCACCTAGTAGCAAGATTAAGAATGAGTGGAGATATACCTCCTGTCCTCCCATCATTTCTTCATGAGAGTGTAGATACAACTTTACCTTTTACTTGGCCTCAAGGAAAACTCAAAATAGTACACCTGGTAGGAAATATGGAAAATTTTAAAAATGGTTCCTATTATGTTTGATTGTAGCACCATTGACATATGGTGAAAACATGAACCGTAGCACTTATGTCCATTTCAGATGCTGTGACTTTTGAGTAATGATAGTGGAGATGAAAGTGACACATTACAAGACATGTTAATGAATGTATGTACAAACAAAAAGCACAGTAACTTTTACTCTAAACATACATTTCCTAAATTGTTACATTTTTCTTCAATCTGCATGCATATTATACATCATTTTTTCTGGTAACTCCCAGTTTCACTGATAATATTTCAATGTGTAATTTGTCTCTGGTCTGTGTACTTAATTTTTAGTCTAGGCTTTTAGTGTCCAGTGAAAATCACACAAACCTCATTTCTGCAGTTTCCCATTTTCACTGACCCATTTCTCAACTACTCTTGACATCAATCCCAGATTTCAAAGTTCCTGTGGTATGAAGACGTGTTTTCTTTTAATTTTGTTTCTGATAACATTAATTGGGAAAAATTTTTCCTAATGACATTTGTAAATTTTGATCTGAGATAAGATCCCCTGGGCACATGCAGAGTGACTGTTCACTTTAAATGTATATGGTCTTTGACTGCTTCAACTCTTGAAGTCACTGGTTTGAATCCTTCTTAGAACATCAAGGTACATATTTGTGTTCTTGCATATTGCATTCTCCTGTGTAGGAAGTGGCTGTCCTGTCCCACTTTCTCAACAAACATGGACAAAGTGTCTTAAGGACTATTGACACTATATAGCTGAAGTTATTGACAGCATCGTTAACTTGACTATGAATAACTAAATAGGTAAATCTAAGAACTCTTATCATCAGTTATTTGTGAAAGAGAAGGAGCCAGAATTATAACCCATGGAAATTGATGGATATTAAGGTAATGGTAAAGTTCACCCTATAACAGGCCATAAAGGCCCAGATGGTGGGAAGCTTCAAAGATGGCGGAGGAAGCTGGAAGTGAGTTGGTGACGGTTGCGTGCGAATACTTAAATAAAGTGAAACAAGCCTTAACTTCGCGCAACAACATAGACAAAATACTGAAGGAGGAAGCCGTATATGCGGTACGTGAAATGGATAGACTGTTAAATAGACTTAGAGGCATGTTCTTGGGTTTGGAATGCGCACTGGAAAAAGCCATCACAAAGGCAGAGAAGGAACAAACACGCACATATAGTGAGATACTAGCGACATCTCCTAGCACCCAGGCAGACAGGCAGCGACACCCCCACCCAACAGCGCAGTCTAGTGACCGACAACCCCAAGCAGTAGGAATAATAGTCAAGGCTGCTGACCCAAACACCTCTGGCCAAGAGACAAAAAGACTCATAAAAGAAGCAGTGGACCCAAAGGCACTAAAATTGGGGGTGAGTAAGCTCAAAAACCTAGCTAACAACACGGTGTTCATTGAATGCAACAATACAACTGACCGAGATATTCTTGAGAAGGAATTAGGTAAGATAAAAGCAGTCACTGTAGAGCGCCCCAAAAGAAAGCTTCCCACATTATTACTTATGTTTGTGCCTAAAGAGGTAGAAGACGCCGCAATCAAAGATACCATTCTCCAGCAAAACGAACTAGCCCACTTAGAAGGATCCATTTTTAACATAAAATTTACCAAGAGTACTTTTGAAGACTCCAGACACGTGGTAATTGAAGTCAGTCCTAACTTACGGAGGGAATTAGTGGCCCTATGGAAAATCAAAGTAAACTGGAACCTGTGCAATGTGGAAGACTTTATTTCAGTTACCAGTTGTTTTAAATGCCTTGGTTTAGGGCACACCACCAGATACTGTCAGAATCAACAAAAATGCTCTACTTGTGCCGAAGACCATCACTGGAGAGAATGCAGCAACCAACACTCCACTCGTTGTGTCAGCTGCTTCAAAGCCAACTTATTCATCCATGACGACAGCAAGAAATTAAACACAAACCATAGCGTATTCAGCAAAGAGTGTCCCAGAATGCGTAGAATAGAGTCAATAATTATAAGCAAGACGGACTACTCATCATAGACTCCCTGACATGCGCTCAGATAAACACTCATCATTGCAAAGCAGCTATGGCGCATCTCTCGCTATTCACAAACGATAACCAAGTTGACATGTTGCCCATCCAGGAACCTTACTGTTACAATGGGGTACCCTGTTACATTTCCCCCCGAATACGTGACCTTTTACATTTCTTCTCCCACCGCTCCCAGAGCTTCTTTACTTATTAGACGCGAAATTGCCCACAACTTTCTGCTGCTCCACAACTTTTCTAACCCAGATAACGTAGTTGTAGTATTGTCCACGAAACCTCCAATACATATAGCCTGCTCTTACCTCCCTCCATATGACACACTAGAACAAGATCTTACACCCATAGAAACATTCATAACCACAGTAAAACCCTCAAACTTCGTATGGGGTTTAGACGCGAACTGTAAACACAGTATGTGGTACAGCCCCACCACAGACACCAGGGGCAGGATGCTGGTGGATTTCCTGTCGTCGCACGGCCTGCTCATAGCAAACGTGAAGGACGGCTCTACATACTCCCGGCCAACAGGAGTCAGCTGGATTGATATAACAGTAACAACAATAAACTCGGCCCACAAAATTCAAAACTGGAGAGTCAGTGAAGAATGCACCCTATCAGATCACAACTTAATACTTTTTGACGTAACGACCCAGGCCGCCAGTAGGACCTTAAACCGGGCAGCCAGCAACTTCACCAGAAAATTCGCCACCCAAGTAGGTAACTGGCCTTCGTTCCACTATGAAATCCAAAACAACGGGCAAAAATGGACGGACCTCGTAAACAGGACAACAACCAAAGAACAACTAGAAAAATCCATTACAGAAATTTGGAACAATCTGGAGGTAAGCAAGAGATGTTTTCCCCCGTTCCTACCAAAAATTAAATTTAAGCCATGGTGGTCACCTAAGCTAAACGTTATAAGAAAACAAGTTAATGCTTTAAAACGCAGGGTCAAGAGGTGCAGAAACTTAGACCTTAAAGAGATTTCCAATGCGTGTTTTAAGGCTCTTAAAAACTTATACAAAGCTGAATTGATTAAAGCCAAACAGGACTCCTGGAGAAAATTCTGCACGGAGAGCACTCAACACACACCATGAAAACTGTACAAAACTTGCAAAACCGGCTTCGCAAGGACACCAGTACCCTCATCACTAACCCTCCCAGACGGCTCAGCAACCACCTCAGAAGAGAAGACTACGAGCGCTTTCCTCCACAAATTTTTTCCCGACGACGATACTGCACAAGATAGTGACCATCAAAAATACATCAGAGACCAAATGGTAAAAACAGGGCCCGCAAACTCCCAGCCAGAGCCACCCTTCTCGAAAAACAAAGTGGATGAAGTTATTAAAAATCTGGACGACAAGAAATGTCCTGGCCCAGACGACTTTGACGGAGTTATCGTCAAAAGACTACATAAGTACTTGCCGAAGTTTTGGTTAACGCTCTTTAACAAATGCCTATCACTGGGCTCCTTCCCAGAAGAATGGAAAAAGGCTCGGGTGATTGCCATTCCCAAACAGGACAGGAATAAACTCCACTCTGTTCAAGGCTACCGTGGTATCAGTCTCCTGTCAATTCCAGGCAAATGTCTGGAAAAGTTAGCGACTGAGAGACTTAATCATTTTCTTGAGTCCGCCGGACACATACCACCGCAACAATACGGTTTTACGGCAGGCAGATCCACGGTAGACACTATAAAGGCCGTTACCGAACACGTCTCCAGTTGCAGAAGAAGTGGTCAAAAGTGTTGTTTCCTAGCACTGGATATAGCAGGAGCCTTCGGCAATGCTTGGCACCCGGGAATCCTAGCCCGACTCAGGAAGCTAAACTGCCCCCCAAATATTTACAGCTTAGTGAGGGACTTCCTAAGGGAGCGCATGGCTCACTTTATACTGGGTAAATCGGTCAGCTCCAAATGGGTAACCAAAGGCTGCCCTCAGGGGTCGGTTTTGGCCCCAACTTTGTGGAACATTATTATCAACAGTCTAATCGCGCTACTCTCCAAGGCCCCAAATGTAAGGCTAGTGGTATACGCCGACAACATAATGATTATGATACAGGGACCATCTACTGCAGACATCCTCAACACACTAGATAACACACTCCGAAGTATAGAAACGTGGCGCAAAGAACACAGGCTAGAGATCTCTAAAGAGAAATCAGCACTGATGCCTATGTACGCAAGAAACCGAGACGAATACAAACGACACCCAATGACAGTCGCGTGGGGAATAAACGTGGTCTCAAATATGCGATACCTTGGGGTAACACTGGACTGCAAGCTGGACTGGTACCCCCACTCACAACATCTTGAACTCAAATTATTGCGCATTCGCAACAGACTAGTTCGCTGTTCAAAAGCCACATGGGGTATGTCTTTCCACAATCTGTTGACTATTTACAAACACGCCATACTCCCAGTCATCACGTATGCCGCAGAAGCCTGGTGCACCACGACATCCAAAAGAGCAAGGAGTAAGCTGCTACAAATTCAGTGGTCCTACCTTCTTTTCATAACAAAGGCCTATAGAACGGTCTCCAGTGAGGCCCTATCAGCAGTTGCAGAGATAATGCCCATTGATCTAGCCATGCTACTACATAAAGACATAAGAGATATGTCTAGAGGACAACCCACAAACGCAGTAATACTGGAACTGAAGAAAATAGAAATCCCCAACAAAATCAGGGAAATTCACCCAAGAGACAACCATATATGAGTGGACCTCTCGGGAACAGAAGGCAACGCCAACGTGTCTATCTACACAGACGGCTCCAAAACAGATAATCATGTTGGGGCGAGCATGGTTGCAGTGAGAGACTCCACTGAAATACACGTAGAAACTAAAAGACTAAATATTACATGCACGGTCTTTCAAGCCTAACTCTATGGCATAATCACGGCAGTAGAATGGATCCAACGCCACAGGCAGAAATCCCTCTCATATGTGATAAACGTAGACTGTAAAACGGCACTACAAGCCATTGCTAATAAACGCACAACTCACCCCTAGGAGTCGACATCAGGAAGAAAATAATCATATTAAGTAACTCAACTTCGCTCACCTTTCACTGGGTTAAAGGACATGCGGGGCTGAGAGGTAATGAAAGGACAGACTACCTGGCCAGAACAGCTGCGAGCTACGACACCACCATAGCCTACAACGCAATTCCTATAAACCGAGGAAAGCAGCTACTGGAAGAGCACTACATAAAAATCTGGAACGCAGCGTACATAAACTCCAATAAGGCTTCCCACACCAAACATTTCATACCCACCACCCACCACAGACTCTCCCTTTCCTTATGGCCTAATGTCACCCTTACGCAATTTTTGACAAATCATGGTAACTTTCGATCATACTCACAGAATGAAAAAGACGGCGTTGCCAACATGCAGCTGTCCAGAAAGGGCAGTACAAACGGCTAAACACCTTATGACAGAGTGCAGCCTTTTTTCAAGTAATCGTCCCGCAGTACTGCAAAACCTTCCCCCACATCTAATTCTAAAGCACCACGTACACACTGCCAGCATTTCAACCTTCCTCAGCAACATCCTCCACTCGCAGTTGAACCAGAAGGAAATCAAGCTCCGTAACAACACCAGAACAATGACACGACCAAAACGGTCTACAACACCTAAGTGATAAACATTTTGACTCTTAATCTGTGAAGTAACTCTGTAAATATCCCGTGGAATACCGAGAGGTGAAGC
>Ga0209628_10001005_pt1 | contig 17792 bp, 3 predicted proteins | sample TergutCu122P4_FD_187285 | JGI IMG/M metagenome (GOLD analysis project Ga0209628, IMG submission 187285) | Cubitermes ugandensis P4 segment gut microbial communities from Kakamega Forest, Kenya - Cu122 P4 (SPAdes) (version 2) | ecosystem: Host-associated > Arthropoda: Insects > Digestive system >...
GGGGGAACTACTTCGAAGGGGACAGGAAGCATTAGTTGTGAGTTTGAATTTTGTATTTTTTACAGACTCAGTCTCGGAACTTTACGGACAAGGTTGTACAACAGCAAATGGTGTTTCAAAGGCTACAAAGTCAATGAACCAACTATGCTATCCTGACAAAATCTTATAACTAGTACATCACACATGAGCAAACATAAAAATTCAGACATCCATGGAAGTCAACATATCTCATTCAAATACTTATTCCATGAAAGTGACATATTTAATCTTATTTTGTAGCAAAGTCTTTAATATACACGAAGTCATACCAGAACAGTTTTGAATTTTCTTAATTTGATACCTTACCTAATACTCAGTGTATGTGGGATGATAACCATGTCAAACAGTAAAAAAACATTAGGTCACTTTGTCCTACAACATAAGTAAAACACTAAGCTCTAGAATGAGGTATATTGTGTCCAACAAAGTGTTCTCACATGGCCATTAAAACAGGTAAAACATCAACAAGCAGCATTAGTGATTAGTGAACTCTGCTACCAGCAAAAATCAACAGTACCATCAGGCAGAGTAATATCCCATACCAAAAGAACCACTTGCAATAAATGGACAGAGCATTCCAGAGCTGGAGTATGGGGTCAAGCACGCAGAAACACATAACAACACATGGAGAAAAGGGGGTTTCTGAGATCTCCGACCTTCATCTGCACCACGAAGATGGAGGTGCTGTCATCACTCCTGCAACTGGGCTGGACCTCGTGAGTTGTAGAGGAGGGAGGATAGATGGGGAACTCAGATTCTTGTTCATCAACCAAATCAGAAAAGACTTCTTCAGCTACTCTGTGTGCCAGGTAGGATGTGTGCTCCTCCTCAGCTGCTAAAAATCTTTCATCTTCAGGTACATTTTGCATAAAAGTATGGCTGCCTAGTACAGCAAAGCCAGACAGGTAAGTGCTCTCATCTGGCCAACTGCAAATCCCCCCAGGCAAATCAGCACTCAGATGTTCTGTTGTATCCCCTGATTCATCTAGCCCTCTTCCACCTTCACCTCCCCTTTTTGGGTTATGTGGCCCTGGAGAACTATGTCCACTACTTCCATCATCAGAATCATCTCTGTGATCACGCGTCCTATCCAACTTTATCTCAATGGATGCCATGGTTGACAAAGGCTTCTTCTGACACTGAGCTATTACTTCTTCCCATTCACATTCAGCATCATGACACCAGCATTTGTCTGGCCAGAATGCTCCATCTAATAATAAATAATGCTGAACAAGTTCCTTCCTTACATGCACAATGCCTTCCACCTCTTGCTCATCAGAAAGTGGTTGCCTCCCATTAAGATCAAGAGGTATTTCTTGTGCTGGAGGCTTTCCGGACCTCTGGTAACTCTTTGTTACCATCTCAACTTCAGCTTTTTCACACTTCTTGAATGACGTCCGCACTTCCTTACCAGGTCCTGATTGTGCTGTATTACAGCTTGTCTTATCCTCTCTAGCAGTGTAATACCCAACATCACTACCTACTACTTTATTTTCAGTACCAACTGCATAATGTTCAGGATAGTCTTGTGAAGACTTAGATGTAAACGGACTCATAATTTGCTTTCTTGCAGAATCAGTTTCGGTTGTCTGAACATCACTAACACTTACTTCTTGTGATTTCTCAGGTAGTGCCACATTATCCTTGCAACGACTTCTGGACCGAGATCGTGATTTACGCTTTCTCAGTTCCCTCTTTGGCACAAATTCCATGAATCCCTCAGGATCAACTTCAACCACGGGAACATTTGTGTCTTTTCCTTCAGGTTCTTCAACACATATATTCACTGACAGCTGTGGGGGCTCTTGCAAATCACCTACCTTACTAACAGAATGTTTTTTCGAAACTATATCTGGTAGTTTTCCCTCATAGCCTGTTTCCTGCAGAGAAGAGGGCTTCTTAGATGCCACTACTGTGGCCCAAGTCCTCAAACCTCCATTTGCTGACTCAGTCTGCAATGCAACTACTGCTTGCTTTTTGGAACCTTGTGCTGCAACATCAGGTTTTTTTAAATTAACTGCCAGCACAGGTGTTACATCCATCAATTCATTAGTTTTGGTGTCTACACATTGTGACAGAGCCAGCTGTTCTTTATGTTGCCTCTCTGCATCACGAAGTGCAAATACATCATAATGACTGTAAGAATATTCCATGCAGTGACTTCTTGGCACTTCCCAACTTACCTTCTCTTTTTTCTTTATCAGAGTACTATCCTGAACACCTTTTTTCAACCCTGCTATTTGCTCCTGATGCTGTCTTTCTGCATCATGAATCCTATTTATATCGTACGGACAGTAACATTCTTCTGCTCTGTAACCTTGGTGTAAAACAAACTGCATTTCATCTTTAGTCAGATCAGAACCTGGCTTCAGCTGTGCTTCCTGAGAGGGACCCATTTCATCTTTAGTCAGATTAGAACCTGGCTTCAGCTGTGCTTCCTGAGAGGGACCCTCTGATGTAGAAACAGTGTCTGTTGATTCTTTACTCACTTCAGAACTTGAAAACATCAGTACTTGGTCCTGAGACACAATTTGTGATGGACAGATATCATCTGTGGAATGTTTCGGTTGTTCACAAATTGATTTAATTTCTGGGTCCTGAGAGACATCTTGCGATGAGGGGACACTGCCCTCTGACCCCTCAAGTTTTGCTGTATCACAGGTACCGATGGCCATTACTTCTATCTGATGCTGCTGCTGTTTGAGTAGTTCTTCATTGGATATGTTGCCATTTCTGACTAATTCCTGAGATTTCACCACAACTGTCTGCATACTTGCTATATCCTCTCCATACAGAAATTCCTTTGGCAAAACTTTACTTTGAATTTTGTTCCATTCTTTTTCAGCATCAAGAAATTTGTATGATTCTAACCAAATATCTTCCTTATACAAATTATGAAGCATTTCTCTTTTATCTTCCTCAGGTGCAGGTGTGAATGAGAGGCCAACAGTTTCATCAAGCTTCAATTCTGATTTTTCTCTATCAATAAAGTTCAGCTGTGTGGCACTATCTTCGACCAATGCAGCATGTTCTTGTAATTCTAGTGAGGACTGTGCATCAATTAACTCTTCTTCAATAATAGCTGTAACTTCTGCAGTGTCAGAGGATAATGCTTTTCTGACACCACCAAATATGGAATCACTTCCTATAATCTCTGCTTCTTCAAATTTTGTGGAACTGCTAGTACAAGGTTCAGGTAAGGCTGCTTCTTTTACACTTTCTGTAAGACTGTCACCATTGATTACTTGCCTATCCACAAAATGTTCTGTAACTTCAGTCTCTGCATGAAGATGGGAACTTTCTGGTTTCTCTAAAATCACTGTATGATCTCCCAGTAACGTGTGTTTCTTAAATTCATGCCACCTTTTTTCAGCATCCAGTAACATACGAATGTCGTAAGCCTGGACTTCAAAAACATGCTTATTTCCAGGGCTTTCATTCAGTGGCACCTCAAACTTGCACTGCTTGGTACTTACAGCAGCAAGTTCTTGTATATACTCTACTGAATTCTCTAATGCACTCTTCAATCCTTGTTTTTCCTGACTTCTTGAAGAAAGAGAAGAAACTGTGAGCACTTCTTGTGCCACTTTTTCTTGCCAATACAGTTCAGCATCCCGGTATAGATAATACCTTGGTTTGACCTCCTGTACAATGAGCTCAGCCATAAAAGGATTATGATGGACATCTGTTATAGTGCAATCTGCAATTGAAACTTCTAATTTTTCTCCCACCTTCTCCTTGGGTGAAGATGGTTTCTGCACAACAGTTTCTGATATCTTTATTTCGGCATTAACCCCCTCCACATGCACAGACTCATCATTTTCAAGCACTGCTAGTTCTGAATCATCCAAGCAAGCATATGCAATCTCTTTGGAACATGGGTAAGTTACAGACTGAACCGCGGCATCACGTATGTCAGAAACGGATTCAACAGTTTGCACAATGGGCTTGACTGCAGTAGTAGTTTCAGTTTTCAAGCCAGATTCAGAAATCACATCATTCACAACTGTAGCAAATAATTCTGTCACCGGCATGTGTTCAGAATTCATGTGATCTGCAAATGCAGTGACTGACTCAGTCATCAGAGCAGATTCATAAAACTCATCATTCACAACTGTGGTGGCAGGAACAGTCATCGCACTAGGTGCAGACACCACAATTTCTGAAACTTCATTCACTGTTTTAGTCACTGGGCTAGATTCAGTGAACTCATCATTCACAATTGCAATGGCTGTTTCAGTCATCACACCAAGTTCAGCAAGCACATCATTTGCAGCTGAAGTGATTGTTTCAGTCACTGGATCCATTTCAGATGATAAATCATTCACAAATGTAGCAACTGCTTCAGTCGTTGAACTAAGCTCAGAAAGCACATCACCTGGTAGTGCTGGGACTGTTTCCATCTTCCGGTCAGATTCAGTACACAGATCACTTGCAACTGTTGTAACAGTTGCAGTATTCAGGCATGGCTCAGAAAGCACATCACTTGTTACTGTTGTAATTATTTCAGTCCTCAGGCAAGGCTCAGAGAACACACCACTTGCTATGGTTGTCACTGTTTCAGTCTTTAGGTCTTGACAGACATTGCCTTCAACCGCTGAAAGAGATTCAATATTCAGATCTGGTTCAGAAAGCACATAATTTGCAACTGCTGTGATATCTTCACTCTTCAGGCCAGCCTCAGAACACACATTATTTGCACATGCAGAAACTGATTCAGTCTTTAGGTCAGGTTCAGCAACCACAACATTCCCAACTCTAATGATTTCTGCAGTGTTCGGACCAGATTCAGAAAGCACATCATTCTCAATTGTTTTGATTTCTTCAGTCTTCATGGCAGGTTCAGAAAGTGAATCATTCCCAAGCACAGTAACTTCTTCGGCCTTCAGACCAGGTTCAGAAGGCATGTAATTCCCAACTAAAGTGCTTTCTACAGTCTTCAGGTCACATTCAGAAAGCACATCTTTCCCAAATAAAGTGATTTCTTCAACCTTGTGTCCTGGCTCAAAAAGAACATCACTTTCAAAAGCCAGGACTGCTTCAGGTCTCAATCCAGAGTCCGAAGGCACAGCATTTCCTACAGCAGGAATAACTTCTGTTCTCAGAGCTGGTTCAGCAATATGATCTACAACAGGAACTGCTGTTTCAGCCTTATGTTCCGATTCACAAAGTGCATCATGAACTGAAGCAATTACAGTCTCTTGAATTTTAATAAGTGCATCATCTGTTACAATGTTCCCTGCAGAAGATTCAGGCAAAATAGTATTTCCATCCACCTCTGCTTCACCACCCTTAAATACCAATGACTCATCTACAGCACTTGCATCATCATCAATCAGTTCGTCTGATGGACATATTGAATGAGGTTTCACTTCTTGAGGAACGTCTGCCATCTTTTCTTCTAGTGACTGAGTATCACATACCCTTAATGACATATCAAAGCTTTCTTCTGATACTGTCACTGGTGATGCTTTTAATACAACTGGCTTCATTTTGGAATCTGAAAGACTATTGTCACCTACCAAATAAGGTGTTTCTGGTCCTGACTGCTCAGTAATCACTGTAATTACTGGTGATATTGGTTGTACAAACACTGATGCCGGATTACTATCAATTCTTATATCAGGAGCAATTTCATGGAAATCATAGGAAGCTACTTCTGTGACCAGAGATACAGTTTCTAGTTTATGAGTGATCTCATCAGGTTTATCTTTGTTTACAGTTTCAGCATCCAAATTTAATATTGGAACAACTTCTGCATCATTTTCTACTTTAAACTGAGGACTTCTGAATTCAACTGGTATTTTTGGGCGCCTCTTCTTCTTCATCATCTTTTCTTTCATCACCCTGTACTCTTCATCCTCTTCTATATCCTTCGGCTCTTCTGCCATTTTAACCTTTCCATCTCCTTTTTTAGTACGCCCTTGTACAGATGATTTCTGGGTTTTTTTCTTCTTTTCTGGTGCACTATGGCTAGCAACTGCTATTGATTTTGCTGCCTTTTCATCTACTGTCATTGAATCTATGATCTTCCGAGGTTTTCTTGTTCTTTCCTTCACTGACCCAAAAATTCCTGCAGTCTGAATTCCAGATACCTCTATGTTAGTGTTTCCTTCTTGTGTGTTCACTATCTCTTGCGCCAATCTAGGATCAGCAGCGATTTCAGTTGAAAATGTTGCTAATGGAACCTGAGTGTCAGGTGAAGCAGCCACAGACAGGGTTAATGATGAATCATTACCTTGGTCTTGCACTATATCAGACATATCCACAATTGAGGGCCCCTGGTGGTCACAAATTCCCACACATTTGAAAATGGAACTATCTACAGTTGACACACTCTGCAGTGCAGATGATTTTTCCACCCAATTTGGTGCTAACACTATAGTGTCTAGATTTTCTTTTGATGATGTTCCACATGGAACTAAAGGGGTTCCAGAGAGATGGTTCTTGCTTTCAGGCAAAGACGGTGGTACTGGTGGGGTAGAACAAATATCTCCAATCTCACGATCAATTTTGTGTGGAACATTCACATCCATTTCAAATTCATGAACATTCATAGTATGTCTATCTTCCTTCTTTGCATCATGCTTTTTAAATTTAAGAATACTATCCAAAGACACACTAGCTTCAGTTGATGTCTGGTATTCTCGCTGCCCAGATATTTCTTCAGATTTGTGACCCAAATCCTTATCTGACACCGAGGTAAAGCTAATGTCATCTCTTTGCTTCTCAGTATTCTCATCAGCACTATCATGGTGTTCAGACTCTAATTTATATATAATTTCATTCACCCTAGTTTCAGATATCTCATCTTGAACAACAGACAGTTCTTGCTGTACTTGTGTTGAAGTGAATCCTTCTTCATCCTGTTCATGATTATTCTCTGTACAATCATCAGGCACTTCTCGATCAGGTAGAGATGTTTCAGGCACAAAATGATATTCTATATCTCTATACACATCTGATTTCACAGTATCTGCATCATGTGCATTCTCTTTTACAGGCAAAGTAACTACAGTAATCTGTTCTTGAACATTTTCAGTCTTGGCAACTAATTTCATGCACTGGTCTGTTTCACCAGAAGAACAAGGAATCTGTTTGTCAAAAGATTCAGAGATTTGATCATCAGGCTCACTCTTCCTATCAGGTAACAGTAGGTCCTCTTCACTCTTTACCATTAGCATATCTTGCTCAGCATTTACACATTCCTGATTTGACAAATGTTTATTTTGTTCATCTACAGAACCTCCACACTCTGATTTCTTATTGCTTTTCCTGCTCCTATGCACTGTATGTTCAAGTTGTTTGAAACCAGAAACACTGTCTGTTTCAGAAAGGTCTTTGTCAGATAGAATTCTATCATCCTTAACAACTTCTTGCCTTTTATCTCGATTGCTATCAACTGCAGCATCCTCTGAGTGGGCAATGCTTTTGTTCTGTTCCCATGTAGCTGCTTTATGCTTCTTGGATGTTTTGGAACTTCTCTTTACTTTGCTCAATGGCTGCTCAAGATCTGTTCCAACAGTTTTCACTCCTTTCAAAATTCTCATATCTTGACTGGCATTTTCCATGTCTTTACCGAGTTCTTCAATGTCTTTCAAAGTGGACTTTGATTTCTTCGACTTTTTTGGTTTTCCTTTCCTTGTTTGTTCAGTTGTTGCCACTTCCACATCACCAATATCAGCATCACCTACTCCCACACCAGAAGTAATGGTTATTTCCTCTGACAAAACCAAATGTTCACGTGTATCTACTAACAAGTCTGTGCATTTGTCTGATGTATCCACAAATGCCTGTCTACCATTCCTATCATGTTCATTCTCTTCAGGTGTTTGCTCCACTGAAGGTTCTTTTTCTGTTGCAGGCTTATGTTTACCTTTCCTAGATTTCTTGGAAATTTGCTTCCCCTTGCTTGTATCTCTGTCCTGGACTCCACCTAATCTGGTATTAAGCAATGTTTCTTTACTACTGAAATCAGTGCCTTCAGTTGACTGCTTTACTGAAATGACATCAATGGTCATGTCATCTCCTGTTCTAAGTCCATCCTGTTCTGATAGTAAAACATTTCCAACTGGTTCTTGATTAGGGGAGTGAGGAGATTCACACTGCCTGGATATCCCAGCCTTTGCACCTTTACTATTTCCTTTCCTTTTATGTGTTGACTGGGCCACTACCCCTGGGGCATACGTCTTTTCTGCTTGATCATGAAGTTTTATCTTCTGTAAATTATCTTCCTTGTTAACAGGTGAAAATTTACTTCCTTCTTTGTGCTCTTCGTTCAGAGGAACATATTTTCTTGTAGTCTGAGACTCCACACCTATCAATGCTGTTGCAACATTGTTACTTACTTCTTCTTTAGCCAAGTCTGTAGCATTTTTTCGTTTCCTATGGCTTCTTTTGCCTTTACTTATAGGAAGAGTTGATGTTTCTCTCAAACTGCTTTCTTGCTTTGTTACACTAATATCTGCTTCCTTCTGTTTACAATATTTATCTACAGGAATTGCATGATCAACTACAGAGACAATTTCAGTGGTTTTCAGGAATTCAGTTTCATGTTGTATGTCAGCTAACAGATCTGGTGGAGGTACATATGACTCCTGGTTGGGAATTTCAACACATTCAAACTGTGGAGTTCTGCTTTTCTCCTCTACTACAATACTTCCTGCCTGAAAATGTTCTGAAATTTCTTTTTCCACACCTGTAGATTCTGCTTCAACTAAATTAGTTGCATCAGCAACTTGCGACAACAGTTCCAATTTCTGTGTGAGCAATACATTTTGTCCACTTTGGATACTATCATTTTCACAATCCATATAACTATGTATTTTGGGTTCTTCCATCACATGTTTACTACCAGGGACATTACAGCCTACTACTAGCTTTTTTCCACGTTTCTTTTTCTTCTTGGACTGATCAGTTTTGGGGATTACAATGTTTACATTCTTCTGTTCACTGGCCACATCACATAAAATTTCTGGATTTTTATCCTGTTTATCTTGTAAACTGGAATTACATTCCTGACTATTTGTGCCTTCAATTATCATGCTAGTTTCAGCAGACGAAACCACAGCTGCCATTTGCTCGGGTTCTGCCTTGTGAATTAACAAACTTGCATTATCTGTATGTGTAGCAGTCTTTACCTTTTTACATTTTGTACATTCCTTTTCTTGTTCCATCACATTAAACTTTGCTGCCTGAGGTACTTCAATATTCTTATTTTTGTGTTTGCTTTGGCTCATTTCCATCACAGCAATCTCTTTTAAAGCCTTCTCTATTTCATCTTCATCAGCATTCTTGCCTAGTTTCTTCTTCTTTAGTCGTTTCTTTTTTTCTTGGTCTGTTAATCCATCTTGTTTTTCATCAACAAACTGCACTTGTTCTGACATTGTTATTCCTGTTGCATCATCCCCTTCAGTTGCCACTGGTACACAATTATGTGGGGATATTTGTGAAACAGGTTCACTGTGTATATTTTGTTGTCTGCCATCATACAATGGCTTTGATTTCTTATATCCAACATTTCTATCTTTGACCGAAGCCAAGCTGCTGCCAACTACAGATTTCACACTAGATGTAACAACTGTAATGGGCTCTCCACTGTTGGCAGCAGCTGTAGCGTGCATATCAAGAGCTGGAACTTGTTCTTTATTCTCTTCAAGAAGCCCTCGTTTCCCAGTAGATTCCACATTGGTAGTCAATGTTTGCTTCTTTTTCTTCTGTTTGCCCTTTCCAAATTTCTGTTGTTGGTCACCTGATGGAGGGCCACTAACATGGGTTAAACCAACAGTTTCCTTCTTCACTTTATCTTTCATTTTCTTAACAGTTCCATCTTCCAATTTTGGAACAGTCGTTGTAGCATCAGCTACAGCACATCTCACAACCTCTTCTCTTACTGTAGATGGTGTGTTACAGGAAGGAGAGGCAGACCACTCTTGACAGTAGCTGGTTCCTGGGGAAGTTGCTTGTGGTGATAGAGGTCGATCGTTTCTGTTTACATACATATTCACTGCCTGACTGGATGGCTGGAGTGGTTTTGCACACAATCCTTGAGCTAAAATCTGAGCATATGATGGCTGGCATTTATCCAGTTCAGTTGGTATGCCACCTGTACTTCCTGTCTGATGATCACTCTCAATTCCATGTATAACCAGAGGCTTTACCTCTTCATCTGCTACTGATGTACTAGTAACAGTCGTCACTTCAGTCTGACTGTGCTGACCTGATCTGACCTTCTTTGAACGTCTTGTATTATGTATTGGAGTTACTTCCAGAGATGAACTTACGTCAGGATCAGCCTGCTGTGATATATCATACTCACGTAGTGTAAACTCCGGATGAACTGGAGTTGTGTAGGCAACTGATTCAATAGAAGGCTGAACATACTCCAGTGACAGAGTTTCATACTGGTTACCGGGCTGTTGTGTTGCAGTGACAGGATAAACTGCAGACTGATCACCATCATGACTCATTATGTACTGGTGAGCAGATTTGTGATATGTTCCCAAACCTGAATTAAGAAGTTGCTGACCTGAAGTAATAAAACCCACTACATCTGGTGTGGGCTGCTGGACATACTCAACTGGTGGGGGCTGCTGGACATACTCAACTGGTGTGGGCTGCTGGACATACTCAACTGGTGTGGGCTGCTGGACATACTCAAACACACCTGAAGCCACTGCTACACCAGTGACATCATGTTCATGAACAGGTGCTATCACCTCTTCTTCTAGGAATGCACCCGTGTCCACTTCTTCATTTGAAGCAACCTTTTCTTCTACACCTCTGATCTCTAATGTATGATCCATGCTATAGTTTTCTACATTCTGTGCCGGGTTTACATCTGCAGCTGCAACATAAACGTCCTCTGTATGCTGAAATCCTGTCACTGTTTTGTGTGACTCTGGCAAACTCCACTCTTCCTCCTGATAGTGGTATTTTCCTCTGTAACATTCTTGTACCTTCTCTCCACTAATAGCACTGTTTTCTAATATTGGCATGGTCACTTCTTTAACGTCCATCACTGGTACTGTTTCTTCATGTCCATCTGAAACCTGTCGACCACGAAGTATGTCTGCATATGAAGTAGAACCTGGATTCCACATTGGGCTTGGAGACCTCCTACGAAGAACCTGAGGCTTCAGTGTTTCCTGAGGTTCCTTTAACACAATATGGTGATGTTTTTTATGCACTTGTGCACGTTCTGAAGTCCTTGTGGCAGGATGTTGTGACCGCACTTCTTCACATAAAATTACTTCCATGTCCTGGACTTCAGGCTTCACAAAAATACCTTCTGATGCATCACAATGTGTTTTAGAAATATGTGCACGTGATTTATCTGTATTTTTTCTTTCTTGAGTATCTTTCCTCTGCTGAGATCGGCCATGGCGAGATGGTCGACATTTCTCTATCTGAGAAACACTACTTGCACCTTGAGAACTGACTGACTGTGCCCCTTCAGACTGAAGTGATACAGTTGAGCTCATTAATGACACTCCCACATCTTGCACTTTTTCAGAAAACTTTACTGGATTTCTAAAGTCATGTACTTTTAAGCTTTCTGGTTCACCACGTTTTCTTATTTCACCTTCACATTTTGTTTCATCAGGCATTTCTGGATTTCTATCTTGTTTTGGATTATCTTTTATCTCCATAACCGTCCTAGTAATCACAGTCTTTCTAGGAAGATGCTTCATTTTGTCATCCTTCTCTTCAACTTGTTCTACAAAAGGGCAGGGGCTGGAACGACCAGCTGTAATATCGGCGTAAGTGGCAGACGATGTCATATGAACACAGAGATCTGCAACCTTTGACACTGCTGACTGCTGACTGGCCTTCTGATGCCTTCTACTGCCACCAGAAATATCAGCAATGTGAACACTGCCACTGGGAGGACTCTGTTGGCTATTTCCATTCCCCTGCTCTACTTTCTCCGGAAGGATGACCATGTATGGGTCCACCTGATGGATCTGGTCCATCAGGGCTTGTATCTGATCCCGGTAGCAGTCCATGTTCTGAAGAAGGGCCTGCAGTAATGTGACCGGGCCAGTAAAACAACAGTTAAGTCCAAGAGTTGGTCCATACATGTGTATATATAGATACAGATATAGATATATCAGTAACACTTAAAGCACTGAAGAATTTCAGACACAAAAGTGTTTGCTTTTGTTGAAAATACAAGGTCATGTATAACTTTTCTACTTTCTATTCTGGTGGCCACGTTTCACATTTCAGTCCAAGTATCTTAACACTTTTATTCTTTTTCCAATTCTTGTTCCACTTGTCAAAGACTTTTCAAGAAACGCTATGTCTTGTTTCTATAACACTAGATGTATACTGCGATCGAGCAACAATATGCGTGTTTCCAGGTTCATGAACAAGTAGCAGGTGAATAAGCAGGCAGGAGGAGGGATTTAGCTAAGAGTCTAAGGGCTCCAGGTCAGGAGATCCCCGCTGTGTCAGAAGCTTGATGCGCTCATTACGAGCACTGATCTTGATCTGCAAGGCTAGAACTCTCTCTCGGCATGCCTGCATCAGTGATGGGGGAGTGAAGAGGAGTGCAGCAAAAAGAGATGTGTCAGAATAATTCAAACTAAGAAAACCCAAAACTAATTCAGACAGGAATAAAGTGCTTTAAAAGCCGCTTAACTGTACTGAAAATGAATATGTAAATGATACAAATTGTAATAAGGAAGAGAATAAGAATAAATATAATTTGCCACAAAATTTTATTAAACCATTATCCCAAAGAAACAGCTCCACATGAAAACAAAGCAAACCCAAGATACCAATATTATAAAAATTAGAATCAGTATGAACTATGAAAGAAAGAGATCCAAAAATAAAGTGGTGTTGCACTGTGCATTTAGCAGATATGAAAAAACACAGAAATGAAATCCAGCTGCAAGGTATGAAGGACTGGTGGAAACACCTTGATGAAATGATTACGTAGCCACCACCTGATATAATAATCAAAGAAGTCCTTCATCAAAATGTTTCCAGGTTTTCTCTTTGTTTACATGTTTAACGCAACTACTTCAAATATGTGGGGTTTATATGAAGCAGTTTCATTCATTAACACTAAATGTGTCTGAAATAATCTTAGGCACCTGCAAACAAGGACATGTTATCACTCCAAAAGATACTGCAATATGCTGATAACCACTTCACAGCTTCTACTTAGCTCACTGTAACTATCTATTATGTCAGTAGTAACAGCTATAGTGTGTTTATTACATTCAAGTGAACACGCCCTATGTGCATTAATGTCACATTGGAACTTCAAAACATTGTTACAGACAACATTCTGAATTCATTATCTCAACTGGCCATACAGAAACATCAATGCAGCTCTATTAAGTAAATGCTTGGTCTTCAGAGACACTTTGTACTACAGAATGACAAGCTGGCAATGACAAACACCTCAAAATTAACAAAAGGCAGACAGACACAAAAACAATGCTCCCTCATAAAATGTCATTTCATTCTTCTTACCTCACAGTCATTAAGCTTTAGCTGATTGGGGTGGGCATTTCAATTTTAGTGCAAGGTTTATGAAAAATGCATTATTCATACATTAAAAAAAATTATGAATGTACAGAATTTTGTGGCAAATAAACAGAGATTATGCAGTATGTCTTAAAAATGCAGTACATTTCCTTCTTTCCTAAATACAGGCGTGCAGAAAACTCCATGCCCGAACTTCATGAGGTGATAGGAGAGACCAAAACAAAAATTTATTGTCAAGCAACTATATGTTGGTCATGCGTCCTTGCAGTGCCATGGACCATCAAAGTGAGTCTGACTTAAGTTGGAAATTAGGCAAAACCACTGAAGTATAATAAAGAAAAGTTGTATTTTGTACCAAATTAGATATGTTCAAATGGACGGCTCCTGACCTCGATAGCAAAGACTGACATGTGACTCAAAAATGCCAGGCCGCTGCTGCTTTAATGATACCGGCAATAAAATCCTCTTCAGAATCAACATATCACTGCCACTTAACAATGATTGCTGGTTTTGACAGGGCAGGCCTGTGGCGTGGCCTCCCATGTCAATGGACCTCACACCAATGGACTTCTTCCTACTGGGCCACATTAAAGACCTGATTTACATGTTGCCAGTTGATTCTGAAGAGGCTCTTATTGCCCATATCATTAAGTCAGCAGCAACTATCAGGCAGCAACCTGGCATTTTTTAGTGCACACATCAATCTCTGCTGCGTCGTTTCAGCTGTGTATTGAAGTCAGTGGCTGTACATTTGAACTTCTGCTCTAAATTGATACTAAATACAATTTTTCTTCAGAGTACTTCAGTGGTTTTGCTGGACTTCAAACCTCAGACCCAGTTTCATGGTCCATGGCACTGCAAGGACGCAAGTCCGATACATGGTTAACTGACAATCTCTATTTTGGTCTTTCCTATCACCTCACAAAGTTTAGGCATGGAGTTTTTCTGCACCCTGTATATAAAATGAATTTCTAGAACTGTGTTTTTATATGTGTTCACATTTGGCGATGCAGGTATTTATGAGGTTCATTTGTTGGCATGCTCAATTACAGCCTACGCAGGAAACGCATACACATCTGCAAGAATTTTGAAAGTTTGAAATGTTATCAAAAATCTTAACACCTATTTTGTAAAACCAACTGCTGATGCAGCTTCTCCATCATGTTCACAAAGTACTCTGAACTCAACTCCAAATACTCTTCATTCCACAACCCTTTACATTTCACTTTTCAAATCAAGACCAGCCAATGGATAAGCTTTAAATACTGTACAATGCTACAAACAAACAAGAAAAATCCCAAGGGATGATTATGGCATCAGACTTGCCAGAGTATAATTACAACTGTGTACCTGTTTCCTTCCAACTGTCATAAGTTTTAAACTTTGTATGTGTAAATGTTACATTGCAGCCAGTCTTATGGAGGATATACCTATGTAAGACCTCTTTCCATATAGTCCATGAAACAGAATATAATGGAATAATGCTGATATGGTACTCACATTTTGCTCTTCTACAGCTTTGTCACGATTTTGAGGCAAGTATGTGGGGCTGAGGACAACACGAAGCTGCTGCTCAACTTGAATTATCTGCTGCCTTAGTTGCTGAATTTCCTAATAAATAAGCAAATAAAGAAGAACATAACAACCTACTCTGTATGTTAATTTATTGTTTACTTAATGACCCTCTCAATATACCTTAACCATACAGCACTAAAAGTTACTGATGAATTGGAAAGGTTATGTGTATTGTGGCATTTGCCAGCAAGTTCTGAGGGCAAACCACAAAACCTCAGTCAGGCAAGGTGGTTTCTATGCCAAAACCTGCACCAGGGACCAGGATCTCCCAAATATTGAACACTGCCAACCAGTCCACTGCAGCATTCAGTACAGCAATAATAAGGATCAACAAACGATTCCAGATGATACACCTTTATTTTACCTACCACAAGGTAAGAGCACATGATAATGTATGCTGTTCAGGAACAGAAAACTAAAAATGGCTCATACGAGATACCAGTTACGACACTTACAAGTACCAAAACATTTCAGCAATTTGGATATGCTGTAGAAAAGACAGAAATGAGTACAGCTTTTGCATCTACACATAGACATCCACTGCACACGCGCGCGCGCACACGCACACGCGCACACGCACACACACACACACACACACACACACACACAGAGTGTGTGTGCGTGTGTGTGCGTGTGTGTGTGTGTGTGTGTGTGTGTGTGTGTGTGTGTGTGTGATAGCTCCGTCTGTGACGTGGGAGGATGAAAGGATGGAAAGAGGAAAATATGAAATTCTGGCACTTTTACACAAGCCACGAAGAAGGTATGATATCCGCTCTCTGAGACAGATATAAACGAAGTACCACGTGAGGCAAGCCAAAAAGGCTACCGCTATGCTATCGGGCTCAGTAAAATATAAACCTTTATCATTGTTAAAGGTATAACCGTGGAAAAGCAGGCAGTTTTTTTTTTTTATTGAAGTCAGTGTGAAATCCTTACCGGGGACCACCATATATTAGCTCGTTAAAATTCCCTGCGATCAACAAAGATACCGCCATGTCCATATGTAAGTGTGTGTGTGTGTGTGTGTGTGTGTGTGTGTGTGTGTGTGTGTGTGTGTGTGTGCATGTGCACACACACACATGCATACACACAATGAAATAAGACTCACTGTAAGAAAGGTATTCACTGGCTGCACAACACAACAATTCTCCTACCTGCTGGTACTGATCCAGCTGAGCCAGACATGCTTCTAAGCTTGCCATCTGCTCTTTTACAACTCCTGTCAGTTGGTCCAGCTCTCTAATAATCTCTTCTGCAGCCTCAGTTATTTTTGAATCACCAATAACACCGGTGCGGAAATGCAGCTGTCAAAATAAAGATCATATGTTTAATAACATAGCTGTTGCTTGCTCATGTGGAATGTGTAAGATATTTCCACATTCATCTGTTGCAGTCTTGCATTCATTCATGATGGAGGAACTACTGTGTGACATTCTAGTTGACTCACGAAACTATTTACATTAAATATCAAATTTCTCAATGAAACATTATATATTTGTGTTATTATATCACTGGGTTAACTACACTTTATGCACTTATAACCACTACCACATCTCTTGCAGTCCTAAAGACATGGATGAAACAACACTGAATTGTACCCATTAGCTGCATGTATAGGTGGATGACAAATTGCCATACAAACATATCAACAAAACAACAAAATACACATACATTTGCTTTAAAATACTGAGGATACTGGTTTAAAAATAAATATTAATAAAAGTGTGCACACATATGTGTTTTCATACCAATGGTCAAAATCTGAGAAGATTCAAGATAATCACACATAAATCCTTCACAGTGTGCCAAGTTTTAAAAGTGAGGACCGAGATGTATAGTAATATTTCGTAACAAAATAAAGACAAGAAGAATTTCAACAAGCTAATATCACTGGAAGACTCTGGGAGGGTACGTTACATCAAGTCATGTCACGTCACAACTGGCAAATGAGTACATCACCACCTACTTTCCAGCAAACATAGTGCAATATCCACGATGACGTTGAGCTCCAGTAACACAAATGTGGGAACCTCAAATCTTGCAATTATCATCAAGCATATTTCTTTTATTTTCCTTTTTTCCCTTCCCTCCACATGTCACCAATCAACCTCCTTCTCTTCTCTACATTATGAATTCTACTATTTTACCCACTGCATTATATGGATGGAGAAAGTGGTCTGTCTTCAGGAAATAAGAATGCAGGTATCTTCAGTTAATACTTGGGTTCCAACAGGAAAACCACATTGCCTTCAGCCTGAATGCGTGTTATACAGGGTGTCCCAGGAGGAATGTGAAATACTTCGGGAGAGTGTTCCTTATGTTAAACTATACCAATATAACCCAAAACACCTATATCCAAAGTTGACCGGTTACGGAGATAATGGCCAGAGAAGTTTGAAACTTTGACAGCTGTTACACACTTATTGATTACCAAATACATTGTGAAACTGGCAGGAATATGTGGTTTCTGTAATGTTAATATCTGTACATAACATCAAAGTAACTTGTGAGTGACATAAAGCCATTAAATTGAACTACAAAAACTCTCGCATTAATACCCGCGGCTGTCTTAGGGTTCCAAGCACTTGCATATCTAGCAGCATTGAATTACTGTCTTATCGCGTTGGGCGGGGCTCGAGCGCCGGAAACCTAGCCAACGTACGCGCCCGCAA
>Ga0209628_10001006_pt1 | contig 17781 bp, 14 predicted proteins | sample TergutCu122P4_FD_187285 | JGI IMG/M metagenome (GOLD analysis project Ga0209628, IMG submission 187285) | Cubitermes ugandensis P4 segment gut microbial communities from Kakamega Forest, Kenya - Cu122 P4 (SPAdes) (version 2) | ecosystem: Host-associated > Arthropoda: Insects > Digestive system...
GGTCGCAATTTGCTGTTCAAAACGATCCAAGTGTCCATATACGGAAGTCTTTCCGTCGGGATGATCGATAAACAGCGCATTCCCATAACCATAGGGACTGACGCTTATTCGGGAAATAAATCCGTCGTCAACCGCCCGCACTGCTTTCCCAATCGTTCCCTGAGTTTTAAAATCAATGCCCGAATGAAAATGCCCGTTCCGTAACTCCCCGAAATTACCGCTGAGATAAAGAGGAATATCCAAAGGAGAGAAAATGTTTTGCGCTTGAACAGAGAGAAAACTCAATAAAAACCATCCGGTGAGGACCGACTTGAAAATAATTGTTTTAGACATAAAGTAATTCCCCTTTCCCTTGCCGGATGATATCAATGTCATCGCCGGTGCAGTCAACAACAGTGGAAGGCTCCAAACTGCCATAGCCGCCATCGATGATAGCCTCCACTTTGTCGCCGTATTCTTCTTCTATCAATTCCGGATCGGTGGCGTACTCCAATATATCGTCTTTGGAACGAACAGAAGTCGAAAGTATCGGGTTGCCCAATTCTTTTACAATTGCGCGAATAATGTTGTTGTCCGGTATTCGGATGCCCACTTCTTTTCGATTTTTATAGATTTTAGGAAGACTGCTTGTGGCATTCAGTATGAATGTGAAAGCACCGGGGAGATTTCTTTTCATCAATTTGAAGACCGTATTGTTGATTTTGGCGTATTCGCTGATGCCGCTCAGGTCGTAACAGATAATCGACAGATTGGCTTTTTGCGGATTAATGTTTTTGAACTTGCAAATTTGTTCTACAGCCCGCACATTCAACGCATCGCAACCCATGGCATACACCGTGTCGGTCGGATAAATAATGATGCCACCTTCGCGAAGAATTTTGACGATTCTGTCGATTTCCCGCTGGTTGGGATTTTGTTCGTAAATCTTGATTAGCATAGCCTCAAGCAGAAAAATTTGCATTTTAATTAATGGCGCAAATTTACAATTTCTTTTTGAAGGAAAAAAATGACGAAAAAGGAGGTTATCCTAAAAATTCTGTTTAGAAAGTCAAAATATTCCTTTGTGTTATAAAGACTTGGATGCAAATAGGAATTGGAGCAGGAGGGCGATTAGTCGCGACCATCACTAAATCAACAAAATGCTTTTGAGTTTTTCCCGTTTTTTTCCGGTCAATTGCAACTCTTTTTCCAAATAATTGTATATGGAACCGTAATTGTCTCGAATCCAGTCGAGGGCATAATGAATGGTTTGAGGGTTAGCACTGAAGAAAGTGGTTAGGGTTTGTTGAACATCGAAAGAGTAATTATCGGCATTGCGTACCAAAGCACGATAATTGGTCAATGTATTGGATAAGAGATAATCACCCAAAATAGTTTCCTCGTCTACGTCTAAAGCTGCCAAAAGCAAGACGGAAGCGATGGCAGAACGATCTTTCCCCAAAAAACAGGAAATAATTGCGGGATAGTTTTTTTCATCCAGCAAGATGTCGAACATTCTGATAAAATAGTCGGTATTGTTTTCCAAAATAAATAAAAACACATCTCGATCGTAATTAAGAATATTGGATAATTGCATTTTTCCGGCTACGATTTCATCAAAAAAGATATTGTGTCCATTGCCTCGCAATGGAAGATTATACACGTGCGGCGTTTTAAATTTGTTGGGATAATAAAAACTTTCCTGTTCGGTTCGTAAATCAATCAATGTTTTGATATTTAATTCGGAAAGGATTCGGCGGTCGTATATAGTGGGCATATCCAGCGAGCCTGAGCGGTAAATTTTTCCCCATTGCACCTGTTTGTTTTCACGGTTATAATAACCTCCCAAATCCCTTAAATTGGAAATGCCTTGGGTAGGAAGCGTTCGTTTGGCCACGATGGTAGAATATTTTTTATTGAAAACCAATTTGAAATACGGACGCATAGATGACGGCAAAATGCTCCGGCATCCTATTTTAATATCCTGTTCAAAGACGGATGAAGCCAGATCGAAAGAATCCGGACGGGTAGATTCATACACCTTAACCGTCCCTTCTAAAGGCGGAAAGATTTCCCATTTAATCACGTAAGTTCCGTTAGGCATCAATTCGCAGACGGTGCTGATTTTGGGCTCGTCTTCTTTACAGCCCGCTATAAGGGTTAAGCCTAAAAAAAAGAACAGTAATTTTTTTGACATGAATATTACATTTTATCCACACTTACTATGCAATAAATAGCGAGCAAAAGTAAGAAAAAAAATGAGATAAACGTATGTATTAAAGAAATTTAACTTATTTTCAAACCTTGAATTTCTTTTATCCAAAGAACGGCAGACGCATCGCTCGGCATTTGCCAATCGCCGCGAGGTGAAAGGCTGGCGGAGCTAACTTTTATCCCATCGGGCATACAATTTCGCTTGAATTGATTATGAAAGAAGCGACTGAAAAAGACCTCCATCCATTTCAATAATACTGAATTATCGTATGTTCCTCTGAAAGCATGCCGGGCTAAATAATAAATTTTTGCCGGCGAAAAGCCGTAACGTAATGTGTAGTAAAGGAAAAAGTCGTGTAATTCGTAAGGACCTATCCTGCTTTCGGTAAATTGAGTCGTTTGCCCCCGACTATCGACCGGCAACAGTTCCGGACTGATGGGTGTATTTAATATGTCGAATAAAACCGTCCGGATTTTTTCGTCCGGTTGTGTTTCGGCTGCCCAACGAACTAATTGTCGGACTACCGTTTTGGGAACCCCTGCATTCACGCCATACATCGACATCTGGTCGCCTGCATAAGTTGTCCAGCCTAATGCCAACTCCGACAGATTGCCGGTACCAACAACAATGCCGTTCATCCGGTTGGCTAAATCCATCAGAATTTGCGTGCGTTCGCGCGCCTGTGCATTTTCGTAAGTAATATCGTGTACGGCAGAATCATGTCCAATAGTTTCAAAATGTTGTTCACACGCTACTTTTATATTTATTTCTCTCGTCGTAATGCCCAACGATTGCATCAATTGGACGGCATTTCGATGGCTACGATCAGTGGTGCCGAATCCCGGCATAGTAACTCCACAAATCATTTTGCGGGACAAACCCAACTTGTCGATCGTTTTAACACAAACCAGTAGCGCCAACGTTGAATCCAATCCGCCGGAAACGCCAAGTACGAGTGTTTGAGAATTGATATGCGTCAACCGTTTGGCTAATCCTGCTACTTGAATAGAGAAAATTTCATCGCAAATGACATTGTTATCAACAGTTGCAGGACTGAAAGGCGCAGGATCAATTGTGCGTTTTAGGTTTTTTTTTTCACTGCCGAATAAATCCATCGCAACGAGTCTGTAACCGGAAATAAGCGGTTTAGATAAGAAAGTCGTGTGTGTTTTTCGTTCGGCATCTAATAATTCAAAATCGACTTCGCTGATAATCATTTGTTCACCGAATTGAAACCGTTTCGATTCAGCTAACAATATTCCGTTTTCGTAAATCGCAGCATTTCCGGTATATGCCAAATTGGTAGTCGATTCGCCAAATCCGGCGGAAGCATAAACGTATGCCGCTCGACAGCGAGCCGATTGTTGACTGATCAGCGATTTTATAGATTGTTGTTTCCCAAGAAGTTCCGGAGTTGCCGAAAGATTGAAAATCAATTGAGCACCAGCTGTGGCATGATGCGAACTGGGAGGAATAACCGTACAAAGGTCTTCTCCGATTTCAACGACGAATTGCCGGCATTTTTCTCCAAACAACAGTTTAGTTCCGAAAGCCGTGAGATTACCGGCATAATGGATTTCGATAGTTGGAGCACCTTCCGGATAAGGCTCAAACCAGCGTCTTTCGGAAGATTCGGAATAATTAGGCAAGATAGTTTTAGGAACGATGCCCGTTATTTTCCCTCTATTACAAACCAAAGCGCAGTTGTAAATTTTGGATTGATGTTCGACCGGAGCGCCGATAATGAAACTTATCGGCAATTCCCGTGTTTCTCTTAGCAGACGGGCAACTGCTTGTTCGGCTTTACTGATTAGGATTTTCTGTAAAAACAGATCGCCGCAAGTGTAAGCGGTGATAGACAATTCGGGAAAGACAATGATTTGTACCTGTCCATTATTAGCCGCAGAAATTTGATTTTTAATTTGTTGCGCATTGAAATCGCAATCTGCCACCCGCAGTTCGGGGATGGCTGCCGCTACTCTGATAAATCCATAATCTTCCATATTGCTTCAATATTTAAATATGCACGTTTTATTTCCGTAATTGGAGGTATTGAAATGAACGAACAGAACACGATCGCCTTGAGGCACTCTCAACAGGTTGCTCAAATCGTAAGACGCATAAACAAGTGTCGGATAACCCGGATTGTCGTTGTTTCTGTCGTGCAGGAAATACAAGTGAATTTCCGAATCATCTACCTGTGTTTCATCCATCATCAAAGAAATCCTGTGTGGTTTGGAATGAAATTCAAAGTAAAAACGGAGATTGAGATAATGACTCCCTATCCAAGCACTCTCAAGGCGGATAGGATCGTCGGCTTGTTGAGGCATTGCATCTTCTGACACTGTTCTCAATGTATCTGAAAAAATCTTGGATGCCCTGTGTACTGTAATGGGATCGGAAGGATTGTTTCCGTATGAGAAATACAGAAAAACGCGATCGCCGGCGTCGAACGATTTTTTGGCAGTTTTGTGACTGTCGTAAATTGTTTGTCCGTTATCCAATAGAAAAGCATCCTCTCCCAAAGCGGTAACAATTTCCACATAGTATTCGCCGAAACCGTAATCAACTACGGGAGCGGGTGAACAGGAAACCAAGGCAAGCAAAAGCCACAGTTTATACTTCCAACTGATTTTTAACCGGATAGGCATACATTTCCAATATTTTTTCCGTCAAAAACGGAATATCTTTATTTTCCAAAACGATTTTTCCCAATTGTTTGTTCAGATAGGCGTCAAAAATTTGAACATCCTCTTTTGTATAGTGTTTGGTACAACTGTTATTCCCCCACAGGCGGTCGTAAGCAACGTAATTGCCCGGATAAAACCGGTAATTGAGAAATATGCCTTTGTCGATCAGGGAAGCGACCGTTGTCGTCAATTCATTTTTAGGCAAATTGTTATCTAAACGATTCAAGGACGGATTGATCGGGTGTCCGAATTGAAAATGAATCCGACCTTTATACCCAAAAATTCCGGTTTGCATATTCAGTAAGTCGTCGGCTTGCGATTTCTTAAATTCCGGATTGTCTCTTTTTTGCTGAAACTCTTGGGCTTTCAGATAATCGCAAGGATCGTATTCGTAAGAAAGGGAAACAGGAACGATATTCAATTCTTTCAGATTACCCAAAAAATCCTGTCCGCCTGCCATTGCCAGCATTTTCAGGAGACTTTCCTGTGTTCGATCGTTGGAATCCTTGGCACGACCTTCACGTTGAGCAATCCACACAGATTCTTTTTTTTCTGTGATAGCATAGTGGATATATTCCGAAAGATGGCTCGAAACCTCCAGCATTTGTCGGATCGAAACGCTTCGCTTGACAATGAAACTTTTGTTCAATCGGGCCAAATGTTCGATACATGGGAACAACAGAAGATTATCGCCGATAGCGATTTCGGCGGTTTCATATCCGTTAGTTGCCAACAAAGAACAAAGGAGAGAAGCATCCAACACAATATCCCGATGATTAGAGATGTAAGTATAAGCCTTGCCTTTGCGAATATTTTCAAAGCCGGTGCAATGAATGGAAGCCGACGTTTTTCCAACAGTTTCAAATATAATGTTTATGATAATTTTATGCTGAAAATCGCGGAGACTTTGAACCGAACGCAAACGACCGGCAAATTTTTCCCAATCTTCTTTTGGGAATATCACGCCTGTTACCTGTTTAAACAACGGGTCGGCTATCAATTTTTCGATAACAGGAATTACCTCTCTATCACAGTATGGACGTATGTCGTCGAATTTAGTGTGTTTCTCCATGAAAATTTTCTTCTATAATTTCCGTCAATACTTCCGTCATATTCAACCCGGCGGCACATACCTGTTGAGGGATGAAACTGGTTGCGGTCATACCCGGGATTGCATTAACTTCCAACATCCAAATCTTATTGTCCGAAGAAACGATGTAATCGGCCCGAATAATGCCTTTGGCGTTTATCCAATCATAAATTTTTGCCGTCAGTTGCTGTATTTCTGCGGTTAGTTTGTCGGATATACGCGCCGGAGTGATTTCTATCGCGCCTCCAGGATTGTATTTCGCATCGTAATCAAAAAGTTCGTTCTTACTTATTATTTCGGTAATGGGTAAAACGGTAATCTGTCCTTTGGTTTTGTAACAGCCGCAAGTAACTTCAACTCCCGACAGATAACATTCGATAAGTACTTCACTTCCTTCTTCCCATGCCAACTCTATGGCCGGTCGGAGTTGTTCGATCGAAGTTACTTTTGAAATACCAAAGCTTGAACCGCCTTCATTGGGCTTAACGAATAAGGGAAGTCCCAATTCGGCAATGATTTTCTCAGGCATTGAGGATTCTCCCTTGCGCAAAAGAATAGAGGAGGCTATGCCGACACCTAAACTTTTCAAGTACTGATTGCAAGCATATTTGTCGAAAGTCAACGCTGCCGCCAAAACGCCGCAGCAGGAGTGAGGAATACCCAACATGTTGAAATATCCCTGCAATTGCCCATTCTCGCCGGGTGCTCCGTGGATGATGATGTAAGCAAAGTCGAATACAATCCGTTGTCCATCCAACATAAAGGAAAAATCGTTTTTATCGATCGGAATCTCCGATCGGTTTTCAAGTTGGACACACCATTTTTCTTTGGTAATCAGGACGATATATCCATCGTATTTTTCTTTATCCAAAGGCACCCAAATACCTTGAGCACTTCTCAGCGAGACAATATACTCCGACGAATAACCTCCGGCAACGATGGCGACTACTGGTTTTATGTTTTTAAATTTTTCCATTTTTCAATTAATTGTTGCATATCGTTCGGAACAGGACTTTCAAAAAATATTTCTTCATTGGTGCGTGGATGGACAAAACCCAATGTATGAGCGTGCAATGCCTGTCGCGGGCAGATTTCAAAACAATTCTGAACAAATTGGCGATATTTGGCATGATGGGTACCTTTCAGGATTTCGTTGCCGCCGTAACGTTCGTCATTGAACAAAGTGTGACCAATATGTTTCATGTGTACACGAATCTGATGCGTTCGACCAGTCTCCAGACGGCATTCGACCAAAGTAACATAGCCGAAACGCTCCAAGACCCGATAGTGCGTAACAGCCGATTTTCCGTAATCTTCATGCGGAAAAACCTTCATCTGCATCCGATCGTTGGGGTCGCGACCGATGTTTCCTTCAACGGTACCTTCGTCGTTTTTAACATTGCCCCAAACCAAAGCAACATAAAGCCGCTTTGTTGTTTTATGATAGAATTGCATTCCCAAATGTGTTTTGGCATTCGGGTTCTTGGCTACTACCAATAAGCCGGAAGTATCCTTGTCGATGCGATGCACAAGTCCCAAACGCGGATCTTCCATGTTTTCATACGAAACAGACTCGCCGCCCGAAGTTTGCAAATGCCAGGCAATGGCATTCACCAAAGTGCCGGTATAATTGCCGTAACCCGGATGGACTACTAAGCCGGGCGACTTGTCCACCACCATCAAGTCTTCGTCTTCGTAAACGATATGGATAGGGATGTTTTCCGGAACAATAATCAGTTCGCGCCTGGGACGATCCATCACCACCGTAATCACATCAAGCGGCTTTACTTTATAGTTCGATTTGATAGGATTGCCGTTGGAAAGCACGTATCCTGCATCTGCAGCCTGTTGAATACGGTTACGGGAAGTTCCGGTAATGCGATCCGTCAGGAATTTGTCCACCCGCAACAAGTTTTGCCCTTTGTCGGCGACAAAGCGAAAATGCTCATACAAATCATCACCTGCATCTTCGATGAATGACGGATCTTCGTTATACTCTTCTATTTCTTCGTTCCATTCGTCCATAACGATCGAATCAATACCAATATTCTTCCGGCTCTTCAATTGGAGATTCTCCTTCTTCTGAAATCAAGATTTCTTCCTGTCCCGAGTTGACCAATAAAACCAAAACAGTAGCGGCAGGAATACGGCTGCCTGCTGCTACGGGATTGCCCCCTATGCTTTCCAATCCGGTAACCAAATCTCTATAAGCACCCGGTACTATTCGGGTTCGAATATTTCCAAAACCCAACGATCGAAGTATAGCCTCAGCCTGCCGTCCGGACATATCCGTAACCTGCGGAACAGTCAGCAATCCGACAGAAGAAGAATTGACGGTCAAATAGATTGTACGTCCTTCCTTGACATTCGTTCCCACCGGCGGAACCGTTTCAAGAATACTTCCTGCCGGCTTATTCCGTATGTATATCGAATCCACCACCAAGTATTGCAGCGTTTTTTCAGTGAAAAACGGAGCAGCCTGTTCCACTTGCATCCCTTTAACGTCCGGAACAGCTACTTGCTTTCCGTGACGAGTGTAGAAATTTAACCATTGCAAGACAACAAAAACCAACACAATCAGGATAGTCAACGCTATCAAGACATTTTTTACATAAATATTCATAAATAAACTTCGGATTTGTATATCGAATTTAATTGTTCAACTCTCGGACAAAAATACAAAAAAAGACAATATTAATATACAAAAAGGGAATAAACTTTTGGTTTATTCCCTGGAATATGTCTAACCCATTGGGATTTTATCCGCCATACTCGTCGGAAACGCTTAGTTTTTTCCGTCCTTTGGCTCTGCGCGATGCCAATACTCGGCGACCATTGGCTGTCTCCATCCGGCTGCGAAACCCATGTTTGTTTTTTCTTTTCCTGTTGTGCGGTTGAAATGTCCGTTTCATGATTGTATATGTTTATTTTATATTTCTTAAATCGAATCGGGCTGCAAAGGTAGAATAAATTTTTAATAATAGCAAGAAGATTGGCAGGAAAAACGGGTTGGTAGGGTAATTTTCAAAATTGCGTAGCATTCGATTTGAAATTCGATATACTGAAACCCTTAAATTTCCGTTAATATTTGTATAGATAATTTTTCACGATGAGATTTCGTTTGTTGATTATTGGATTGTTTTGTGTCTGCTTGTCTCATGCACAACGGGTTACTGTTTCCGGAGCGGTATCCGATCCTGCGGGACTGCCTCTCGAATTGGTGTCTGTACAGGAAAAAGGAACCATCAACGGAACGTTTACAAACGAAAAAGGGAAATACAAGTTGTCCGTTGCCCGTGCCGATTCCGTAACGCTCGTTTTTTCTTGTTTGGGATATATGAAACTCGAAACCGTTATTCCCGCCACGCAAACCGATTTGATGCTGGATGTTCGGATGCGCCCGCAGTCGTACGAATTGGAAACGGCTGTTGTTACTGCCAATCGCATTCAAACCGGCACAATGGAACGAATCGGCCAGGGGCAAGGGCGTCTGTCGGTCGATGCTACCGGCGGCAGTATCGAATCGTTAGTGATGACAGCCGGTCTCGGCGTTTCGAGCGATAATGAACTGAGTACTCAATATTCGGTTCGTGGGGGAAATTACAACGAAAATATTGTTTATGTCAACGGTATTGAAATTTACCGACCGTTGCTGATACGCAGCGGCCAACAGGAAGGATTAAGTTTTATTAATCCCGATATGACCGAAGCCGTGCAGTTCTCGTCCGGCGGATTCGAGGCGCGATACGGCGATAAAATGTCGTCGGTGTTGGACATTAATTACAAAAAACCGAAACAATTCGCCGGCGGAGTGGCAGGCAGCCTGCTTGGTGGAAACGCATACATAGAAAGCGCTTACGGAAAATTCACTCAAATCACAGGACTTCGTTACAAACGGACGACGACGCTGTTGAGTACACTCGATACCAAAGGAGATTACGACCCGTCGGCACTTGATTTGCAAACGTTTATGACTTTTTCATTTTCTCCAAAACTTTCTGCAAGTTTTTTGGGAAACTATTCCGAGAATATTTACGATTTTATCCCAAGCATACGTGAGACTTCTTTCGGAGATGTGAATAATCCCCAAAAATTCAAGGTATATTATGGCGGGATGGAACGCGATCGTTTCCGTACATTATTCGGAGCAACTACATTGAGGTACGATTGGGATGGTCGTGCTGATATAGCCTTGCAACTTTCCGGTTTTCAGTCGAATGAAGAGGAAACCTACGACATCGATGGTGCCTATTTCATCAGCAATGTATTGGAAGATGACGACCAAGACAACATCGGTACGGGCGCTTTTTTGCAACATGCTCGTAATCGGCTGAATGCCAGAGTGCTGAATGCCTCGCTGACAGGAAATATAGCACTCAATTTACACATGGTGCGTTGGTCATTGGGAGTTCAGCAGGAAACGATTAAAGATCGTATTCGGGAATGGGAGTTGCGCGATTCGGTAGGTTATTCGCTTCCGCACGATGAAGCACTGTTGCGAGTACGGTATAATCTGCGTTCTCAAAATGATATTCAGTCCACACGTTTTTTCGGTTACATTCAGGATACTTACAAATTTCGGAACAAAATAGGATTATTTTCTTTAACCGCCGGAATTAGAGGAAGTTATTGGAACTACAACGGTGAATTTATTTTCAGTCCGCGAGTTTCGTTGGGACTTGTTCCTGCTTTCAATCAGCGATACACTTTCCGTTTAGCAACCGGCATTTATTACCAGTCGCCTTTTTACAAGGAGTTTCGTATTGTTCGGACAGATGAAAACGAAAACAGTTATATCGAACTGAACAGGAATATCCGGTCGCAACGCTCCATTCATTTTGTTTTAGGCGGCGATTACAGTTTCAAAATTCCTGATGGTCGTCCCTTTAAGTTGACTACGGAAATGTATTACAAAAAATTAAATAACCTTGTCCCTTATACGGTAGAAAATGTGCGGGTATGGTATTCCGGTGAAAATACGTCGGATGGCTATGTTACGGGAATCGATGCCAAACTGTTCGGGCAATTTGTTACCGAATCGGATTCATGGATTGGCTTGTCGCTTATGCAGGCTAAACAGTACATTGATGGCGAAAAAGTTTCGATGCCAACCGACCAATTGTATAATTTCACGATGTATTTTACTGATTATATGCCTAAACCCTACGAGCGATTTCAAGCCAATCTCCGCGTTATTTGGGCGCATGGGTTACCTTTCAGCATACCGGGAAGCGAATACAAACCTGCATTCCGTGCACCTCCTTATCGTAGGGTAGATATTGGTCTTTCTTACCGTTTGTGGTCGGAAACCGATCGCTACCGGAAGACTACGTTTTGGAACAACTTCCGGAATATTTGGGTGGGCGTAGATTGCTTTAACTTGTTTGACATCAAAAATGTAAACACTTATTCGTGGTTTACGGACGTTACCGGCTATCAAAGATCTGTTCCCGATAAATTAACCGGTCGGCAATTGAATGTGAAGTTGATAGCGGAGTTCTGATACCACAAAATTCCGCAAAATTTTTAAATACTTTGTCGGCGAATAAAAAACAAATTAAAGTTTTTACTATCTTTGCCCGCTCAAAAAGAATAAGAAATTTAGGGTATGGAAAAAAATCTTGTTATAGTAGAGTCGCCGGCAAAAGCAAAAACCATTGAAAAGTTTTTAGGGAAGGATTACCGTGTTCTGTCGAGTTACGGGCATATTCGCGACTTGAAAGACAAAGATTTGGGGGTAGATGTCGCCAACAACTTTAAACCCGACTATGTTGTTTCGCCGGACAAGGCAGAGATTGTCAAAAATCTGAAAAAGGCAGCGAAAGAGGCGCAGATGGTTTGGCTCGCTTCCGATGAAGATCGTGAAGGAGAAGCCATTGCCTGGCATCTATATGCGGTTTTGGGATTAAACGAAAACGATTCCAAACGAATTGTATTTCACGAGATTACAAAAAATGCTATTCTGAATGCCATTGAACATCCCCGCAATATTGATTTGAATTTGGTGGATGCGCAGCAAGCCCGCCGAATACTCGACCGAATCGTGGGTTTTGAACTCTCGCCGATTCTGTGGAAAAAAATCAGGCCAAAGTTGTCGGCCGGCCGCGTACAATCGGTGGCGGTACGTCTGATTGTGGAGCGTGAACGGGAAATCAACCAATTTCAGTCGGAAGCCTTTTTTCGGGTACAGGCACAATTTCTTTTGCCGGACGGAAAGGGCATTATCAAAGCGGAATTAAATCGTCGGTTCAAAACGGAAGAAGAAGCGTATGCGTTTTTAGAAAGTATTAAAAATGCTACTTTTACGATTGAAGATATTATTACCCGCCCCGGTAAAAAATCGCCGGCTCCACCTTTTACCACCTCCACCTTGCAGCAGGAGGCTTCGCGGAAAATGGGTTATAGCGTTTCACAGACGATGTCGATTGCTCAGAAATTGTACGAAGCAGGATTGATTACCTATATGCGTACCGATTCGCTCAATTTGTCGGCATTGGCACTGAATGCTTCGCAAAAAGAAATTCAAGACGAATTTGGGAAAGAATACGTTAAAATCCGGCAATATCATACGAAAATCAAGGGTGCTCAGGAAGCGCACGAGGCTATCCGTCCGACTTATATGAATAACCGGACAATCAAAGGGACGGCGCAGGAACAACGTTTGTATAAATTGATTTGGGAGAGAACAATCGCTTCGCAAATGGCGGATGCCGAACTCGAACGCACTACGGTTTCTATTGGTATCGGAGGAAATGTAGACGACAAATTTCTGGTACAGGGCGAAGTGATTATTTTCGACGGTTTTCTACGAGTGTATTTAGAGGATACGGACGACGAAAATTCGGAAACCAGCGCAGAAAGCCTTTTGCCTCCCATGCAGTTGAACGAATTATTGAGTTTGACCGAAGCCATTGCTGCAGAACGTTTAACCCAACGGCCGTTTCGTTACACCGAGGCCAGTCTTGTACGTAAATTGGAAGAATTAGGAATTGGACGTCCTTCGACTTATGCACCTACTATTTCGACCATTCAACATCGAGGTTATGTCGAAAAAGGAAACAAAGAAGGAGAATATCGTACGTTTACGACCCTCACATTGAAAAATAATAAAATTGCAAAAACTGCCAAGACCGAAATGATAGGTGCTGATAAAGGGAAACTGATGCCGACCGATTCGGGCATTGTGGTCAACGATTTTCTGATAGAAAATTTTCCCTTGGTATTAGAATACAGTTTCACCGCCGATTTGGAAAAGGAATTTGACAAGATAGCCGACGGCGAAACTAAGTGGACGGATGCATTGCACAAATTCTACAACCTGTTTCATCCTGTGGTGTTGGAAGTTTCTGCATCCAAAGCCGAATACAAGGTGGGCGAACGAATATTAGGCGTTGACCCGAAAACCGGCAAACCGGTTTCGGTAAAAATAGGTCGATTCGGAGCGTTTGTGCAAATCGGATCGGCAGATGATGAGGAGAAACCTCAATTTGCTTCGTTGGCAAAAGGGCAATCCATCGAAACCGTTTCGTTAGAAGAAGTCCTGCAGTTGTTCAACCTTCCGCGAACGGTGGGAACACTGAACGATAAAACGGTGGTGGCCGCCATCGGTCGTTTCGGTCCTTATTTGAAATTCGGCAATATGTTTGTTACTATTCCGAAGATTTACGATCCTTATCATATTACTATTGAAGAAGCCGAGCGATTAATTAGGGAAAAGCAGGAAAACGATGCAAACAAAATAATTAAAACTTTTCCGGAAGATGCGAAGTTGCAAGTATTAAACGGTCGTTTCGGACCTTATATCGCTTATGAAAAAATTAATTACAAAATTCAGAAAGGAACAACGCCCGCCGAATTGTCGTACGACGATGCGATGAAGATTATCCGAGAAACTCCGGAGAAGCCGGCGAAAGGAAAAACAAAAAGGATTGCGAAGAAGAAAGCCAAGTGATAATATGGCAAATGTTTTAATAACCGGATCAAAAGGCCAATTAGGAAGTGAAATTCGAAACCTGTCTTCTAATTACCCCGATTTCCGTTTTATTCCGACCGACGTAGAAGAGTTGGATTTAACGGATAAAGCGGCTGTTACAAAATTCATAACCGCCCGTTCTATTGATTATATTGTCAACTGTGCTGCTTATACCGCTGTAGATAAAGCCGAAGACGATGCGGAATTGTGCTATAAAATTAATTGCGATGCCGTAAAAAATCTGGCGGAAGCGGCGGCAGACAAAGCAAAAATTATTCATATTTCGACCGATTATGTGTTCGATGGTCGAGCAAATGTACCTTACAAGGAAAACGACCCGACGAATCCGCAGTCGGTTTATGGGAAAAGCAAACTTGCCGGCGAAGAGGCGTTGCTGACTGCTTGTCCCAAAAGCACCATTATTCGCACATCCTGGTTGTATTCGATTTATGGCAATAATTTTGTAAAGACAATGCTTCGCCTTGGCAAAGAACGTTCGGAACTGAATGTAGTGTTCGATCAACAGGGAACGCCGACTTATGCTGCCGATTTAGCGCGAGCCGTTCTTTCTGTTCTTGTTCATATCGAAAAAACCGCCGACTTTCCTGCCGGAATCTATCATTACAGCAACGAAGGGATAACAACTAGGTTTGATTTTACGAAGAAAATCCTGCAATTGGCAGGGATTACGACTTGTACTGTGCATCCGATTACTACCGAACAATATCCTGTTAAAGCGGCTCGCCCTCGATACAGTGTTTTGGATAAAACAAAAATCAAGGAAACATTTGGAATCATTGTTCCGAAATGGGAGGAAAGTTTGGAGAAGTGTATTACTGTGAGGATGGCTCAATAACTCATAAAGGTGAACCCTTTGCCTCTTGCCAGAGTTGCTCCATTTCTGTCAAGGTCATGTCTTTTAGGGATTTGCCTTGCTTTTTGGCTTTCTGCTCCATATAGTTGAAACGGCGGATAAACTCTTGGTTGGTACGTTCCAAAGCATTATCCGGATTAATTTTATAAAGCCGTGCAGCATTGATCAAACTGAAAAACAAATCGCCGAACTCGCGTTCTATTTTGTCGGGATCCATAGCGGCGATTTCCGTTTTCAGTTCAGTAAATTCTTCCTGCACTTTATCCCAAACATCCTCTTTCTGTTCCCAGTCGAAACCGGCATTGCGGGCTTTGTCCTGAATGCGGTGTGCTTTTACCACAGACGGTAAGGAAGCAGGCACTCCTGCCAAAATTGTCCGATTACCGCCTTTTTCTTTCAACTTAATCTGTTCCCAGTTTTGCATCACCTGTCCGGCGGTTTCGGCATTTTCGGTTCCAAATACGTGCGGATGACGAAATATCAATTTATCGCACAAAGCGTTGCAAATATCGGATATATCGAATTGACCTTTCTCTTCAGCAATTTTGGCGTAAAAAACTACATGGAGTAGTATATCGCCCAATTCTTTCTTGATTTCGGGAATATCGTCCCGAATAATCGCTTCGCATAATTCATAAATTTCTTCAATGGAATTGCTGCGAAGACTCTCATTGGTTTGTTTCCTGTCCCATGGACACTTTTCTCTCAATTCGTCCATGATGTCGAGCACCCGTCCGAATGCTTGCAATTTTGCTTCTCGTGTATTCATTGGATGCTATTGATTCGACGATTCCCGTTTGTAATATTCCAATCCTGCTTGTAAAAACCGTATGTATTCTTCCACACTTTTATTGTAAGCTCGCCAAGGAGCAACAGGAAAACCGCTATTATCCAATAACACATAATATGGCTGAGCATTCGCCCCGAATTTATGCCGCTGCAAATAACTCCAGTTATCACCAACAGTGCGTAATTTGATGGTTTTCCCATATTCCTCCACGATAATCGGATCGGGCAACTTCGTCTTGTTGTCCACATACAACGAAATTAATACATATTCGTTGTCGATAATATTTTTCACTCGCGGATCCGACCAAACGGATGCCTCCATTTCCCGACAATTCACACAACCGTAGCCGGTAAAATCCACCAATACCGGTTTCCCGTATTTTTTTGCATATTCCATTCCTTCGTCGTAATCATGGAATTTCGGATGTACTTCTCCTTTATACAAATTAAAATCCTGAGTATAAAGCGGTGGCGAAAAGGCGCTGATCGCTTTTAAAGGAGCCCCCCACAATCCGGGAACCATATACAAGGCAAAAGCAAACGAAGTAAGCGCTAAAAAGAAACGGGGAATGGATATCTTCTGCAATTCGCTATCGTGTTTAAATCGGATTTTTCCCAACAAATAAACCCCTAACAGGGCAAATATTACAATCCATAATACTAAAAAGACTTCCCTGTCGAGGATGTGCCAACCATAAGCCAAATCGGCTACCGATAAAAATTTAAGTGCCAAAGCCAATTCTAAAAAGCCCAATACTACTTTTACCGAATTGAGCCATCCGCCCGATTGCGGCAAGTTTTGCAACAATGATGGGAACAGTGCAAAGAGAGCGAACGGAATGGCCAATGCCAAGCCGAAACCGAACATCCCGATGGCCGGTCCGGAAATACTCCCCATACTGACTGCCTGCACCAATAAAGCACCAATAATGGGTCCGGTACAGGAAAAAGAAACCAAAACCAGCGTAAATGCCATAAAGAAAATACTGAGCAAACCGGTAGTCGCTTCGGCTTTACTGTCCATCTTGTTTGTCCACGATTGCGGCAAGGTCATTTCAAAAGCTCCAAAAAAGGAAACGGCAAATAACACCAACAAGGCACAGAAAATCAAATTAAAAACCGCGTTAGTTGATAAGTCGTTCAGTGCGCTGGCTCCAAAAATCATTGTAATCAACAATCCCAAAGAAAGATAAATCACGGTAATTGATACTCCGTAAGTAACGGCGTCGCTGATGGCTTTTCTCCGGTTGTTTTTCGATCGTTTTAAAAAGAAACTGACCGTCATCGGAATAATGGGCCAGACACATGGCGTGAGTATGGCGAGCAGTCCGCCACCGAAACAAAGCAGAAAAATAACGACCCACGACCGATTATGAGGCTGGTCGTTGTTGAAAGTATTAAGTTCTTCAGTTACGGGTTGCCAAAAATCGGTGGGAGCAATTGTAACAGACTCTTTTTCTGAATCTATCAGAGTATTAGTCTGATACGACTTATCAGTCGTATCGGAGGAATCCTCCGATACCGGCTTCGCCGGCTGGATTATTTCCAAATTTTTTGGCAAATCTTTTTTGGAAAGACTAAATTCTTTCTGCAAAGGGATACAGGCTTCATCATCGCAAGACATATAGTCGATATAGCCTTCGATTAGGAATTTATCAGGATCGGTAATGGCCATTCTTTGGACGAAAACCGGATCCGTCTTATACCAACTGATATTTATTTCAAATAACTTGCTGTATTCGGTAACAACCGGCGTGGCAGTAGTTGGTTTACCGGATAATCGCGCACCTTCCACTTTTTCAAATTCAAAAACAGTGGGTAAGGGACCGCCTTTCGGCAGATCCATAGTATATATATGCCAACCATGCTCAATCTGCGTAGAAAAGACTATCTCACTCTTGGCGTTGATGAATATTTCCCATTTGACAGGTTCCTGAATTTGAGCGAATAACCCAATCGGAAGAAATAAAAGAAAAATAAGATTTTTGAATCGTTTCATTGGAATTATAATTATTTTTGCAAAGATATAAAAGTTTAGTCAGACGGAGTATTAAGAAAAAATAAAAAACAGTGAGAATAGATATTATTACCGTATTACCCGAAATTTTGGAAAGCCCGCTGAGTTGTTCTATCTTAAAACGGGCGCAGGAAAGTGGCTTGGTCGAAATCTGT
>Ga0209628_10001007_pt1 | contig 17771 bp, 6 predicted proteins | sample TergutCu122P4_FD_187285 | JGI IMG/M metagenome (GOLD analysis project Ga0209628, IMG submission 187285) | Cubitermes ugandensis P4 segment gut microbial communities from Kakamega Forest, Kenya - Cu122 P4 (SPAdes) (version 2) | ecosystem: Host-associated > Arthropoda: Insects > Digestive system >...
GTTGTTATTATTACTATGGTGCCACATTACCAAATTTACCCAAATGTAAGGGACAAGAATATGTTCCTAATCCATCAACTGAAACACAGGGGGTCACTTTATAATTGTGCACAAAGTTAATTGCATTCTGTATGATTATTTTCCTGCAAATTGTGCAGTGGGGTCATATTGTATGCAAGGTCATCTTGTATGTGGGTAAATGTGGTAATTTCATAAACATGAATACCAAAATGAAAGTGATGTGCTGTTTTCTAAAGAAGCAGCTATTTTAAAGTGTCCAGATTTGTAATTTGGTGCCAAATTTTTATTGTCATTGAAAGTCCCTTAAATTAGCACCATACCCACTGTGTTACTGATCTGTACTTCTTGCTGATATATTAGGATGGTGGACAATCCTCTATGTTCAGCTGTTCAACCTGCAAGGTGACATTTCATAACCTAGGAAGTCTCCGAGTTCACATGTTTGTTGAGCATGACTCAAGCACAGAGATGACTGAGGATCCTTCACAGTTCACTGCTACCAGTACCAAAACTTCGGATAGTACTGTAGTGCTTACATTGAAAGTGCCAACATTACATAACCAAAAATTAAACATGCCAGTGCCAGTTTCATCTGATGGAATCAGCAAAGGTTTAACTGTTAATTGTCTAAGTCAGTTTCGTAAAAGGCCTTCCATGACAGACAGTGGTAGAGAAATACAGGACTCAAGTTTCCTTGGACAATTTTCTAAAAGGCCAACACCTGATCATCAGGATTTCAAAATGTCAAGTTCTACAGATGTGCCCAGAATTGAAAACTATATTCATTTGGGTGCAGGTGAGCAAGAGAAAAGAAGCAGCGTGAACAGTGAGAGTGATTCTCTGAACTTGGAAGTTAGGGTAACAGCAGCAAGTGGTAGTAATTTGGAAACTAAACTGATGACTTCTAACGGACACCAGGGGGCATTAGAGGAAGAAATTAGGAAATTAGAATGTAAATCATTGACTAATATGGATATTAAAGTAAATAAGGGTAACAAAGTGTCTAACATGGCAGAGGAAGACTTGAATTCTGATAAGGACACTGGCAAAAAATTGCCACAGATAGTAATGGAAAGTGATATGGAAGTTCATGTTTCAATAGGTCAAGTGATGGAAGCGTGTGTTACACTCAGTGAGTCAAATATTAAGTGCCAGAGGTTGGAACCTGATACTAGTAGAGCAGAACTAAAGGTGCAAAGTTCCAGTGAATTCAGACAGCAACTAATTGTAGATGAAAGTGCCAAAAGTGATCAGTCTGCCTCAAGGGATAAATGTGAATTAGTGGACAGTAGACAGTTGCTGACAAGTGAGCCGCAGAAAGGGGACACCAGTGCTCCTGAGGGCCATCAGACCATGCTCAGATGTGATCTCTGTGGAAAAGTGCAATCAACCCAGGAATCCCTTCAGAAAGTATGTTGAACCCTTTAATACTTTCAGGAACAATGTTTATATCAGTGAAAACCTGTCAAGGTCAGAGATGACTATGTGAGTTTCACCAACTGGCAAGTACTCTCTTCCTTGAAAAATGGGTTCTGTTCTGATTTTAAGCTTTCACAGCATGTCAGTCATAATGTTAATAATAGTTTTAGGCAGTGGTGTCATGTGTAAGAAGGCTGTGCTGCCAGTGTTTGTAGACAGCGGCTGTCTCCATCATCAGGGTAGAAGGCTGAGCCAAGAAGGAGAATGGTTTGTAAGGAAAGGAAAGACAGACCATGGTTGTGTGTGAGGATATATAAACTTTTGGCCTTAATGAAAGGGATTTAATGGTCGTAAGGTGTAAGAACAAGCTTTCTGAAGTTCTTACAGTACACAGCCCCTAGCTGATTTTATCTTCCTCATATGTCACATAACCTTTTCCAGCTCATCCATTTACTCACAGTATGGAGGGTTATACTGCCAGCATTTTTGTTCAGTTTGCAAGTAAAATGATAACCACGAGGGCGTGCTTATAAGTCCTTAGCCCGACCAGGAAGGAAACAAGCTACAGCAACCAAACACGGGATTTATTCAACATACTCCCCACGAAGCTCAGTACACTTCTTAGCCCATTGCTGTAACTTTTGCAAGCCACTCAAAAAAATTCAGAAGTTTGTCCATCGAACCAGGTCTTTGCAGCAGCAATGACTTCCGCATTTGACGAAAAATGGCGACCTTTCTATTGATTTTTCAGTCCAGGGAACAGGTGGTAGTCCAACGGGGCCAGATCCAGAGAATAAGGTGGGTGGGCAAGACATTGGAAGCCCAGGTAGGCCAGTTTCTTTGGGTTGCAAGTGCCCAGTGAGCTGGGGCATTGTCATGCAAGAGTAAGACCCACTCGGTGACCTTTCCGCAGCGTTTTTCCTTCAAAATGTTTTTCAGTTGCACCAACAGAGATGAGTAATACTCCGTGTTGATAGTTTGGCCCTTTGGAAGATAATCAGAGAGGAGGATGCTGTCTTCATCCCAAAAAATCGAGGCGAGAACTTTTCCAGCGGATTTTTGCACTCGGAATTTTCTGGGGCAGGTTGAGCCACTATGCCGCCACTTCATTGATTGTTGCTTTGTCTCTGGGTCATAGTGATATAACCAGGTTTTGTCCATGGTCACCAATCGCGACAGAAAATCATTTGGATCGCACTGAAAAAATTCCAAAAGTTGCTCAGACAACTGGCATCATTGACATTTTTGATCCGCTTTCAGGCATTTTGGATCCTGCTTCGTGGGGAGCTTCCGCATATCCAAATCTTCATGAATGATGGACCCAGCCCGCTCATGTGAGATGCCCAATTGCTCAGCTATTGATTTAACTGAAATCTGGTGGTCTTCCAAGATTAGCTGGTGAATTTGATCAATTATCTCTGGGGTGGTCGCTGTTTTGGGTTGTCCAGGATGAGGTACATCGCAGGTGGAAAAATCACCATGTTTAAACTGGGCCACCCAGTTTTTGATGGTGGCATACGATGGTGCATGTTCCCCTAATGTTTCTTCCAGGATGGCGTTAATTTCCTTCGGCGTCTGGCCTTGCAGAGGGGGGAAACCTGATGACAGCTCGCATCTCGATGTTGTTGCAATCATGCACGTTGCCTGACATGCTTCCTTTCAGCCTCTGTAACAAGAAAAGACTTGCAATTCAGCACATGAACACACCCCTCTTTCCAGTGACACTATCAGTTGTGTCCTATGACATCGGGAAGTAGGTTGGGTTAAGGAGTTACAAGCACCCTGTCATAGTGGTTGGTTGGCTGCAAAAATGGACTGCCATGCTGCTATGGCGTCTTGACACGGGCAAATGATATACATAATAAAATATGACATGTCATGTTGCATATTGTTATTCTTGTTTAATACTGTTGTACAGCAGAATTACCTGCAGTAAAACAATTAAGTACACTCATCCCTAGTTTCTGGATATCCACTTTACAGATTTTCACTTTAACCCACAAGGACACTTTGTATAAGCTTTTTTGCTGTGAGGATTTTTTTAATGGGCAAATGGTGTGTAAATTGGGTTAGCTGAGCACATAAGGTAGTACACTTGCTGCAGACTTTTCTGTACGGATAGTTATGCATTATGGACTATTTTTGTGGAATGAATTATGTTCATACAACGAGGGATGGAGTGAACTGGTTGGTAACACAGTTGAATTACTTGAGCAACAAGTTAAGAGAGTTGGTAATTAAATTAATATTGCCCAACACTCCTTTGTTTCCAGGGTTTTTCCAGAAAAAATTCTGGACAGAACTCAAAAGCAAACCCAAAATAGCTCACTCACATTTGTACTGAAGAGTCGGGCACATTTTGTATGATACCTGAAAGAAAAAGAATAACAATAAATTTGTCCCTCTGCAAGCCATGAAAACACATGGTAAAGTGAAGGTATAGCTCCAGACCCCATATGCCTTCATGGTGTGCAGTGTGATGACTTTACATTTTGTTTCATTCATCATGTGGAATTTTATAAAATTTTTTTTAACTGTTCATGATATAATAATGTCGTCTGTGTGCACAAATTTCTTAGCCTCTTGACAAGGCTGTAAGAATTAAGGAAGCATCAGTTTCCCATTCTTGTCACATCTTTAAGATTTAATTTCCATGACTTTTGTATACTGTTCTAGAACATCACATGTAACCAGTGTCCACTTTGCACCATTAACGGCAGTTGCCCATGAATACAATACCTTGTCTAATTCACTTGTAATTTGTTTCAGCATCTTCTGTCCCATGCTCAAGCTAGGCCATTTGTTTGTGAATTCTGTGATGCTGGTTTCATCTCACAACAGTTACTTCAGAGCCATCTAGTAATCCATCAACAAAAGGATGAGCTTAACACTTTGCAGTGATTGTTGCTGATTTTTGTGTACTAAACAAAAGTATCCTTTCTGGGTGAAATGTCTTGAGAAAACTCCATTTAATGGTGTAATATTTGTGTTGGTAATATTGTTAAGTGATCTTTTCAAAGCATGGATCTCATGTTCTAAATAATCACTGGCTAAATTTCAGAATACAGGAAGAAGTCAACTGAACACATTCTGCCATGAAAGGTAGATACAGTTGTAGGTAAAAGGTAAAGTTCTTCTGCTTTATTAAATGCCATGCCATGCAGATTTGGGGCAGTGGAGGTATAGCATTGTTTATTTGGACAAGATAGAGGTGGATACTCAGCTTGTGCCTCAAACCACTTTAACTCATAAGAAAGAATGTCGTGTAACAACCAGTTAGGCTAGGTGGGCCATCTGATAGTCTGAATGTTGTGGAGAAGAGACATATCTTGACTCTTACCAGGAATCATACTGTCTTCCCCTTCTCATCCACTCTGTAAGGTGACACCAAACAACTTAAGCTGTTCTGGTTCCTGACAGTTAGAGGTGCATCTGCCCTGATGATGGTGGCACCATGTTTCTGCACATTATTAGTACACTTGTACCAATCCACAAGGTGTTACACCCCAGAACACAGCAATAACATTTCAATTGCAGTGTATTTTTTATCTTGTTATGTAATAGTTTTAGTACAACATAGTCAGTGTAATGACCAGGCTACAAACCGGATTGCTGGCAAATCATGTTCAATGTATTAACCAACAAATGCACTTAATAAAATACAATAAAATATAAATCATAAAACACAATTCATGATAAGTACCAAGTACCTATCATGAATATAAGAAAATGCACAGTATGGATAGCATAAAATTGGCAAATCATGGTTCAGTTTCCAGCAGAGGCAAGAGATTTTTCTTATCTCCAAAGTGTCCAGACCAGCCTCCCATTGAATGGATAAGGGGGGCACTTTGCCTGGGCATGAAGTAGCCAGGGTGTGAAGCTGACCTCTCACCTGTATGTAGTTCAAAGGGTAAGAATTCGTAGAGCTATACCTCCACTCTCCTGCATGCCTGTATGGCATGTGCAGGTACAACTTACGGTTTTAGTACAGTTAGAAGATCAGGAAAAATTGTTTTGTATATTGCTACACATTAAAGCAAGAGTATTGTAAGTGCACTTGTCACTGTCTTTTGAACATATTCTGAATTTCTTGGCTCAAGTGAATAACAGTTTTTTACTTCAGAGATGCCGTTCAAGGTCTGTTAAGATTCTGAAGGTAGTGTTACAGCAGTAGGACACTGTTCATTTCTTATCAATGAAATGCAGGACAAAATCACATCATCAAGATAGCTAATACATCCTTTGAAAATGTGGCAGTATTCAGATATATCAGAATGAAACTAACAAATAGAAGTTGCATGTAGGAAGAACCAAAAAGTGTATTCAGGGAATACTTGATACATTTCAGTTCAGAGGTTTTGTCCCCCCATTACATGTCAAAAATATGAAAAAATGTTAACATGTTGCTTTGTATGAGTGTGAAATTTGTTCTGTCGAATTATGGGAAGAGTATTGGATGAGAGTGTTCGAGAACAGTGCCAAGGAAGGTGTTTGTACCTAAGAGGGAGAAAGTAATGTGAGGCTGAAGAAGACTGCATAATGAGGAGCTTCACAGCTTGTACTACTCACTGAATATTGTTATGGTGTACAAATCAAGGAGGATGAGATGGACAGGGCACATTGCACACATGGAGAAGAGGAATGTTTACAGAGTTTTGGTGGGGAATCCCGAAGGAAAGAGACCACTTGGCAGATATAGGCATAGATGGGAAGATAACATTGAAATGAATTTACAAACTGGCTGGGATGGCATTGGACTAGATTAATTTGGCTTGGTACAGGAAGAAGTGGCAGGCTTTATTTAATGTGGCAGTGAACCATTTGTACTATAAAATATGGTAATTTCTTGACTCTCAGAGAAACTAGTAGCTTACCATGAAGGGCTGTGTTGCAGGTAACTAATTAGTCAGTCACTTGCCTTCTCTACTGGGTTTTGTGTCAAATACTGACCTGAACAAGGTTATACCAGTACAATAAGTGTTTTGCAGCAAAAGTCCCAAAGCCATAAACCTCAACCTACATTTACATTTTAATTAAAGCCCACATAAATTTTGTTTGTATTTATAGATATCTGTAATGTAGATGTATCTGTTGAGGTGTCTCCTTTAACATTTACAGCAGTCTTTAAATGTCCAGTTACATTTAGCTGATTGCTGTAAGACATTGAATCTTCAGGAGCTGGATGGTCGGTAAGCCATATATGAACCAACAAACCTGCACTGACAAACATATACTACTGACAGTATGAGGGTTATTGTTTTTTTAATGCCTCATGCATGAAATAATGCAGCTTACAGAAAGTAAACAAAAGATTCATATCCTCTGGGATGTTACACCATGTCAGCGGGTAAGTACTTCCTGGTGTTGTGGAGGAGCTTATGGCTTCCATCTTCAAAGTAGTTTAAAAAATATCAGAAGAATGGAATTGTGATGATGAATGGGGATCAGCAAATAGCATTGTGACCTCTACTATCATGGTATTCATCTGGATATATATACAGCCTAGTGTCTTGGCTAATTGAAGCACTGTAGCTCCCAGCTATAATACTTACCAAGAATGGAATAATTTTATTACCTTATGGATCTGCTGTCTTATCCATACAGCTTTTATTGTTGGATTATTACTTTAAATGAATAATTTTCTGTAAAAGCACATCAGTCTTGCCATGTTTGTAGTTCTGATTGTCATGGTTTTGTCTGTTTGTGGAAAAATGATTGTGTTAACATCTGAGTGTTGCAGTGTAGTTCTCTTGCTCTTTTGCATTTGTTCTTGTGCAAGCACTTGGTGTAAAACACAACAGCCCACCTGTCTCAGTAGCTACATAGGTGTCACACCAAGAGTGTACATCCTCTGTAGTTTTCATAATTTTTAGACCTGTTTGTGCTTGATTCTCATTATGTCTGGAAAGCATGATGTGCATACTGGTGAAGAATTGCACCTTCCACAAGATCTTAGATCTGGGTCACAAAGACATATATATTCATTAGTGTCAGTGAGTGATGCAGAATAGCTGCTTGCACAGTACATGTAAAGGTGCCCCTGGACAAGCTGAAGTGTGATATGTTGAACGGCTGCTGGAAGTAACTTTGCTCTGAAACTGGTAATGACTTGAGGGGCTCCCAAACCAGCAGGATGAAATAAGGAACATTCTTATGATAGCCCATAAAGTTCCAGCAGAAGGAGTTCCATACGTGGAAGAGCCTCATTTGCATAAGTTCCCAACTCCTGAGCTGCTGAGTTAACTGATGAGGACCTTGAACAACCGATATCCCTCAGTGAACCGAAGGATGAAGATTGTTCTGACACCATTGTGGAGAGGCCTCAGCTGACTACCAGTGGTCTGAAGGAAGGGCTGCACAGGCCGTTTCATGCAGAGGTGCATGAAATTTAAGCCAAAGATAGAGGCTGTCATGGAATCTTAAAGATAGTGTATAAGGCAACACAGAAGAAGGTGAAGCAATCAAAGATCACCTCATTCTTCACTCAGTCTTTATCCTCCCCCTGTGTTATACATTCTGTGTCATTAATTCACCTTGACATTATTCATCCAGGAGTGCCAATGCTGATGTTTTCATATTTATTATTCATCATATGTGCTAATTACTGTATTTCCCAACCCATAAGATGCACCATGATTTTTTCATTAGAAATTTTAGAAAAAAATAATGATGAATATATTTTAATTTTAGTAATTTTATTGGAAGAAAACAGGATTGTTACATACCAAAATTAGCAACCATAATATAATTTATTCATCATAGAAACCCAGAAAATCATCGTCACTGCCACTAAAATCATCTTCATGGTTGTTTTCACTCTCTCACAATAAAGATGTTATATAATAGATGTACGGGTATTTGTAAGTTTGGAAATAATACTTACCCTCGGCGCATAAGACGCAGGTTGAATTTAGGTCACATTTTTCGGGGGAAAAATTGCGTCGGAAAATATGGTAACATGTCTTCTGAGTCTTTGGCTTTCCTCACCCCATTTTTCTCATAATGTCTTGACCTTGTGCATTGCAGTTTTGCCATTTATGGTGGTTCTGAAGAAGAGAGCCCCCTGCAAGCAGCAAGGGTTTGCTATACTCATATTCTTTACTGTTGCCTCCAAGTTACTAGTTCCTTTCAGTGGAATAAAATTCATTGGTTTCCTCAATAAATCATTCTTTATTCTACATAAAAATGGCAAAAGGTAATCATGTATTGCTACAGGCTATATTACTAACAATTTTATGTTTTTTGCACCATGCATTGTAATATAATTGTAAAATATTAACCAACCAAATGCACCTTTTCTCAATTAATATCTTAATTTTTAATTTTTTGATGTCTTCTTCATGTTTAAAACCCTTGGGTTTGAAACATGTAGAAGACATCACAAAATTAAAAATTAAAATAAAAAATTAAGAAACGGTGCATTTTGTTGGTTTTTATTGTATAATTACTAACAATGTTACACATGGAGTCATGTTGTCTGTGCTGGCACTGGATGTACTTGCTGTCAATGTGAAAAGGCATTACTTGTAGGCCTCAACATATCATTTTATAATACAGGCATATATTCACATCTTCTAAAATTATGAACATTTTCTAGCAGTATTTACCCACACTGTTGTAACATGCAAGAGATCGAAGCAAAAAGGGGGAAGAAAAATTATAATGGGATTTAAAAATAAGATGTCTGGGAAATGATTACAGGAGAGAGGAGGGAGGAAAGTAAAGGTATGAAGGAATGGAAGAAGGAACATAAGTGGGGAGAGGCATTTTAAACCTGCATGTGGACTAAAGTCATGACCAGGTGACAAAATACTGAGATCCAAAACAAGCAGATACTGTTGTGGTCTCCATTTTGTGTTTGTTTACAAGTAATGTGCTACTGAAACTGTAGTTGATTTGTTAAGCGTAACAAACCAAGAGATATCCTGTTTAATTTTCAGTGGGCATTATTCTGTCACTTTTAGTAGAAAATTACATTGAATGTTGATTGTTATGATTCAGGATGACTGAATTAACATTAGGGATGAAAAGTGATTTTGGGTGGACAGGAATTATTGAAAAGATAAGTTTGGCAAACGGAAGACCATGCCAAAGCCTCCCAAGGACAGCTCAATGTAACACATATCCCTCGTGGACTGACTCGATTCCAAGCAGTGGTCTCTATTTTATATGTAATTTTGTTAATAGTGTTGTCAGTAACTGAATGACAGTAAGTAATGAATCAGAAAGGATGAAAAATAATTAGGCATGGCCTAATTTAAGGTAGTAGCATGGCATTTGCCTGGAGGAACTGAGGAAAACCTTCAGACGCTACATCTGATAGTCTGCCATGCCCAGTATTTCAACCAGGTACTCGTAAATACATATCTGAAGCATTACTGCTTGAGCCAGCTTTTTTGATGTCTTATTTGTTGATGGGTCTGTTAACTAGAAAGAAGACCTCAGATCCTGAGCTCTTAGATATTTATGTTGAATCAGAGTGTTTTAACATTGTGAGCAGTCATCTGTTCAAACTGCAGTTTGCTAACTGAAGTGCTGCAATCAGTAGATCAACTGATCATTTTTGCATGAAACAAAAAATTCAGCACTATATGGAATTGTATATATATATATATTTTTGCATTCTTAAAATTCAGTGTACAGTCTTTTAAATCCTACATGTTTGCTGTGGCAAGAGCACTGTTCAATTTAAAATCCCACTGTGGGACAGCATTTTTTTTTCAGGCCAAAAAGATGTACATTTGCTAAGAGAGAGTTTTACAGTTTTTCTGTCAAAAGGTTAATTTCTCTAGAAGTGTGTGACACTTTACAAGGCAAAATTAGAACAGTCCACATTCTGCAGTACATTTTCTAACACTGTAGTCTGTTGGGTGGGTACCATCCTCTAGGAAGAATGTACTGCCTCCATCCTCAAGGCAAAGTCAGCGGAGCTGGGAAGTGGCTGGTTGTATAAAAGAGAGTTAAAAAAAATGTCATAGAAAGTAGAAGTGACCAATTGGTGATGGATGGGTCTGTGGCAACTGCAGAGTGTGAAAAGTGGAACAGCTGTAAAGAGCTGTTTGGCAGGATGTGGTAGGAAGAGTAACAAAGGCAGGAAGAATAACAGATTGCAAGGTAAAAAAGTAGGAAAGCTCTTTTGCAGGGTACAAAAGAAGAGTAGAAAAGAACCCTTTTGTAAACAAGGAATGATGATTAACTAAGAGCATTTTTTCAGGCCACAGGTGGAAGAGTAACAAGAACTCTTTTCAGGACTGCAGTAGAGGAAAGCTAAGGCAAGATTATAGTTTTGTAAAAGACCTCTCCTGCACTCCTTGAGACAAAATGACAGGCTTCCATGACCTGCTGAGGCAGAAACCATCTGCTTTATTTATGATGGTGGGGTGGAGCTTGATTGGTTGACAGCATTCAGTTCTAATCTCACAGGAATATCCAGCCTGTCCAGTGCACTAGAGGGGCATATAATGCATGCCTTGTTTCTTTAGGGCCAAAGTAAACTGGATATTTTCCTTGACAGGCAGCCTACAGTCCTTGTGTTATGTGTGAAACACCTTTCTCAAATATGCTGATGTTGGGGGTGGTGAATTCTTTTTAAATGCAGGTGCCCGCCTGCCAGAGTACACTCCCATAAGACCAGAGTATGGAATATTTATTCTTAACTCTTCATTTGTACAAAACCATGATCACGGGATTTTCAAATCACCATCACATTATAAACAGATGACAGATAGTGGTAACCTTCAGAGATAATTTCTTCATTAAAACTGATGGACTAGTTGAGGATTAAATTGGCTATTGTGTTGAGTAGAAGGGTTAGTGATTCCAGAAATTTCAAAGGAATTTACTGCCATCATCATCAAGGGTTAAGGAGTCCTGGATGAATGCCATGCTATCCAGCAAAACAACCCAGTAGACCTTAATCCTCAGCATCAGTGCTGTGACAACATCAAATCTCGCATGACCGGCTAATTCCACGCTTCTGACACTTTTGCAGAAAGTAGGTCTCAACCCATTTGTCATATCAAATTTCACATGCCCACAAGTTGTTTTTATATCTTTTGTATTTTAGTGTTATTACTCTGGTGGGACCAAATTTTTGAAAGAATGGATAGAGTTGAGTAAAAAGTGTAAAGTTAGACCATGTTGGCTTGTGTTACAGGGTTTGTTATAGTGCTTCATTTAGTTTAATATGTTAAGGTCACATTGATTGTCTGAGATATATTGAGGTAACAGAGGTTCAATGAATGTGAGGCAAGCTATGATAACCTGTAGTAAATGAAAGTTACCTATTGTTGTGATTGTGAGGAATTGAAATAGCTGAGGTAAATTTGAGTAAATCAGAGCCAATTCATATCCTTATATGCATAAAGGTGATGAAAGATTGAGTGAGTTCAGGGTTTAATGTAAAGGAAGGCAGGGTAAATGTAGGTTAGGTTATAGTGGATTATTATGTGTTCATTTATGTGAAGTTTGGCAGAGTTTTTTACTTCAGATCAATGTATTGTGATATTTGTCAGATGAAACATTTGAGACAGTCACATAAAATTAATTTTTTCCTTTTGTTCAACTGGGATTTAAATCCTGCTCATGGTCTGACAGTCCTCCCTAAGTTTCTTTGTGGTGAGTCCAGATAAATACTGGGACTGTACCTTAAAATAAACCATGGCTTCATTGTCCTAAATCTCTCCTGAATCACTCCAGTGCATCTCACTCAAAGCTAGGCAAGCTGAGAAATTGAAATACTGCTGGAAATAGAGAAAATTAGCAACCCATCCACAGTACTGTTTACTAAACAAATGAGTGATTAGTGCTGCTTGAAGTAATATCTATGTCTGTGTGTAATAGCCAAATGTGATCTCAATAAGTATAACCCAAAAATTAAGGAATGTGCCTTCAGAATCCAAAAATTCTTACATATGAGAGACCTGTACTAAACCCTTTGTGTAAAAATTATTGATACGCCTAAGAATATTTGATACTTACATAAAATCCATTTGGAAATGGATTCTTTGAAAGTTGCTGCTGGTTTCGTGGCTGTGATATATTCATCTAGAAAAGTACTTTGGAGTGCTTCAAAACACATACTTTTTTTTTTAAATCTTCCAGCTTATTCAGCCAAAACAATCTGTATAGACATGTAACATTTGCAACATTGCTTTGGTCCTTCAGTCCTTCATTACCAGCCTTGGTGCACTGTATGGACCTTTCATTTTACACGTGCTTTTGGTCTGAGTGCACTGTATGGTTGTGAATGCTTTGAAGGGTACTATACATTTAAACCCTCTCCATTCTGGGCAGTAGATGTAAATTAAAACCCAGTGTCATAGAAGGGTTAAAATGATGCAGTGGTAGAAACATATTCTGTTCTTTTCATTAGTGGGGACTCTGTGATGTCTTATGTATGAATATAGTCTCTGGCCTACCACATGAATACGGAGCAGGAGTGTTTAATATACCAGCATTAACATTCACTTAATTATACTTTATGTAACATTGTGAGTAGGCCACTACTAATATTTACACATTTTTCAGGTAAAAGATATTTTCTGAGACTTTAATTGTCATAGAATAACAGTTACTGCTGAACAAAATCTCGGCACTTGTGTCATACACAGTTATTAAAAATCATCAAACCTGCAAACTTGAATGAAAAATGTGGCATTTCAAAGTGATAGGGGATAAAATGTGCATTAAATTTATTGGTTCAAACTGATGCTTTGGAATGATCACTCATGTGATATTAGATGTATAATTTGCTCATACTGATTTATTGAAATTTTCATTGTTCTGTCGTGTCATTTCATCTCTTCTGTGTTTATTGTTTTCTGTACAATTCTGGGCTTATGTCTCCTGTTTGAATTTTATAAAAGAAGAAAGTATTGTGACTCTCTTTTGTAAATAGTTTGTTATTGCTTTCTTGAGATTGTTGCCAAAATATTTCATAGTGACTTTGTTTTCAGAATGACACCGACTTCAACTGCTGTTAAGTAAGACTCCCTACGGAATGCTGTCCATTAGTTGCCAAATTTTTTTTATACCCAGACTCCTTCCTCTGATTCATTTAACCTGTTTCAATATTGAGTGGGAACTTTTTAAACGGAGTAACATAGAAATATATGCATGCAAAGTTTTGTAAAATTTATGGCTGATGAAGGCTTCATTTTCATATTTGTTAAGGAAAAAATACTTCAGTAAATACTGAGAAGCCATGTTGTTGAATGTAGTAATTTTTTACATATAAATAAGAGAAATTATTTCTGTACATATTACAGTGTTTCCTAGTAGAGCAGTTTTATTATAAAATATTATATATATATATGCTATTTAAAAATTATAAATATCATTATTTTGTAAATATATATTACTGAAAAGTTTTTGACATAATATGACATACCTATTTACCAAAACTGGCTTTTATCCAGCATACAAAAGCAACTTTTTTAAAACAATGCTGTAATTGCAAATCTGGACACACATTGCAGAATGCAGTGCATTTGTAAATTGTGTATTCTTGTTACATGTGTAAACTTTGAACTTTCTAGCCCAGTTGGTGGGATAAAATCACTGTGAGAAGTTTGTGTTGTTTAAGGGAGTGGCCTCCAAACTTTTGTTCCTGATGGCACAGCTTGATCTGTAAAGCTGCTGTATTTAACCAAGTATAAGGTGAACCTCCACATAATGGGACACCCCTTTACAGTCTTAAGGAAAATACCTATACTGAATATGTGTGTATCTTTATGGATGATTATAAGGTCGTTTCCTGTTATGCGATGATGACTTAGGAAAAAAATGTTTTGTCTTATATTTGGGTAAGTACAGTCATTGCTGAAACAAGCCATAATAAAAGCTAGAATGAAACATTTACAAATAACTCTGTATCTTTTTGACTAAGAGTATGGATTCCAGAATAAACATCTGTTTTGTTCTTAAACTGTTTTATATGTGGGGGGCATGCCTTAAAAAAACAAACGTATTAACCATCGAGCCAGATATCAGGAACTGTAATCTTATGGTAAAGGGAACACCATAGGCTGTGTATGTGTAACATAACATTGGTGCATTGGTGTCATGTTTATACATCCTCGGCTGTCCTAAGACCCTGATACCATTTCATTCAAAGAGACTGCTGTTGTGGCCATTGAATGTCGCCAGCAACAGTAAAATGTGCTTAGGTTTTGATGTAAAGTGCCAGATTATAACCAAATTTGGATTTTCTCAATGGATTTTCATAAAAGTCCCGAATATCAAATTTCATGGAAATCCGTCCTTTGGTAGCCACACTAAAACGTGCAGGGAGAGTGGTAGATGGATGTGATGAAGGTAATAGGCACTTTTTTGCAACTATGGAAAGAGTGTCTAAAATGGCTAGAAATACTTGTGCTTTGGAATTTTAATCTTTAAATGTATGCAGAGGTACTGAATGAAACTGACCATGTAATTTATGACTTTAGGAGGTGCAGGCTTTACTCTCTATAACCTACTTAGGTGTACACATTTTTCATGTTTAAAGTTTGTGTAACTATAACTAAAAAAAAAAAAAAAGGTTTAATCTCAAAGAATTTAAACCACTCACTTATAATTGTTTTGTAGAGGACATCCTGATGTGTTACAGAATTGACAGATAATAATAACATTATTTGTTTCAGTCAAACTGAAACAATTTTATTATTATCTTTCAATCACATATACAGTGTAGTTTGGCAGATGTTACACTAAATACAGTTATTCATTGCACTGTCTTGTAAGACTTCAGGGATGTTACGTTTTGGTTGAGAGTGTAGTAAGGGTTTGCAAATTACTGCAAAATGAGATGAAGTGCAAGGTCTGTACAGGTGACAAGAATAATGTTACCACATTGAAGTTTTTCAGCCCTCTTACGTATGAGCTGATTGTGTTTAGCATTTTAGGACAGATATTTGGAATATCTCCACCATGAAAAGTTGATGACATTTCTGTACTGTCAATTTTGATTGCAGTTTTAGTTTTCTCCTATTAACATGCAGTAAATAAAATCAAAGCATGAGACAAAGTAACATTATTTTGGGACATCTGCATTTCAGTAAATTTTTTCTCTGTATATTCAGTAATCTGATTCTGCCTCTTGAAACAAATTCTAAAGACTCTTGACATTCAGTGATATAACTTGTGCTCCAGAGGTTGGAGGCCACTCAAATGTACTAATGTAACTAGAAGGCAAGTTGTTTCCAGCAGGTTGAGAACTACTGTTGAGAACAGGGCTTAGTTTGTAATGGAACTATGTACCTTTACTGAAAGTGGCTGTCTGTTTAAGGAACTGCATACAGTCTGAGTCAGAGAAAGCTGATGAAACAGTCCCATATGACAGAGCATTAACAAAAAACTGTGATGTGTGATTTTACTGGACCACTAAGCTTTGGTAAGCTGAGCATCTTAAAATCTACACTACATGCATTTGTGTGTTTGTAAACATGAAGTAAATAAGAAGGATGCAGGATGGAATCATGAATGGTCCAGAAAATTTCTTCAGATAAGGTCAGATAAGTTAATTAAATGGAAATTGAAAATTGAGTTAATTTTCAAGACAGTTTCTATTTAACATGAAACCCTAAATAACTACTCTTTCTGGAAGAGTGATTGTAGATTTTTTACTTATTGTTTAGATGTAGAGAGTACACAGTATGTCTAACAAATTAGGAAATATCCGCAGAGCTTAACACTCCTGGCATATTCATTCTGTTACTGTCCTTAGATTTTAAATTTGCAAATATTTTTGTAGAAGACACTGATAATTTGAATATAAATGTGCTTTTCCTCATTTTACACAACACACACAGTGGTTTTCCCTATATCTGCATAACATACATACTGTCAGTCTGAAAGCAATCATGAGTTTCTTTGTTTTACAGATGGGATGATGTGTTACAGAATATTACATTTAGATCATTATATGTTTCTTTGGCCTCTCTGGCTCTGCTGTATTTATTGTATTTGCCTTGTGAACAGCAACATGCCATGAATGTACAAGAGTCTTCATGTACAGTGTCTGTTAATTTTGTACTGTTGTAACCAAAACTAGAGCATGTCCACACATTTTAGTAAAAATCCCTAGTATAATATTTCATGAAAATCTGCCCAGTGACAGTACAAGCGTTCCATCTGGACAGACAGCTGGACACGGAAAAGATACGGTAGTAGCTGCATTGTACAAATTACTTTGCAAATGCATCTGAAAATAAGTTTACCTAACAGACTGTAACAGACATATTACTTCTAGAATATACTGGAAGGGCATAGTTCTTTTAACCCAGTATGTGTGTGTGGGAATGTCAGATAGGCCTGTGACAGGTAATGCAATCCATATTTATTAATAACTTTTCTCACCTATAAGTCTCGAATTATCCCTGGAGTTTTTACTTTTGCTTTTCATTCACAGATGGCAGAGAGATAGCCTCTCTGCATTAAATGTACCACTTTCTGAGACATGAGAATACCAAATGAAAGAATATTTTGATATAAAAGTTCAGTTTATAAATCTAACAATCCCTTACAGTACTTCTCAAGCTGTTATGAATTTTGATATAAAAGTTCAGTTTATGAACCTAACAAGCTGTTACAGTACTTTTCAAGCTGTTTTGAATGTTAATGCAAAACATCCCTATGTGTAACTAATAACAGTAAAGATATATAAATGACAGTCAAAACACAACAGATTTATTATAATCTACTACTTCAGGGCTACATGTTTCGACTCCTTAGAGTCATCATCAGGCCCTCTAATGAACCGATCCAAGACTATCTAATTCCTAGTGTACTCTGGGATCCCATAGCGCTTACAATAGGTGGTGTAATAGTATTGTGAGTACGTGTCAACCTTATAAATTATATTGTGCTAGTATAGTATGTATGGTTACCTATGGTTACAATGTTACAAGTCTATAAAACTACAAGATGTTTATTGGTTGAAAGATGCTTGTGTGTAGTGCAGGCAAACCACTTTTTGTCACCTTCTGTAATGATAAAATTGTTGAGCAATGCTAAGTATATGGTAACATTTATATTGATGAATGTAAGGTTTTAGGTGCATCTTACTTATGAGAAACCAGTAGCATTGGAATTTTTCTCAGGGATTATGTATAGTGACGACTGTCTGCTTGGTTGCATTGCAGTGGCAGCATGCTGTTGTTCCAGTAAGGGGTGGATGACCTTCGGGTGATGTTTTCTGTTGCACGGTTCTTTTTGTTTGGGCACAAGTGGAGACCTTGTAAGACTGAGTCAAGTGTCGTTATTTAAGTGTTTGTAGGCAGCGGGTAGCCCTCTGTGGGGATCTATAGTCCAGAAAGATGCCCATAGAG
>Ga0209628_10001008_pt1 | contig 17755 bp, 15 predicted proteins | sample TergutCu122P4_FD_187285 | JGI IMG/M metagenome (GOLD analysis project Ga0209628, IMG submission 187285) | Cubitermes ugandensis P4 segment gut microbial communities from Kakamega Forest, Kenya - Cu122 P4 (SPAdes) (version 2) | ecosystem: Host-associated > Arthropoda: Insects > Digestive system...
ATGGTTAATACTTCTTCTGGAGAAGGAATTCCCAAAACAATAACAGAACAGCAGGCTTCTAAATGAACAGAAGGAGTGAAGCCTTCCGGTGCCGAACCAAAATCCTTGGAGGCAGCAATACCCACAACATTTGCACCGGCTCTGAATCCATATTCTTTTACTGTTTCGCTTGAAATTTCGTTTTTTGTGTTAATCATACTATATTGCTTTATTTGACGGCTGCAAAGTAGCGCATTTTTTTGACATAACAATCCAATCCGGGTCTAATAAATGCCTTTGCCTCAGGAAAAATATGTTCGATATATTTGTTTAGTCTTTGTAAACAGATGAGAATATCCAGAATTTCGTCTTCATCTTCCCTGAATTTTTGGTAAACATAGCCCCATGCTCCAATATTGCGTTCAATAGCAACCAACAATAATTTAGCATTACCAAGTGAATCATAAGGATTTAACAGATTTGCCTCTTCATCTTTTTGCGACATAAGTGCACGAGCCATTTTCACTTCAAGCAAATATTGATACCATTGAATTACTTCCAAACAATCTGCCAACATTTCGTCTTGCAGTCGCGCTTCAGTTCCCAAAGGATCTTTTTCATTCAACACATTCAACCAATCACCAACCTGTTTTCTATATTGCTTTGCAAGTGCCAAACCGTCGTCATTACGAACAAGATACTTTTGTACTTCATAGTCATTTACATAATCGGAATCGTTCAATGAATCAATATCAATCCCCATTTTTTGCGAATACTCTTTCAACATTTCAACGGTGGCTTCAAAGACCATCGAAAGCGATTTGAAAAGGTCGTCCGGATTTTCGGAAGGCAGTTGATTAGATGTTTTATAAACGGTACAATGCTCTGTGTGGCTGCACCTTTCACACCAGCGGTCGCACCAATTGTATATGCCGTGAATAGTTTCTGTAGCATCAGTGGATTCGGAAAGGAGGGATTTGAAACGGGATTTTGTCATAGTAGATGATAATTTTTTCAGAAAATTATTTGGCAGTTTTTAAATCCTTAATGTGCTTCATTAGCCGCTCAAAGTAGGCAACCATATCTTCGTTTTTCTCCATTGGAAAAGTTTCCATGGATAACACAAAATTATCCAATAAATTATCGTAAAGTTTAAACCTTTCTTTCATCAAATTTTCATCGTCTGTTTCCCAATAGTAGCTTTCATCGCTCAGTTCAAAGTCTTTGAAGTATTTGTCGTTCAAATGTTTTAGCAGTCGAATAAGCAATTGATGTGTCAACACACCGGCAAATTGTGTTTTTACCGAAACATAGTAAATATATGAGCGTTCCGTTTCATCATCCGAGTGGGCGAAGAAAGCAATACGCGCAGGACAAACCATCCTGCCGTTTGAGAGGAACGCTAAGGATATGGTTTCACAATTTGTTGGTGTAAAACAAATACCATACACATTTTCAAAAGATTCCTGTTTTTCAAAAGCATCATTAGGAAAATTTGTTTCGTAAATATAATATTTCCAATTATAAACTTCCGAAACATCTCTAACTTCTTCAATCAGAGAGGGTAAATCTTCTGCGTTTCGCAAGTAGCCGCTAAAGTGAAAGGAGAGACCCATAGGATTCTATTTTGTTTAAGTGTGGCGCGAAAAAAGGAAAAAAACAATATAATTTCTGTTTTGTGTAAAGAAAAGATATAAAACGATAAATGCAAAAGTGTTAATAACTTGAAAAGATGTATTTTTGCGCGGTTTTTTTAGAACACGAAAGTTGCATTGAAAAAACATAAAAAGCTAATATGCAGGACAAAATCAGATACTCATTTTCCGGACACGAATCCTTTTACTGCAAATCTTTGTGGCTAAAAAAGGGGTATGATTTTGTTTCAGCAAACAAAGATTTCAACGCTCCGGATGCAGTTATTGATTTGGGGGTAGGAAAGAATATGGTTGCCGCCATTCGCTACTGGATGAGGTCGTTTGGGTTGCTCGAAGAGGGAAAATCCACAGAAATTGCAGATTACCTATTTAACAACGAAACCGGAAAAGACCCATATCTAGAAGATTTAGGCACTTTGTGGTTGTTGCATTATTTGATTATTAAAACTGATTCAGCGAGTATTTACAAACTGTTTTTTATTGACTTCCATAAGGAAAAAAGTAACGAATTTACAAAAGACCAATTACAACTTTTTCTAAAGCGAAAAAATGGAGAGACTAAATATGAGCACTTGTACAATGAAAATACAATAAGGCGAGACATTGGCGTTATGTTACAAAACTATGTAACCCCAAAACCCGACAAACCCTCTGAAGATTTTTCTGCACTGTTAATCAATCTGAACCTCATCAAGCAAACAGAAGATAAAACATTATATTTCAATGTAAAAGGGAAAAGCAAACTCATTCCAGAATTTTTTCTGTATGCTATTATTGACGACAACAAAAATGAAAATATAGTTTCTTTCGACAAGTTGATGGACTTGGCATTGATTTTCTGTTTAACCACAGCAGAACTGATTGATACCGTTTTACTTTTAGTTGAAAAATATCCTAACTCATTGAGATTTACCGATGATGGCGGCATTAAACAGTTATTTTTTCTGCAAGAAATAGATAAAAACCAAATTTTAGAACAATACTACTCAAAGCAATGAAATTCTCTCTATCTACGAACATCAAGAACATACAATATAATGACTTCCACTATATTGTAACATCAAACGCCCTAAGAGTATTAGGTAGTTTGGTTGCTGATTACCATACAGGGATTCATTGTTTCACTTTGGTGGGAACCTACGGCACAGGAAAATCCAGTTTTCTGGCAGCATTAGAAAGAGATTTAAAACAGAATAGCAAACTGTTTTTTGAAAACAAAGGACAATTCAATAGTTACGAGAAATTTGCCCATCTCAATATTGTGGGCGAATATAACACGCTTTCTAATCTTCTGAGCGAAGAATTGGGAAATGATAATCCCAACTCAAAAGAACTATTTGTATGCCTTGAACAGAAACTAAAAAAACATAAAGAGAAAAAAGAGTTTTTGTTTATTGTAATTGACGAATTTGGCAAAATACTTGAACACGCAGCAAATCACAATCCCGACCAAGAATTATATTTTTTGCAGCGGCTGGCAGAGTTTATCAATCATCACAAACATGATAATGTAATATTAATTACAACATTACATCAAAATTTTGGAGCATATTCTAAAAAACTAACCGAACAGCAACGCAACGAATGGGAGAAAGTTAAAGGTCGCTACAAAGAGATTGTGTTTAGCGAGCCGGTAGAGCAGTTGCTACATTTGGCAGCTGCACAAATAGAAAAGTCAAGCAGAAAGATTATATCCGAAAAGAATTTTGACACGCTTTTTCAGTTAGCAAAAACTACAAAATTCATTAGCAACGATTTAAGTGTTGATATTGCCCAAAAACTTTATCCGTTGGATATATTTTCGGCAGTGGCGCTTACACACGCCATTCAGCGTTACGGACAAAATGAGCGTTCTTTATTTTCGTTTTTGATTTCAAAGGACCGAAATTCAATTACCAATTATGAGCCGACGGATACAAAAGTATATAGTTTCTCGAATGTGTACGACTATGTTATTTACAACTGTTACTCCTATTTATCCGAAGTGAATACGGATTCTGCTTATTGGCGGGCTATTCGCGTAGCATTGGAACGAGTTGAAGGACTTTTTGAGATTGATGAAATTGAAAACGCCAGCAAAATTGTTAAAACGATAGGGTTATGTAATCTATTTGGCAATTCTATAAATTTTGAAAAAGCAGATTTATGTTTGTATGCGAGACTTGCCTTGGATATTGCCCATCCTGAAAAAATTATTGATGAACTTTCCAATCTAAAAATCATACGTTTCGCAAAGTATCGGGCACAATATTTTATTTTTGAAGGAACCGACATTAATATTGAAGATGAACTTTATAAAGCAGCCGGACAGGTACCCCGTCCCATTGATTTTATTGATGATTTGAATCTCTATTTTGAGTTTAAAACCGTACAGGCAAATGCTTCTTACTACAAAACAGGAACCCCCAGATTCTTTGAATACCGACTTTCAAAAACAGCACAAAAATTAGAACCGGAAAAGGATATTGACGGTTTTATTAATCTTGTTTTTGCGGATAATTCCGAAGAAAAAACGCACTTAATTGAAACTTCAAACAAATGCAAGAATGCCGTTTTATATGTGTTTTTCAACAATGTAGAGAATATTATTACCCATTTATACGAGATTCAAAAATTGGATTATGTACGAAAACAAGTATTAATTGACGAAGATAAAATTGCGGATAGAGAAATACAGAATCTCATTGCTTACGAAAAAGATATGCTGAATAAAGAAATAAATCAAAGTTTACTCTCTTTTTCAGAAAATATTGAATGGTACTACAAAGGAGAAAAAATTTCGATAACCTCACAAGCCGACTTTAACAAATGCTTATCAAGAGTTTGCGATGAGGTTTATAATGCTACGCCCATCATTCAAAACGAACTGTTTAATAAGCAGAAAGTGAATAGTCAAATATTTACTGCTCGTGTTGCATTGTTAAATATGTTGATTGATGATAATTGTGTAATTCAAAAGGATTTAGGTTTTGAAGATGATAAATTTCCACCCGAAAAATCAATTTATTACTCTCTATTAAAGAACACAGGCATTCACTCCGAAAAAAATGGTTTGTTTGCTTTGGGTGAGCCCAATTCCGATACGATAACACATTTGTGGAATAAATGCGAGGAGTTTCTTACAAGTTCTATTGAAAAACAAAGAAGATTAGGCGACTTGATAAAAGAACTTAAAACGGTACCTTTCAAATTAAAACAAGGTTTTTTAGATTTTTGGATTCCTATTTATCTTATAATCAAAAAGCAAGACTATTCTTTATATGATGATGAAGATAGATATATTCCTTATTTTAACAGAGAAGTTTTAGATTTAATACAAAAATCGCCAAACGACTTTAAAATTAAGGCATTTGCAATTGAAGGTGTAAAAGTTGAGTTTTTTAACCAATACAGAAATCTTATAAACTTAAATGATAAAGAGTTAATTACACAAGATAGTTTTTTGGAAACGATAAAGCCATTTCTGGCATTTTACAACAATTTAAACGACTTTGCAAAGACTACCCACTACTTTGATAATTCTAAAACGGCACAATTTCGTAACGTATTAGCAAAGGCAAAAGACCCCGAAAAGACTTTTTTTGAAGATTTGCCGGCAGTTTTTGGTTTTAAAAACGATTCTTTGTCAACTAATCAAGAGTTTATGGCACAGTACCAAGACTTGATTAAGGAAGCAGTCCGTGAGTTAAGGTCGTGTTATTCCAATCTCATAAATAAAATTGAAGACAATATAATTGATATTTTGGGGTTACAGTCAAAAGAGTTTAATGAGTATGTGTTGGAAATTGTCAATCGTTTTAAAAGCGTAAAAACAAATTTACTTTCAACCAAGCAGAAAAATTTCTTGAATAGATTATTTGTAGTGCAACCGGATAAAACAAAATGGGTCGAATCAATCTGCTATGTTGCACTTGACAAGCCACTTGTAGCAATAAAAGATAATGAAATTTCATTATTGATTGACTCATTGAAACACTTATTTATCTCTTTAACCAAATTTATTGAAATTGCTAAAATTGCTAAAAAAAGTCCCAACACAGAAATATATAATTTTGAATTAACCTCAACAAAAGGTACCATCAAACCTAAATCTTTTCTCTTGCCAGAAAATCAAAAAGAGAAAACCAATGAATTGGAAATGAGAATCAACCAAATTTTGTCCGGTGATGATAATTTAGATGTTTGTACTTTGTTAAGAATACTAAAAAACAAAATCAAAGAATAATGGTAAGACACGTTTTGGGCATTTCGGGTGGGAAAGACAGCGCAGCATTGGCCATTTATTTGAAAAATAAATACCCAGACTTGTCTATTGAATATTACAACACTGATACTGGTTGCGAACTTGCCGAGACAGAAGAATTGATTGAAAAATTGAAATCATACCTGGGAGAAATAAAAATATTAAAAGCAGCAGAGGGCAGCCCCGAACCAACGCCATTTCACCATTTCCTTAAAACAAGTGGTAGTTACTTGCCCTCACCACAAGCACGATGGTGTACTCAAAAAATGAAATTGGCAGAATTTGAGAAATATGTGGGTGATGAACCAACAATTTCATACGTTGGCATTCGTGGAGATGAAGAACGCGAGGGTTATGTTTCTACAAAACCGAACATACAAGCCATTTTTCCATTTCGCAGAAACATTTGGAGTGTTGAGGTTATTAATAATGTTTTGAATAATGATAATATCCAAACAATTAGTGATATATATAAGAATATCAGCCCTGAACATTTAATCAAAAAAGCGATTGATATAATTGAAAAACCTTTGACAAAGCAATATTACTACAGTAAAAAACTCAATGCTTTATTAGATTTAGATGTAAAATTATTTAATCGGGTCGTTTTTACCTATCTAAAAACTACGGATTTTCCAGTTGGCAAGTTGGACCATTTCCCATTAGTTGATAATGATGATGTTTTGGGTATAGATGATGTTTATCGTATTTTGGATGATAGTGGCGTGGGCATTCCAGACTATTACAAAGAGATTGAATTTGATGTTGATGATAAGAAGGGAACGTATTGTCGTAGCCGTTCCGGTTGTTATTTCTGTTTCTTTCAACAAAAAATTGAATGGATTTGGTTGTACGAGCAGCACCCTGACTTATTCCAAAAATCCATGGAATTTGAAAAAAATGGCTATACATGGAACCAAGGCGAAAAATTATCAGATTTGATACGACCGGAACGCATCCGCCAAATAAAATTAGATGCTATTAAAAAGCAAGAACAAAAAGCAAATAAAGAATCAAAATCTTTGTTAGTAGATATATTTGCAGATGAAAGTGACGTTATGTGTGTAAATTGTTTTATATAAATTATTAATTATGCTAGAAGGAAATATAAGAAAAGAGGTTGGCTTTACGATTGATGCAGGACTGATTCAACGATTAGGATATGAATTAGTAGGTAGAGCAGAAACTGCGGTATCTGAGCTTATCAAAAATGCTTATGATGCTGATGCAACGATTGTTGATGTTGATTTTATTAACTCTTACATACAAGGAGGAGCACTCATTGTTTCTGACAATGGTATTGGAATGACAGAAGATCAATTAATAAATGGTTTTATGCGTATCTCCTCAACTGATAAAATACATAATCCAACTTCTGTAAAATTTAATAGAACAAAAGCAGGAAGAAAAGGTATTGGGCGATTTGCTACACAACGACTTGGTGAGCAATTAACAATTATAACTCAAACAAAAGAATCTGAAAATGCTCTGAAAATCACAATTGATTGGAATAAATATACAATAGATAAAGATTTAGCCGATATAACTTTTCCAATCGAAAAAATAAATAAAGATAAAGAAGAAGGTACAACTTTAATAATAACAAATCTCCGAGAAGGTTGGACTGATGGAGCAATTAAACGTGTTGGTCGTTATATATTAGATCTTTTTCAACCGGACTATTTGTCAGATAGGAGTAAGAAGTACAACTTTGCAATACAAAATGAGAAGTCTTTTAAGGTTAATTTCAATCGAACTGCAAATGGAGAAAAAGTTTTCATTTCTAATGAGCAGATTACAATATTTGATAAGTCTCTTGCAGTATTTGAAGGATATATAAATAAAGAACATCAGGGAATTATTACTGTAAAAAGTGATAGTTTAGGCTTAAATGATATTTTGTCAATTGATTATTCAGAAGAAAATAATAAATATGAAAAACTATCTGATGTCTATTTTAAAATTCATTATTTTATATACAACCGCCCCCAATATTATAGAGGAAAAATTTCAAATACTGATTTGAGGAAAATACAAGACCTTACAAAAACAGCAAGTGGAGTTCGTTTGTATAGAAATGGTTTTAGAGTATTACCTTATGGAGAAATTGACAATGATTGGACAAATATTGATATTAGACGCGCAAATGAATCAGGAGTAAATGCCCCTTTAAATAATAATAACTTGTTTGGTTTTGTTGAAATTTCAGACCCGGAAGGCAAAATCTTTGAAGAAACTGCAAGTAGAGAAGGTTTAATTGAAAATGATGCTTTTCGACAACTTTCAATTTTTATTCACAAGTCATTAACAGCAGCAAGACAACGAATTACAGAGAAGTTAAAAATATTTAAAGAAGAAAAAAATACAGATGATTTTACGCAGAGTTCAGAAAAGCAAGAACAATCTAACGAAGAAATGTTCCAAACGCTTAAAGATTTGTTGAATGATGATTCTGATACTCAAAATGAAGATAATCAACAAAAAGAAGACAGAGAAAGCAGAAAACGAAAAGGACAAGAGATTTTAGAAAAACTCAGTAAACAATTGGAAGAAGCAGGGATGTTGCGAGTTTTAGCAGGATTAGGCCTTACAATCGGGGAATTTACTCACGAAATAACAAATTTTAAGTCGCCTGTTTATGGACATATTCATAAATTATATAATCAAAATTTACCTCACGATTCTATTGAACAAGTAAAGGCACTTGAAAAAATATTTAACAGTTTATATAGTTATACAGGGTATTTCAGCACTACAATATCTCAAAATATAAACAGAGCAACAGACCCCGTAGATTTGCTTGCCGTAATAGATAGTTTTCAGCAAACAATCAAAAATGACTTAGAAAAAAACAATATACTTTTTGAAGTTGATGAGTGGGATTATGATGTAAGAACGGTTCCAATGCACAGGTCTGAATGGAGTTCAATTTTGTTTAATCTTTACACAAATTCCAAGAAAGCAATAAAAAGAGAAAAAGCAAAAGGTAAAATACTTGTTGAGGTTGGAGTTGAAAGCGAAAATATATTTATAAAATTTCACGATAATGGCGATGGAATACCGGAAGCAAATCGGCATAGAATTTTTAATGCTTTTTTTTCAACCTCTACTCCTGCAAGTTTCGATGCCCCAAGAGATGAACAAATGGTTGGAACAGGTCTCGGACTTAAAATTGTTAAAGATATTGTTTTATCCTATAAAGGAACTATATCGCTTACAAAACCAAACGAAAATTATGCAACTTGCTTAAAAATAGAAATACCACGATATAAAAACTAATAAATATTTCAATAATATGGAAATACATTTTTTATACATTGATGACGACAAAGTTCAAACTTCAAAAGAAAAAGTTCAAGGTTTTGAACAGAAAGGTCGCCTCACTATTGTTCCTAATCAGCATAAAGGCACTTGGGAGGAACAACTAAAGTTTATCAAAGGAAATGAAAACTCAATGAATGGATTGATTTTAGATTTGCGTTTGGACGATTTTCCCAATGAAGAAACAAAGTATGCTGATTTTCGAGGTACTTCTTTAGCACAGGAAATCAGAACACGTCAAAAAGAAACAGCATTGGTAAGTTTCCCAATTGTGCTATTTTCTGCTAATGATAAACTTGAGCAATCGTTAGAAAATTCAGGGAAAGATTTGTTTGATATTTGCATTGATAAATCGAAAGTAAATACAGAAACTTTTTCAATCATTACTCCCCAGCTAATCTCATTAGCGGAAGGATATATATCCCTGAAAGACAATAAAGATATACCAAAAATTTTGAATGTTGATGTTGATTTGATAGATGAACGTTTTGTGTCTGAATTAGCGCAATTATTAAATAATCCCATACACATTATTTCTCAATTTATTATATATGAATTGATTGAAAAACAAGGATTGTTGATAGATGAACAGGTTTTGGCAGCAAGATTAGGAATTGATATTGCAAATTCGCTGGACTGGACGGCAGTTAAAAACTCTTTATCTTCTACAAAATATAATGGCGTGTTTAGTGAGGGTTGGCAACGGTGGTGGGTACCACTAATTGAAGAATGGTGGAAAGAAACAGTTAAAGCCAAAACGTATTTGCGTTCAACACCTGCGACAGAAAGAGTTGCGTTAATCAAGGATGCTCTGCAATTAGAGAATATTCAATCTTCACAAAAGATTGAAAAAGCTGACAGTGAGGAATTTTGGACTGTTTGTAAAGGTTATAATAAACCATTAGACCCTGTTGATGGGCTAATAATAGAGGGGCAAGAAAAATTATATCCTTGGCAAGAACCTGAGTATGTGTCTATTGATGCAGCATTAAAAAGTAAAAACAAAGATACTGTTTGGAAAAATGTTGCGAAAATAGAAGAAGAACATCTAAAAGAATTGCAAGTGATTCACAGCAAAGCAAGAAAATTATGAGAAACAGAAATTTAAGTACGGACTTACGAATAATTGGAAAAGCACTTTTTGATGAAGGATTGTGCGTTGATATTAGCCCAATAGAAGTTGTTATAGGAAAATTACAGAAAAATAAAAATGTTTACAACTTAGAAAAACTGAAATTCAACATTGCGAATGTTCCTAATAATACTCGTCCAAATGTAAGTTGGCTAGAAATATTTTTAGATGTGCAAATTGCGGAAAATATATGTGATGAAAATAAAATTTGTAATCCATTAAACACATATCATTTCTCTATTGAGATTTCTGGAACAAAAGGGGTAAATAAAATACATTCAAGTTGGCATTTGGATTTTGATAATTCAACAGAAAGTAACTATGTCCATCCGAGTTTTCACTTAACTTATGGTGGAAAAATAATGAAAGAAACGGATTTAGGAAATGTATTGCTTTTACCAGTACCACGCATACCCCATCCGCCTATGGATGCAATATTGGGAATAGATTTTATTCTAAGTAATTTTGTTGAAAAAAAGCGCTATGATAAAATTAGGACAAGTCAGTATAAAGCAGCAATACAACACTCCCAACAACAATTCTGGAAACCATATATACTTTCATTGGCAAATCACTGGTGTAATTCCAAGCATTGTTTGCACTTTGACTTCGATAAAAATTTAAGTAAGGAGTTCTATCCAACTTTAATTGGGTGATTATGCTAAAATCCGACATCCAATGGGCACCTCACCGGCAATATGATTCGGCAACAGAATGGGAACCGATAGACTTCTTTTCTGAATGTTTGTGTAATAGCAAACGTTTTGATTTGAAACTCGGGTTTTTCAGTTCTTCAGCCATTCGTACACTGTCGGACGGTTTTGCACTATTTTTGTACAATGGCGGTACAATGCGGCTGATTATCAATAATATTCTTTCAGAGCAGGATAAAAATGCTATTATTACCGGCACAAAAGAAAATCCAACAAATGTTTTTGATTTGTCTGATATTGTTGCATTGAAAGATACACTTTCGGAAAACGACAAGCATTTCTTTGATTGTATTGCTTGGCTTATTTCAGAAAAAAAGATTGAAATAAAGATTATTGCACCAAAAGACACAGAGGGTATTGCCCATACCAAAGAAGGTGTATTTGCTGATGATTATAATATTGTAAGTTTTAATGGCTCCTGTAATTTTTCAAGAACGGCACTTTTGGAAAACAAAGAAAGTATAGATGTAAATTGCGATTGGGATGGCGAAATAAGCAATGCTAAATTAAATAATACAATTTCAAAGTTTGAAAAAACGTTTTCAGGCAACGATGAATCAATCCAATATATTGAACCAACAGAAGTAATTACAAGTATCTTAGGTAATTTTGGTGGAAAAACTATTGATGAATTACTTGAAATAAATAATGAACTAATTGGAGAAAGAAAAAATACACCTGTCCGTCAAACTATTAAGAAAGCCCTTGACAAAGCGAGAAAGAAAGTTGAGAAAACTATTGATAAAACAAAAGCAGAAGATTTGAAACCGAAATTTCCATATCCACAGGGTGCGAGGGAATATCAGCAAACAGCATTTGAAAATTGGAAAAACAACAAAACAGACAATTTTCCAAGTGGGCAGAATGGGATGTTTGCTATGGCAACAGGTACCGGAAAAACAATTACATCATTAAATTGTTTGCTTGAAATTTATAAGAAATACGGATATTATAAAGCACTTATTCTTGTCCCCACGATTACGCTTGTTAATCAATGGGAAGAAGAATGTAAAAAATTTAATTTCAACTTGGTAATTAAAGTTTGTTCTAAAAGCCCCGGTTGGAAAAATAATATAGCAGGAATACTACTGCAAGAGAAATTATCCCCTACAGAAAAGGTGTCTTTTGTAATAATCTCTACCTACGCTTCTTTTGCAAAGGCAAATATTTTTTCAGAACTAAATCAATTGTCTAATAAGACTTTGTTAATTGCTGACGAGTGTCATAATATGGGCTCTGCTACATTATTGAAACTTTTGCCAAAAGTAACTTTCAAACGTAGAATCGGACTTTCAGCAACACCTGAAAGACAATTTGATGAGGAAGGGAATAAGAAACTATTTGCATTTTTTAATAGTGAGTACGGTTTTACTTATGAATATTCGATGGAAGAAGCGATTGATAAAGGAGTTTTGTGTCGTTATTATTACTATCCCCATTTAGTAAGTCTTACTGATGAAGAATTGAAAAGTTATTTGGAATTGTCCCTCAAAATTTCAAAGTTCTATAATAGCAAATCTGACAATTTTAAAAATGCCCCAATTTTGACAGCCTTATTGTTAGCCAGAAAGCGTATTATTCATAAAGCATTAAAAAAATTATCTGTTTTTGGTGAGGTTATAAACGAGCATTACGCTAAAAAAGGAAATATTAAATACTCGCTTGTTTATGTTCCGGAAGGAAACGACCCAAATGATTACTTTGAAACTGATTTTTATTCAGAGAAAGACGAAACAGAAATAGATACCGATGCGGTTCATTTAATTGATGTTTTTACGAAGGTGGTAAGAGATATTGACAGCAGGACAACTGTGCGTAAATTTATTTCCGGAACAAATGAAAGAGATGAGATTTTGGAGCAGTTTGCTAAAGGCGAAATTGATGTACTCACTTCAATGAAATGTTTGGATGAAGGAGTAGATGTCCCTCGTGCTGAATTGGCGATTTTTTGTGCAAGCACCGGAAACCCGAGACAATTTGTACAAAGACGCGGTAGAATACTTCGCAAACATCCCGACAAAAAATTTGCTTTTATTCACGATTTAGTCGTAATACCGTATGTAAATCGGAATAGTGATAGTTACATTATGGAACGGAGTATGTTAAAAAAGGAACTGGAAAGAGTAAACAACTTTGCAGCACTTTCTGAAAACAGCTCATATACAGTTAATGTGTTGATAGACACAATGGATTATTATAATTTAAACCTATATAACAATGAATAATGAAGATAAAATGTTGCAGTTAGTCCTATCGGACACAAATTTAAGTTCGGCTTATGACTACAATCCCGAAGAATTTCCAACCATTGATGATGCTTTGCTTTCAGACAATCCTGTTATTGTTGCTGTTGCAAAAATCATAAGAGGTATTAATGAGAGAGAAGATAAAAGTATTCAAAAAGAAGTGTACAATGAAGTATTTACCTATCTAAATCAAAACATATTATGAATATTAAGGAAATAACTATTGAAAATTTTAGAAGTTATTACGGTTCGACTTCCATAAAATTTAAAGACGGTTTAATATTGTTTATCGGTAATAATGGTGATGGTAAAACAACATTTTTTGAGGCATTGGAATGGTTGTTTGATACCTCAAAACCAAATATGGATACTCGCCTAATTTCAGAGAAGCGAATTGCAGAAATGTCTGATTTTGATATTGATACATTGAAAGTGTCAATGTCTTTTGAGCACTATGGAAAAAAGGTTGTTGAAAAATCCTTTTCATTTCAAAAAAAGCCTAACAAAGTTATTGTAACCAGCAACTTTCAATCTAAAGGGTTTTATGATGATGGTGTGCAACGTACCCAAATTCATGGAGGCGATTTATTAGATAGATGTTTTGAAGCATCTATCCGTAAGTATTGTCTTTTTAAGGGGGAGAAAAATCTTAACGTTTTTAACGACCCCGCAGCATTAAAATATTTAATTGACACTTTTTCAAATATTCGCCAGTTCGACCCCTATTATACTGGCGATTATGATAAACCGGGTTTTACTGATTTTGCCGAAGACCAATCTCGAAAAGTGTATGAAAGAGCAATGAAAGTGGACAAACAAAACTCACAGCAAGAAATAGAACTAAGTTCAAAAATAGATTATTTAAGAAAAAAATTAAGCGAAACACAGCAAAGATTAAAAAGTAATAGTGTTAATGCAGCAGAATATTCAAAAAAATTAAGTGATATTGAAACCAGCAAGGAAGCAAGTACACTTTTGAGAGATATTAACGACCGTCTTAAAGCATTAAACGAAAAAAAAGCAGATAGGGAAAAATTGATTAAAGAAGACTACACAATAAAACTACTTGATGATATGTGGATTTTGTGTGGGTTTTTATCTACATTTGAAGATTTTCAAAAGAAAATTGCCGCAGTCAGCAAACAAAAAAGGAAAATGGAAGATGAATTTCAAAAGCAAATAGGGAAAGCGGAAGCAATAAAAGAATTAGCGAAAGGGATTATTCCACTTCCCCCATATATCCCGGATGCTAAAACAATGGAAGAAATGCTAACAGACGAATTTTGCAAAGTATGTGGTCGCGAAGCCAAAAAAGGAAGCAGTGCCTATGAATTTATGGTTAATAAACTTAGTGAGCTTATTAAAAGTCAGCAACCCATAGAAGAAGATGATAAAAAAATACTTTTTCTAAATAATTACATTGATGAATTAAACAAACAAAGTATTAATTTAGAACACAATAAGCAAAAGTTTATTGATTTAATGAATACAATAAAGGAAGAGATTGAATATAATGAAGCACGAAAATCAGAAGTAAAAGAGATTCAAAAGAGTATTGATAAGGCAGAAGATGATAAGAGAAAATTATTGGCACAAAACGACAGCCTAAGTGAAGAACAATTGATGAACGCATATCAAAATATCTCAAATTGGTGGAAAGGTAAAGCCGAAGCAGAGAAAAACATTCAAATTCTTGAAAAAGATGAAAAAGAAATTGAAGCACAATTAGCTGAAGTACAATCAAAATATGATACCCTTGGAGAAAAATCCTCGGCAAATATCTATCGTAAAATTCATTCCGCATTAGAAAAAATTCAAAATGCTTTTAAATACGCGAAAGAAAAAAATACGATGGATTTTCTCCTTCTATTAGAAGAAAAGTCAAATCAATATCTAGACAAACTTAACGTGGATGGTTTTACAGGGATAATTAGGATAATTGAAGATAAAAATGAAAAAAATCTAAAAATAAGATTGCTCGATAAGAATAACACTTATGTAGCAAGTCCAAATCAAGCTTTAGAAACTACAATGTACATGTCGGTTCTCTTTGCCGTTTCTGAATTAACAACAATCAAAAGAGAAAACGATTATCCGCTTATTTTTGATGCTCCCACCAGTTCTTTGGCACCACAAAAAGAAGGCGACTTTTTTAATGTGATTTCTGACATTAAGAAACAGTGTATCATATTCACAAAGAGTTTTTTAAATGATAGTGATAATTTGATTCAAGATAAAATTGACAAATTAAACTGTACAATCTATCGTATGGAAAAACAACGTCCTTTTGTTAAAGACGATTTATCAACTATTCAAACAGTAATAACACCAATAAAAAAATAATTATGGCAGCAGAAAATTTATATGATGTTTGGGCACGGAGAAATCCCAAGTGGGAGACCCATTTTGAAGAAACAATCTTAAACCAGTTTACAGATTACGGTGTTGGCGCATCCGAATTGACCTCTGCAAAAGGTAAGGCTTTCGGTGCCGGTTACGAGTTGTTTATTTATGCTTTTTTTATTGGACTTTATGCCAACAAAAAAAGAGAATTGTCAAACAATACGAAAACATTTGGGCAACCTATACAATTTTGGGGCAATTTAGATTCAAAAAAATTCAGAAAAGCATATCCAAAACTAAGAGAATATATTTTTACAGCATTGATTGCAAAAACTGATGAATTAGATTTAATTGCGCTTGAAAAAGGAGAAACAATCGACCGAAAAATTGTTGATTTACTAATGGAGACAATGGAGCAGTACGCTAACTTCGGTTTTTATGCAATTGAAGAAAAAATGAAAGACAACCCAAACTACTTTTTCAAAAACACAGGCTTTTTGAATATGATTTTAGATTTGGTGCATCCTTCGACAAATGATGATGATATTGAAGAATTATAAATAAACTTACACTAAATAAATTAAAGCATTGAAAATAAACAAATTGGCGCAAAATGTATTCCTCGCATCCATATAACCCTGATATTGCCAATGCCTTCTTTCGTAGCGGTTACCCGCACAATATGAAAATGTATAATCTCTGTCGAATGAAATTTATCGGCGTTGACAAATGGACGGAAGAAGCTTGCGAAATTAGAAAACTATATTTTGAAGGTAAGTTTTTAGTAGGCAAGGTAGCGGAATTATGAGAGCGATGAAGAGTTATGACAAAATCCTTTTTCAAAACAATACCGACACCGAAGAATTTGTGATTACTATTTTGAGAGATGAAACCTTGAAAGATACAAATGAGGGTGTAAATGATCCTGTAAATGAAGTTTTTGACTGTGTAAATTTGGAAAATGAACCTGTAAACTTGAAAAATGAGCGCGTAAATGAAATTTTTGAGGGTGTAAAACAACAAAATGAGGGTGTAAAGTCTAACTTTGAGGGTGTAAAGTCTAACTTTGAGGGTGTAAAGTCTAACTTTGAGGGTGTAAAATTGAATATTGAGGGTGTAAAAGATAAACTAAATCAAGAATTAGGAATTATATATGATTTTATAAAGAAGAATCCTTTGGTTAAAACAGCAGACATCGAGTTGTTTAATAATAAGAGCAAGGCAACTATTGAACGCTATCTCAAAATTCTAAAAGACAACGGATTAATAGAGTATATAGGCTCTGACAAAACAGGCGGATATAAAGTGGTCTAAGAAAACAGTGTAATTATGGACATCCTAAATCAATTATCATCTCAAAAAGGAGACAAAACAGAAATCTCAAACCGGTTAGTTTCGGAAAAGTGTATTGTCAACGAGAAAATACTCGCAGAAATTGCAATTGGGTTGGAAGAGAATGATAAAAAACTGCAATCGGATTGTATTGAAGTTTTTACATTCGTTGCGGAGGTAAAGCCGGAATTTGTTGTTCCGTATGCTGAGAATATTCTTCCGCTACTGTACAGCAAGGAAACTAAAACACGTTGGGAGGCAGTGCACACTTTATCACTTATGGCTGAGAAAATTTCTGATACTGTTTTTTCTGTTTTGCCGGTGCTTCAATCATTGGTAGAAAAAGATAGAAGTACAATCGTTCGCGATTATGCCATGGATACGATAGCAAATTACGCTAAAGTTAGTGCAGAAACTTCAACAAATTCATACGAAATACTGAAATTTGCGTTGGACTTGTGGGGCGAAAAACATGCAAAACAGGTATTCAAAGGATTTAATTATGTGTTAGATAATTGCCCTGATTGTAAAGCAGAAATTCATTTGCTTGTACTACCGTATTTATCTGCAAATAAGAAAGTTGTTGCTGCTGAAGCGAAGAAAATCATTAAACGAACCGAAAAAATTTGAATATGAACACATTACTTTTATCCGCAATCATCGGAATTGTAGCAGGAACTATTGACATCATTCCCATGATAATTCAGAAATTAGACAAGCGAGCCACCATTTCCGCTTTTCTGCAATACTTTTTCGTGTCAATTATCATTGTGAATATTGACCTGCCGCAC
>Ga0209628_10001010_pt1 | contig 17751 bp, 11 predicted proteins | sample TergutCu122P4_FD_187285 | JGI IMG/M metagenome (GOLD analysis project Ga0209628, IMG submission 187285) | Cubitermes ugandensis P4 segment gut microbial communities from Kakamega Forest, Kenya - Cu122 P4 (SPAdes) (version 2) | ecosystem: Host-associated > Arthropoda: Insects > Digestive system...
CGCGCAGCCAATGCACCCACTCCCGCATCAGAAACAGAATTTGGATTGCCCTCCTGCGCCATAATTTTCACCAAATCAAAAACCTTAATCGCCGTTTTCATCGTCTGCAACGGTACTTCGGTAGCGTACAAAGTCGCCTCCTGCAACGCTTTTGAACGAGCTGCTTTTTCTTCATCGGTGTTTTTTGGCATTGCAAACACGTACATAATTTTGTTGAAAGCCGCCGTGTCTTCATCTACCAAATATAACAAATGCGCCATAAGTTTCTGACCCTCAGCAGCATAATTTGAAAAATATTGCCATTTTTCGTCCCAGCCCGCTTTGTGCGAAGAGAGATTTGCCACCATCGCACCGAGAGCTGCACCAAGCGCACCTGAATATGCAGATATTGAGCCGCCGCCGGGTGCGGGACTTTCACTTGCTGTTTCTTCTGCAAATGCTTTGCAGGTCATATCAACCAGGCGTTTTTGATCGCCTTTTTCCATTAAATATTCAATCACTTTTTCCTTTGGGTTGAATGGTTTTAGGTCGTCCAAACCGAGCGATTTTACCGCAATAAAAATTAACTCCTCTTCGCTCAAACCAACGGAACGCTGCTGTTTTTCGAGGAAATATTTTGCTGCGTCAAGCAACACATTTTTCGGCACAAGACCAACAATTTCGGTTCCCGTGACACGTACTCCGCGCTCGTTTGCCGCTCTGCAAACCTCCTCAAACGCTTTATGCAACGAAGTTTCCTTAATATCAGTGATATTCATCGAAACCTGCGCAATTTTAAACTCATCTATAAACCAACCTATTGCCTTACAACCTTTTAACGTTCCGGGAATATTGATTTGTTCGCCATTTTCGTCAAGCATAATTTTGCCTGTGATAGAGTTTCCTTCGCGTTTCGGACGACCTTTTTCGCGCACATCAAAAGCGATTGCGTTTGCACGGCGAGTTGAAGTCGTGTTCAAATTATAATTAACCGCAATTAAAAAATCGCGTGCGCCGCAAGCCGTTGCGCCCGTTTTTGCAACATTTTCATTGAAAATTCCTTCGCCGAAATCTGGTTTTTCGCCATCATCAAAACGCTTTTTCAGCCCCTCGTATTCGCCCTTGCGGCAAACAGCAAGATTTTTTCTTTCAGGAATAATGGCTGACGATTCGTAAGCAAAAATCGGAATTTTTAACTCTTCGGCAATTCGTTTTCCGAGTTGGCGGGCAAGTTCAGCCGTTTCTTCAAGCGTGATGCCAGAAATTGGCACAAGCGGCAACACGTCTGTTGCTCCCATTCGCGGGTGTGCGCCTGTGTGATGGCGCATATCAATCAGTTCTGCCACTTTTTTTACCGCCAAAAAAGCCGCCTCAACAACCTTTTCCGCCTCGCCAACAAAGGTTACAACGGTACGATTTGTGGTTGCACCCGGGTCAACGTCAAGCAAAAAAACGCCTTCAATTTTTTCAATTTCATTGGTTATCTCCTTGATAACCTGCATATTGCGCCCTTCACTAAAATTCGGCACACATTCAATAATTCTTTTTTGCATAAATTTTTATGTATTAGAAAGGTATTAGAAATTTGCGTGCAAAGATAAGAAAAAAATTAAGAACTAAGAGTTAAGAGTTAAGAGTTAAGAATTTTTTGGTAGTGTTGTAAATTGGCTGATTTTGTTTTTTAACCACAAAGACACTACCGATAAGAGTTTATTTACGATTTTTAGATTTTTTTTTTTTTGTAGTATCATAATATTATAACACGTTATAACTGCTTGTATTTAACATCTTATAAAACTATTAGATAAAACTAATAAATTTATTAGATAAAAATAATAAAATTGTTATGTATATATAATAAATTTTTATTACTTTTGCAGCGAATTTATTTTTAATATTATGAATACTTATCAAAGACCTGTTTTACAGCAACTTAGAGAGAGAATGAACGGCAAACGGCTTTTCATTCAAGTGCTGTTTGGAGCACGTCAAGTAGGGAAAACCACACTTGTACTGCAAATGTTGAAACAAATAAACGCACCTTCACAGTTTTATTTGGCAGATAATGTGCCTGCTGCCGATAGAAACTGGCTTGCTAAAATTTGGGACGAAGCACGGTTGAAACTTGCTGCCTCGCCACAAAACGAGTTTGTTTTGGTTATTGATGAAATTCAAAAAATCGAAAATTGGAGCGAGGCAGTGAAAAAAGAGTGGGATTTGGACACAATCGCAGGACGAAATATCAAAGTGGTTTTGCTTGGTTCTTCGCGGCTGATGTTGCAGCAAGGGCTTACAGAATCGCTTGCAGGGCGTTTTGAGGCGATATATATTCCGCATTGGTCGTTCTCGGAAATGCACGATGCTTTCGGCTGGTCGCTCGAACAATATGCGTGGTTCGGTTCGTACCCCGCTACTGCCGAACTGTTGAGCAACACAGAACGAATATTTGATTACATACGCAATTCGCTTGTGGAAACGAGCATTTCAAAAGATATTATTATGCTCACAAAAATAGATAAACCGGTGTTGCTCAGGCGATTGTTTGAAATTGCCTGTACCTATTCGGCAAAAATAGTATCGCTTACAAAAGTTCAAGGCAATTTGCAGGAAAAAGGTAATTTGCTGACGTTATCCAACTACCTGCATCTGCTTTCGGAAGCGGCTTTGATAACCGGTTTGGAAAAGTTTTCAGGTAATATTATTCGCCGCCGCGCCTCTGTGCCAAAGTTTCAGGTTTTCAATAATATTTTGCTTTCGTCAATGCTGAATATCAGTTTTGAAAATGCACAAAACAACCATAAACTTTGGGGGCAAATAATGGAGTCGGCAGTTGGAACTCATTTGTTAAATCATTCATTATTAAACAAATACAATCTTTACTACTGGAATGAAAATAATAATGAAGTTGATTTTGTGCTTGAAAAAAATGGTGAAGTTATCGCATTGGAAGTAAAATCGGGTAAAGATAGCACAAATTCAGGTTTAGCAATTTTTAAAGAGAAATTTAAACCGAAACACGTTTTTACAATCGGCACAAACGGCATCTCTTTTGAAGATTTTTTCAATATAAATCCGTTACAACTGTTTGACATTTAGTATTTTATAAAACTATTAGATGCATCTAATAGTTTTATTATGTCTGTCTAATAATTTTTTACAAACCCATTTCTCCGCTATTCTCCTCTTCGCTGCCTTGCTGTTGTTGTTCTTGATTTTGATTTTTTTCACGCATTTGTTTGCGGTCGGGTTTCATATTACCAAACGAGTAGGTAACGGTAAGCGAAATATTTCTACCGCCATACCAATTTTTTGAATCGAGCGTGTAACCGCTTCCATAAGTAAAACTGCTGCGGTTGCGCGAGTTGAAAATATCGCGGACATTGAGGTTAAAAGTGAAACTTTTAACGGTTTTGCGTAAGCCCGCATCAACAAAATATCTGCCTTTGCTCATTCCCTGCGCTATTGCTTGAGGAGAATTGTAACCGCCAGTAACTTGCAGCATAAATCCCTTTGGCAACATCGCCTGAGCAATAATTCTAAAATTCCACGAAAAATTACTTTGCCTGTTACCAGAAACTATTGTGTTGGTTTGTGGTATTTCATATTTCCAATCTTTCAAATAAAAATAATATAAATTTACAGTTGTGGTAAGATTTAAAAATTTAAAAAATTTATTTTTCACAACTATTTCTGCTCCAGAAGACATCGTTTGAGCAATATTTGTAAAAGTAGAAAACATTTGATTATTTTCCAAAAAACTGATACGCTGCATAACGCCGTCAGTATTGCGAAAATAACCAGAAAACGACAAAATATGATTTGTCCATGTTTTAATGTAATTTAACTCAAAAGCATTAGAATATTCAGGCAACAAGTATGGGTTGCCAAACTGAATATTTGTTGAGTCGGAAATATTTTTGAATGGGTTTAACCGCCAACCGTTAGGTCTTGAAATTCTGCGTGTATAATTTATCTGTATTTGATTATCTTTTGGAAGATTATAACTCAAAAAAACCGAAGGGAAAACATCAAAATATGTTTTGTCTATCGGAGAGACATTTGTTGCACTTTCCCCATAATTAAGGGAGAGAATTGAGGTATGAGTAAGTTCTCCGCGCACTCCGAATTGATAATTAAAATCTTTGTATTTGCCGCCATAAATGGCATAAAGTGCATTAACATATTGCCGATAAAGTAGATTGTTGCAAAGTTCAGGCGTGATTGCCAAATTATTTATATTTATACCCGATTGTGTTGTTTGCGGACTTTGGGCGTTGTTAAAAGTACCTTGATAACCTACCTCAACTTTATGATTTTCAGTGATTTGGTTAGAATAATCCAATTTAAAATCAAGCATTTGGTTTCTTGCATCCGATTTTTGATACTGATAAGATTGTGTTTTTAACGTATCAATTCTTCCTAAATAAAAATAATTTTCCTGATTAAAATTGGAACTTCCGTTCATATTCCAAATATTATATGAGGCGTTGAAATCAAGGTAATGGTTCTTCCCAAAATCGTGTTTGTAACCCAAAGTTGCGTTTGCGCCTAACATCGTGTTATCCTGCCGAGTATTTCTATAGGTTGAATCTGGCTTATTCGGCATAATTAACGACATATTTGACAGATTTACCACATTAGTATTGCCAAACATTTTGCCATACATACCAAACCCCGAAATAGACAAATGGTCTTTTTTTGTTACGTGATAAGTTACTCCAAGCCGTGTAAAAATATTATTTCCTCTGCCTTTTGATGTATTATCAGAATTTAAAAAACCAATACTATCACCTTGATTATCAGGGTTATTAAAATAATTTCTATAAGAATGACCTCCGCTTACCCTTGCTCTGCTGCGGAAACCAACCGAACCGAAAACTTCTACTTTTTTGCTGCTGTAATTGATGTTTGCACTAACATTGCCGCCAAACATAGAATTGTAATTGCCGCCTACCTGAACGCTGCCGTAATAACCCGCTTTGGCACTCTCTTTTAGCACAATATTTATGATTCCCGCTGTACCTTCGGGGCTATATTTTGAAGAGGGATTTGTGATAACTTCAATTTTTTCAATGGCATCTGCGGGCAGTTGTTCGAGTATTTGTGCCTGATTATCAGCGTTTAAGCCCGATGGTTTGCCATTAATCCATATCGTTACGCTTTCTGAACCGCGCAGTGAAATTGAGCCGTCTGTGGATACCTCAACAGATGGAATATCTTTTAAAATATCCGATGCGGAGGCACCTTCGGCAGTTACGCTGCTCGCTACGTCAAACACTTTTTTGTCCAACTCGAAGCGCATTTGAGAGCGCATTCCCGTAACTGCTACTTCTTTTAACATAGTTGATTGTTTCAATAAAATCGGCTTTAAATCATTGATTTTATTCAAACTGTCTATAAAAATTTTATTTTCAAAATCTTCATAACCGGTAAAAGAGACCTTTAAAAGAAAAGTGTCGGCGGGTAAATCTTTTATCTCATATTCCCCTTTTTCGTTGGTAAGCGCACCATTAAAAAAACCCGAACTTAATCCTTTGAAGGTGATTGTTGCAAATTCAATTGGGCTTTTCGTGTTAATATCAATAATTTTACCTTTTGCAATGCTTTGGGCAAAAATTGTTCCAAAACAAGAAAGTGCTATTAGCATCAATGCTATTTTTTGTGCTATTGAAGTCGAAAAAATAGTATATTTTTTAAAGATTTTTTTCATAATTATTATAAAATAAAATAATAAATTTTAGACATAAAAAAAATAAAAAGTAAAAAAAACTTTGCAAAGGTACATTTTTTTTAGGTAACAATTTTATAAAATAATTAATAATTAATTGTTTTTCATTTTGTTTATTTTTAAGTTGGCAAAAATATCAAACTAAAATGAGATTAAACAAAATAATAATTTTTTTGTGTTAATTTTTGTTAAAATATTTAATAATTGAAAGTTTCTTTGTAACTTTGAAAACTTTTTTGAGTTAAGTTAGTAAGTTAATAAGTTAGCAAGTGAAAAAATGCTAACACACAACAACTTACCACTTACTAACTTATTAACTTACTAACTTACTAACTTATAAAATGAAAGTACACAATTTTAATGCGGGTCCGTGCGTATTGCCGAAACCTGCGATTGAGGCAGCCATTGAGGCAATCAGAAATTTTGACAACACGGGCATCGGAATTTTAGAAATTTCGCACCGTACCCCCGGTTGGGAGCGTATAATGAAAGAGACAGAGGAGTTGTGGAAGGAACTTCTGCAAATACCTGACGGTTACCGAGTTCTCTTTCTTGGCGGCGGCGCATCAACGCAATTTTATGCTGTTGCTGCAAATCTTTTGGGCAAAAAAGCCGCATATCTGCAAACAGGCGTTTGGGCAAAAAAAGCCGCAAAAGAGGCAAAACTCTACGGCGAAGTGGAGATTGTAGCATCTTCGGAAGACAAAAATTTTTCCTATATTCCGAAAAATTACAACATTCCATTAGACGCCGATTATTTCCACATTACAACCAACAACACCATCTACGGCACTGAAATCAAAGAAGATATCGATAGCCCGATAATGCTTGTTGCGGATATGTCTTCCGATATAATGAGCCGTCCTGTTGATGTGTCGAAATACGGTTTGATTTACGGCGGAGCGCAGAAAAATGTTGGTCCTGCCGGCGTAACTTTTGTTATTGTGCGCGAAGATATTTTGGGCAAAATTGATAGAAAATTGCCTACAATGGTTGATTACCGCACACATATCGGCGAGGACTCTATGTTTAACACACCGCCTGTTTTCTCTATTTTTGTGATGTACGAAACATTGAAATGGGTAAAAAGTTTGGGCGGCGTAAAAGAGATGAACCGCATCAACAACGCAAAAGCGCAACTGCTTTATAATGAGATAGATAGAAACCCAATGTTTGTTGGTACAGCCGCAAAAGAAGACCGCTCTATAATGAATGTTTGCTTTGTAATGAGTGAAAATTACAAAGAAAAAGAGGCGGACTTTATGGCATTTGCCAAAGCGCGTGGAATGGTAGGAATTAAGGGACACCGCTCTGTTGGCGGTTTCCGCGCATCAATCTACAACGCTTGTCCGATAGAAAGCGTACAGGCATTAGTTGATTGTATGCGGGAGTTTGAAAAAGAAAACGCTTAAAAACTAAAAGGTGAAGGGTGAAAGTTGAAAAGGGCTTTTTCACCCTTTTTTTAATTAGTTATTCCGTAACTTGTTTTTTATTCATTAAAAATAACTAAACTTTTACAAGTAGTTTAACTTGCTGATTTATATTAAAAAAAGTTACATAAAAATTTGGAAGAATCATCTATTTTTTGCAATTTTGTATTGTTAATATTGAAAATAAACATCAACCAACAAACACCAATCAACAACCAATTTGTGAAAAAAATCGCCTTTCATACTCTTGGCTGCAAACTGAATTTTGCTGAGACATCTGCTATTGGCAGAACGCTGCTTGAACGCGGTTTTGTGCGTGCAAAAAAAGGTGAGACAGCCGATATTTGCATAATAAATACCTGTTCCGTTACCGACACGGCGGACAAAAAATGCCGTCAAGCGATACATAAATTTACTGCAAATCACCCAAATGCTTTTGTGGTGGTTACGGGCTGTTATGCGCAGTTAAAACCACAGGAAGTGTCTGATATTCAGGGGGTTGATTTGGTTGTTGGCTCAAATGAAAAGTTTGAAATTGCAGATATTTTGCAACAAATAGAAGAAAAGTCATCAGAGTGTCATTGCGGGCAATTACTCCCATTCGGTCGTGAGTCATTCCCCTCTTTTGGAGGGGGTAGGGGGAAGTTGCAACCGCTTGATAATTTTAACAAAATTAATGTTGTAGAAACGAGCCAAATTGTTGATTTTCAGTCAATTTACTCGGCAGATGACCGCACACGCCATTTTCTAAAAGTTCAGGACGGCTGTGATTATTACTGCACCTATTGCACTATTCCCTTTGCACGAGGAAAAAGTCGTAATTCAAACATTATCAGCACTTTGGAAGTGGTAAAAAAAGCAATTTCCGAAGGTGCAAAAGAGATTGTTTTAACAGGAATTAACATTGGTGACTTTGGAAAATCTACAGGTGAAACTTTTTTTGATTTGATAAAAGAGATTGACAAAATTCCTGCCGAAGTGCGCTATCGAATCTCCTCTATTGAGCCGAATTTGTTATCTGACGAAATTATTGAGTTTGTGGCTAATTCTCAACACTTTACGCCGCATTTTCATATTCCTTTGCAGAGCGGCAGCAATGCGGTTTTGGCGTTGATGAAACGCCGCTATTCACGCGAACTTTTTCGTGATAAAATTCTGAAAATCAAAGAGTTAATGCCTAATGCTTTTATTGGAGTTGATGTTATGGTTGGAATGCGCGGCGAGACAGATGAATATTTTACCGAGACATACAATTTTCTGCAAAATATTCCCTTTTCTCAACTGCACGTTTTTACATATTCTGAGCGTGAAGGCACAAAAGCACTTGATATTCAGCCGATTATACCACAAAAAGAGCGCAAACGCCGCAGTGAAATTTTACATCAACTTTCTGCTCAAAAACTTGCAGATTTTTACCAAAGTCAAAAAGGCAAAACTGCCGTTGTACTTTGGGAAGAGGGCAAAAATAAAAGTATAATGAGCGGATTTACAGAGAATTATGTTCGTGTTTCCGCCAATTATGATAAAAATTTAATTAATACTTTTCAGAAGGTAATTATATAATTTTCTGAATATCCGTAAATTGTCCATAAAATTTTCAGAAAAAAGATTTTAGACATAAGAATATAGAAATAGGATTTTGACTATTAGATTTTGTCTTTCTTCTTTCATTTTTAATCTTTTGTCTAAAAAAATAAATTATAGGACATTATACGGATTATCATTTGTAATTTTGCATATAAAAAAATATTTTAACATAAAATAAAGAAATGGTATCTTTTCCGAATGCAAAGATAAATCTTGGGTTAAATGTTGTTGAAAAACGAACAGACGGTTACCATAATATTGAAACAGTTTTTGTTCCGATTTTTGGACTGTATGATGTGCTTGAATTTGTTGAAAGCAACAAAACAACACTGCAAATTTTTGGAATAGAAATTGAAGGTAAAGCAGAAAACAACTTGATAATAAAAGCATTGCGCTTACTCCAAAATAACTTTAAAATACCTGAATTGTCCTGTTTTTTGAAAAAAAACATTCCTACTGGGGCTGGTTTAGGCGGTGGGAGTGCAGATGCGGCTTTTATGTTACAAATGATAAATAAAAGATTTATGCTTAATATTTCACAGAAGAATTTAGAAAATTACGCTACTAAACTCGGTGCTGATTGCGCTTTTTTTATAATAAATAAACCATCTTTTGCAAAGGAAAGAGGAGATATTTTGTCAGGCATAAATCTATCATTACAAGGTAAATACATTGTTTTGGTAAAACCAAATATTTATATTTCCACTTATGAGTCATATTCAAATATTGTTCCAAAAAAATGGGATGTATCACTTGAAAATGTGTTTCAACTTCCAATTTCAGAATGGAAAAATTACCTTTTTAATGATTTTGAGAAAAATATTTTTGCACAGCACCCACAACTTGCAGAAATTAAGCAGCAAATGTATAATTTTGGCGCAATTTACTCTTCAATGTCTGGCTCAGGTGCAACAATTTTTGGAATTTTTGATAAAAAACCAAACATAAATTTTGATGGAATGTTTGTATTTGAAACATTTCTTTAGCATAAAAAACAGCCATGACAATGCGAATTATCTTTTTTAAGCCGTTTTTCAACCATTAGAGTTAGGCGTTCACGCAAAACATCAATGTTTATTTGTTCCAAAACATCTGCCACAAAGGCAGAAAGCAACATTTGCAATGCCTCATTTTTTGGGATGCCGCGTGCTTGAAGGTAAAAAAGTGCGTCATTGTCAATCTGCCCGACTGTTGCACCGTGTCCGCATTTTACATCATCGGCGTAAATTTCGAGTTGAGGACGCGTGTGAATTAAAGCGTTGTCAGTCAAGCAGATATTTTTGTTTGTTTGCCTACTTTCTGTTTTTTGCGCCTCTTTTGTAACAACAATTTTTCCCGAAAAAATGCCGTGTGAATTTTCATCTAAAATGTATTTAAAAAGTTCTTTTGAAGTGCTATTTGGTTGATTATGACGTATTAAAGTATAGTTTTCCGTTTCCTGTTTTCCATCAGAAATCAACATGCCGCCTAAAAAAAGTTCTGCACCTTGCCCATCAATATCAACCTCAATATTATTGCGCACAACAGCATTATTCAGTCCAATATTATTTATTGTAACCTTTGAGTTATCTTTCTGATTTACAAACAGTTGCGAAAAACTGTTTGCTTTTGAATTTGTATTTTCCAAAGCATAATAATCAAATTTTGCATTATCCTCAACAAAAATTTCTGTAACACGCGAGGCAAAAAAATCGGTTTCGTCAGTAGCGTGGTTGCAAATCAAAATTTTTGCTTCTGCATTTTTTTCAATAACAATTAAATTGCGCGAATTTACCATTAAAGGATTTGCCGAGCGCAACAAATTTATCAGTTGCAGCGTATTAGGAATAACTGTATCTTGTTGAATATAAAGGAAATAGCCATCTTGTGCAAACACAGAATTAAGTAGATAAAAACTGTCATCTGTGTTTTTGGTTTGTTTGTTAAAATATTTTTTTACAACTTCGGGATAAAGTTTTTCCGCATCAGAAAGCGAGCAAAATATAACTCCTTTTGGCAACGCAAACTTCTGATTTTCAGATAAATAAAAATTGTCATTGACTATAAAAGCCAAATTTGCATTTATTGATGGAATTTTACAGTGAAAAAGAAAGTTTTTATCAATTTGAAATTTGAGCCGATTTATATTTAGCCCAAAATCAGTTTGCATTGTTTCAGAAATTTTGCTGTATTGATATTTTTCATCTTTTTTGGATGGAAAACCCGCATTATAAAATTTTTTAAATGCCTCATCTCTAAAAACATTTAAAATTTCAGCCGAATTTTCCTTTATTTTTTCTGAAAAATTGTTGTAAAATTCAATATATTGTTGTTCGTACATAACAGAATCAATAGTAAATAACTAATAATCAAAAAAAGGTTTGTGTGTTTTTGTGAGTGTTGCGATTATTTTTTAATGACTGCAAAATTACAAAAAATCTTATTAAATTTTGAATTTTTTATTAAATTTATTTCCCCTATATTTTAGTGTTTTTGTACAAAGAAAAAAAATCAAATAAATCTTATTTTTTCTTTACCACCAGCGGACTTGGCACAACCGCCTCTTTTTTCAATGCGATATCTTTATCTTTTTCTACTTCCAACTCCTGAAACACAATCGCTTGCGGCACAATAAAACTTGCAGGCGCACCTGTTAAAGAAAAGCCCGAACGATAGTTGTAATATCTATCCTGCTTGCCTTTTTGAAGTATATTGTACGCTTCTTGAGAATCTGCCACGCCTAATATTCTCTTAAACGATTTTAATGACAAATCGGCAATTTTAGCAGAACGCACCAACTCTTCTTTTCCGTCTTTTACAGAAATTCTGTAAATATAGAGCGGTCGCGTAACAGCAAAGAAACCCGAATTTGACGAATTGGTAAAGGCGGAAAGTCCCGATACGCCAGCCATTGGGTTTGCCATTTTGCGCACAATGTAGGCGTATTCGTAGTCCTCCTCTTTGGCGGCGGCAATCAACGCTGCTTTGAGTGCGGCGTAACTTTTCGTTTCGGTGCTTGTGAGTTCAATAATTCCGGAACCCAGCGTTCCCGTCAATGCCCCGTCTGATATGGCAAAAATGTTGTGTCCGTTAGAGGTTTTATTACGCAGAGTTGGCGTTCTGTCGGTTAATAATGTCCTTAAAACGCCATCTTCTATAAGCACCGTTTTTGCTGACGGCACAACGCCCTGTGCATCAATTTCATAATAACCGATAAGCGGCGTTCCGTTGAATGTTTTTTTGTTGATAGCAGCAACAGAGAGTTCGCGTGAAATCACTTTTTTGTCGGTAAGTTGTTCCAATTTGTTCTCTTTTGGCAAATAACGACCATATTGCTGTATCAGATTTGTGCTGCTGACAATCGGTTTTCTTGCAGCCAAAAGTCCATTTGGGTTATCTACAAAACATTGCGAAACAATTTCTCCTACCGCTTCGCCCTCAAACATTACCGCTCCGCTGTACGACTCTTCTATTGCAGGCGCAGTGCGAAGTTGCGTTAATAACGTTGCCATTTGATTAACCTCTTTTTTCAAAACATCTATTGACGGTATCTGCTCCGTTGCGTTGAAAAAGAGATTGATATAATCAATCAACGGTTCGCCGTCAATGGCAACGGCTTCGGCATACACTCGGACACAAATCAGCGAAAACGGAACTTTATATTTTACCGATTCACTGTTCAGATACAAAGCGTCTGCGGTATAAATATAAGTATTCACACCCGATTTGGTAAGGTATGGGTAATTTGAAAAAACAGCCGACAGATTTTTGGTTAATGTTTCAATACTCTTTTTATCAAAAGTAATATTTGGCGATGGAATAATTTTATTAATCGCATTTATTTTTGAAAAATCAGCCAAATCCAACTCCTCTTTTGGAATATTTTGTTGATTGATAGCGGCTATTTTTGTTTCGTACAACTCTGCCGCTTCCTTGTATTGACCGTCAGTATCAACCCAAAGGGAACGGCGCACGGCATCATAATTATTTTCCAAAGTCATCGGCACATAAAACGACCCTCCGTACCAGCCAAACAACTTATTTTCATTCATAAAATTAAGATTGTTTCTCTGATGATTGCCGACAAAAACCGCTGTTTCCTGTTTTCTGAGCGGTTTATCAACTACCTTTACCAATGTTCCGAGTTGCGCCTCTACGCTGAACAGATTGGCATCTGTAATCAAATAACTGATATAATACGGCGATTTCAGTTTATCTAATTTTAGATTTGCCATATTTCTATTCAATTCTTCCTGCATCGCTTTAAAGGCAACGCTTTCAAACGTTTCTGTCTGAGCAAATGTCAAATTCAGAAACGAAAACCCTACTAAAAACAGGGCTGTGATGATACTTTTTTTGATATTCATAATAATTTTTTTTAATTTGTTTTTTTATGTTTATTTTTTTTCCAAAATATGTAAATATTCTTTTGTGCTACTGGCTTTGTGGTTTCGTTTTTCTGTTTTGTCGGCTTTAAAACGCTGATAATCTGTCTCGGTTAAATCATATTTGCCGTATTTTTGCATAATTTTTTTAACAATTTCAACCGACATTAAACCCTCATTATTGTAACTCAAAAAAATATATTTAAAATTTGCATTTTTAATTAAATTTTCAAACTCTTTTTCAACAATATTTTTGCTGCAATAACTTGATTTTTGATATTCCCGCATTCCTGTTTTTCCTTTTGGAATAAAATTGTCATATTTTGCTATTGTGTTGAGTAAGTGATAGTTAGCACCGTATTGACGAGCATTATAAGGCGGGTCTAAATAAAGAATATCTCCTTCAATTTGCGAAATCAGAATATTGCTGTCGGTATTAAAAACCTTATGCTCGTTATCATTAAATTCATAAATTGCGGGCTGCAAAATCAATTCTTTTTGCGCCGATTTTTTCAGATGTTTCAAGTACGCACCATAAACCGAAGCGGTATTTGCCACTTTATCTGCACATTCAATCAAACTTGCAAGCAGAAAAAAATAGAGATTTGATGAAATTTTATTTTCGTTTTTCCATTCTTCAATTTTTTGTCTTATTGTATCAATTTTTTTGCCGTTATAATCAGAAAAATATTGCCTTTCACCATTTCCGCCAACACAATAATTTTTATAAATAAAACCGTTATTAATCAGCGGAAGATTGTTTAATTTATCAATAAAAGTTTGTTTATCAGCAATTTCCGTATGATTTTCTATGTAATTTTTATTCAAAACATAACTGTAATATTCGTAATCGTTGGCAATAACTTTTTTAACTTCTGGTTTAAAAATTCGTCCGACAATACCTGTTCCTGCAAAAATATCACAGAAAATTTTGTTAGACAAATCTTCGCCAACCACCGAATGAACGGTTGATTTTATAAAGTTTGAAAGTTTATGTTTTGAGCCGATGTAGTTCATTTTTAATTATCTTCGGGGTATAATTTTTTCAAAATATCATCACAAACTTCTTTGCTGATTTTCCGCACACTTGATTTTCTATATTCAACAGGGTCATATTGATAACAGCCGACACAGCCCAATTCTTGTGTATAATTTTCATTGCCATCATAAAAATCATAAGGGTTTCCTTTGATATTTCTTGCACTCCAACGTTTATTATCTTCTTTGCAACGTTTGCATATTTGTCGTTTTGCATCATTTGCGGCTTTACAAAGCGGTTGAAAATCTTCTAATTTTTGCAAAGCGGAAGTCGAAACTCTTTGACACTCTTTTCGTCCGTCTTTATGGTCAATTTCTATTTTTGTGTTTTCGGAATTGCCGTTTATTCCAAGCATTACGCAATTTTGAGTTTTATAAAAATCTTTAATATCTTGCCTAATATTCTGATTAAAAGTTTTTTGCAAATTAAAACCGTTCAACCGAATTCTATCAATAGAATTTCCGTTTGTGATACTTTTGTCAAATTCAACAATATATTTTTTTGCTAATGTGGAACTCGCTCTACACCAACTGCCGCCGTTGCCAAGTTGCAGGTCTTTGTATTTACCTGTAAATTCGGCTATCTCTACCCAACGACTTACACCATTTTCATTCGGTTTTGCAAGTTCTAAAAATAAATCTGTTTTTGTCATTTTTCCTCTTTTTTAAAAACCAAAATATATTCGTGTTTGAAAATAAAATAATCACTTTGTAAAGCGCGGTACTGCCAAATATTTTTTTGACCTAATTTCCCTCTGTTTCCCTCAATGTTTTTAATGATAATTCCTTTAAGTTTTACATTAAAATTACGTTTAATCGCATCTAAAACATAAAAAGCCAACGGAACAACTTCACTCTTTTTATAAACATCGCCAATCACAATTCCCAAATATTTTTTATTTTCCAAATACGGAAAAGCATTTTTTATTACCTGAACAAATTGTTTTACAAATGTAGTCAAATCGCCGATTTGCGACAAGTCCTCCGCTCTTTCGGTAAATTTCACAATATCCATATACGGCGGGTGGGCAATGATTAACTGTACTTTTTCCGTACCTAATTCAGATAACGATTTTTCAATATTTTCTTTAAATAAAACTTGATTGGCAACATCACACTCATTAATTTTGAATTTAATGTTTTGTGTTTCTCTCATTTTTGATTTTACATAATCAATAATTTGAGTATTTATATCAAATCCGATAAAATTTCTATTCAAATTTTCGCACTCATAAAGCGTTGTGCCGCTACCCATAAACAAATCCAAAACCGTATCATTTTCCTTTGTGTATCTGCGAATTAATTGGTTTGGAACTTGCGGAATAAAATTTCCGTGATAAATATTTTCGTGCTTACCGCTTTTATCGCGCTCATTTATAATCCACAAACTATCAACATTAATATTTTCTGTTTCGGTTGTCATAAATTTATAAATACTCATTTCTCATTCCTAACTCCTCATTCCTAATCAAGGTCTTTCCATAATCGGCGGACGGTTTTGTGACTTGTCTTTTTTCTGCATCTCTATCTGTTTTACAAACAGAGCGGGGGAACAGCAGCCGGCAGGCACTCCGCCTGATTCTGCGCCGCAAGTTCCGGCAAAATTTCCGGGCGTATCTCCTGCGGCTTCAACCTGAGAGAACATAGCCAACGGCGTTCCCACCAAATCTACGCCGCGCACCAACTCGTCCGGGCGACCATCTACATAGACGCGATACACCTCCAACGGCATAACATTAAAAGAGTTAGGAATAAATCTGCCTGTCATTGTAAAACCGCCCTCCACACGCATAAAAAAGTAGCCATATTCTTTGCCCTGCTTTTTTGCCTCCTCTATCAACATCTCTCTTAACTGCTCGTCTGTGTATGGCTTTTCTGTTTCAACAATCAAATTTGACTGCCGAGAAACGGGCTGATAACCCGACTGCGCCCTTGCGTGTCCGTTTGATTTTGGGAAATTATTAATCGGAGTGCGAGTCATCAAAAAATTCTTTAAAACACCTTTATCCACCACAACGACTCTCTCCCCTTTAACGCCTTCGTCATCATATTTGAAACTTCCGTTGAGCGGAATACCTTTGTAGGTAGTGATAGTTGGGTCAAAAATCACGGAAAAATCTTTGTTTAAAACTACTTCGCCCACTTTTTTCTTAAAAGTTTGACCGTCTGTCTCTTTTTTCATACGCAACCCCTCAACTCTGTGTCCGAATATTTCGTGAAAAAATACTCCTGCTGCATCTTTCGACAATATTGCGGGACCTGCATAAGTGTCTACCACAGGTGCTGTTTTCATTGCTACCACAACTTTTGCAACCTCCTGCGCATCTTTTGTCATAACGTTATCATCGGGCAAATCCTGCGGACTGTGTCCAAAATATGACTGAAACAGAGGCAGTTCCATTCCGTCATCTGCCTGCGCCATAACCGAAAGATAGGCGTGGCAATAGGTGTTGTTTTGAACAATCATAGTGCCTTCGCTGGTAGCAAAATATTTTCGTTCGATAGAAAAACGCAAATTGGTTTCTCCGTCCAAAATATCTTTAATATCGGTAAATTGCGCAGAATATTTTTTCATACGGTTTTCCCACTCTTTAATATCAAATTTGAAATCGGAGATTTTAAGCGGTTTTTCGTAATACTGCACGGGGGTTGTGTTGGTATAATCGGGTGCTTTGTCTTCTGCCTCCACCTTAACAGCCACATTTGCTTTTACCTTTTCGTAACGTGCTGCGGCATTGCGGTACTCTTTCTCTGTTGCTTCCCACAACGCCAAAGAAATTGCTTTCGGGTCGTTTTCCACAGGCAGTTTTATCCTTGTGTAGCGTGAATCAATCCACTCCGAAACATCATCTCGAAGTTCGCGGAAATTGTCTAAATTCTTGTCGCCTACGCGAACTTGAATTGTCAAAATTCTCTCCTTACTTGGCGTTGAGCCAGTCAATGTGCCGAATGAAGTTGCGATGTTATAACTTTCAACCTCATCAACCCGATAACTTATAAGATAAACCGGAATATCGGCTTTTTTATAAAAAGCCATACCTCTGTCAATCTCTGTTTTCAAGATTTTCAGAAATTCGTCTTTTTGAGCGGTCTGTGCATACGAGCCAATCAGCCCAAAACAAACCGCAATGAATAAAATTAATTTTCGTTTCATAAAGCAATAGTGTTAAGTTTTTATTTTTGCAAAGATAATAAAAATAAACTGTTTATTGTGCATAAGCAGTAAAAATAATTTTTTATTATTTATAAAAAATATTATAAATTATAAAAAAATCTTAAAAAAACAGACAATTAATTCAATAATTATATTACCTTTGTAGGTTATTTCCAAAAAACACAACATTGTGTAAAAATTTTAAAATAATTGACTATGGGTTTATTACAGCAAAAATTATCAAAATATGATGTGCCGCAGCAGGCAAAGGCAGCAGGAGTTTATCCATATTTTAGACCAATTTCTTCGGAACAGGACACCGAAGTTATTATAAAAGGTAAAAAAGTTTTAATGTTCGGCTCAAATGCTTATCTCGGACTTACAAACCACCCAAAGGTTAAAGAGGCAGCCATTGAGGCAACAAGAAAATATGGTACAGGAATGGCTGGCAGCCGCTTTCTAAACGGCACT
>Ga0209628_10001011_pt1 | contig 17747 bp, 9 predicted proteins | sample TergutCu122P4_FD_187285 | JGI IMG/M metagenome (GOLD analysis project Ga0209628, IMG submission 187285) | Cubitermes ugandensis P4 segment gut microbial communities from Kakamega Forest, Kenya - Cu122 P4 (SPAdes) (version 2) | ecosystem: Host-associated > Arthropoda: Insects > Digestive system >...
AAAAGGATTCCTGAATTGATAACTGTCTATAGTTTCTCCTCTCTTATGCATTATAAGCTTCTGCCTCACTGTTACATTAAACAAGAGCAGTATGTAACATAAGTAGTTGATGCCTATCGGGTGATAGAACCTGAAGAAACTTTCCAGGTATACTTAAGTACAAACACCTAACACTAAATTTATATTTTACTACTGAATCAGCGGCCAGGATAGTGTAGTCGGCAGGCTGTAGCGACTTTGTAGAGGCTGGACGGTCCGGGGTTCGAACCCTAGTGGGTGCGAGATTTTCTGTACCTGTCCAGACCAGCTGTGGGACTCACCCAGCTTCCTGTACAATGGGTACCAGGTCTCTTGTGTGGGGGTAAAGTGGCTGAGACATGGCATTGACCACCCACCCAATCTAGTTCTGAGGTTAAAGAAAGAGTAGAGCATTATGTCTGCTCCCTCTTTGGGCCTTCATGGCCTTTACCATATACCTTTTTACTGATGAATTATCAGCGAGTATAGGTTGATGAAGTAGGCAGCATATGCAAGACACACAGGGAAGAAATTGAACACCTGTAGGTTTTTATTTTGAGTTATTCTCTTGTAAGAAAATGTAGACAAAGCTGGAATTTTATTGAACCTAAGGGTGTAATCTATTATGATCTGTTGAACCATCTCAGAGGAAGGTCTGGCCAGTGATTGTTAAATGAGATGGTAGTTATAAACACTAAAGTTTCATAACAGCAGGAAGTTTTGTAAACATTGTACTTGACCACTGAAGAAAGAACATGTACAAGAGAGCTGGTCATTTGGTGGTCTAGTTGGTGTGTATTTTGGGGCCCATCCTTCAGAAATCCATTCTTTCTTACCTAATTGCTTTGTGTTTACTTTAGCTAATGAACTCTTCCAATTGATTTTATATTACTAGTTTGTTTGGGGTTTTATTACATTCCCTTATATTGTTGTTATATCAGATATTTATAATCTGAACTTTAAAAAAAACACTGCAATATCGGGGGTTGATTATAAATTAAGGCTCTTCCTTAAGTAACAGTATGTTCTTACTATTGCATCTTGTATTGAACTGTATGATGTACATATACTAATCATAATTTGTGAAGCTTCTTAGCTTAAAATTTCTTTTTCAGCATTATAGTAACTGCTAACTAAACGCAGTTAATGTGCTGTGAAGGACACCTTGGTATTTTTCTTACTGTCTTTGCCTTTTAGTATAGTAGCATGATGTATAATCTCTTCCTGTTGTAAGAATTATTATATATTATATTATAGTTATATTCTGCTACATGTAATAGTAATGCACTGTTTATAGTGGCAGAAGAAAAATGTTTTCATGAAAGTTGTCTGTACAGGTGTCATTCAACAAGTACAAATAGTGAGACTGGTCCTTTGTTGCATGACTATGCTTTATACATATCCAGAGAACTTTACTAACCCTTGACCACAGTCACTTCAACTTTGTTGAATATGCATTTGTCCCAAAGTGCATAAATTTCCTGGAACTGATGGCAGAGAACTAGCTGTCTTGGTGGCATAGTCATTCTTCAACTTTAGTTTTGCCTTACTGGTTTGAAAATTACCTTCTGTGCACTGCAGATTTTCAAAGTTAAAACGTGCAAAATAGGTCTGGTTATTACATGGAGGAAAGCTCCCTAGCTATGTTGCCAGTCATTTCCAGTGTCAGCTTCACAAACTGGATTTCCATAATCCTTGAGCATTTTTTAAAAGAATTTAATAGTAAAACTTTGTATTACTTACCACCACACTTGCCACATTGTTATGTGTACTATGTTTTATATCTGTAAAGCACTGCACTAACTTGTACTTACTATACATATTCATACAATGCACCTTTAGTTTTCAACTTCACCTCACATCTTCAAGATTAAGAAAGTTTGATGTTAGTAAATTATTATACTGTGATAGGAGCTGGCATAGGATAGTCAGTCTAGTGACTAGGCAATGTGCTGGACAATCTGGGGTTCAATTTCTGGCAGGGGCAAGAGATTTTCTTTTCTCCAAAATGTCCAGAATGCCTTTTGTTCCTACCCAGCCTATTACGAGTAGTTAATGGATACTGGGGAGTTCCCTCCCTTGAGGTAAAGTGGGTGGGGCATGAACCCACCACTGACCTCCATCTGGTGTTGAGGTTGAGGATGAGTGAAGCTGTCCTGCTTGTCCTCCTCCTCTGTGCCTGTATGGCATGCACAGGAACTTCTTAACCTTTTGTTATACTTTGGTTCACTCTTCAAGAGCTGCTGCCATCTTTGCAATCCATAGTAAGACACAGAGATGTACTACTGCAAGGCAGTGTTGCCTGACACATTTACCAGTGAATGAATCATTTGTTATACATTACACTGCTTCAGAAATGTTTTGTCTCTCTGTAGAGTGGATTCAAGTTGTATGTTAAAGTAGAATTTCACAGGACCAAATTGAGTACATGCCCATACAGACGCTGATGTTAGAACCTGATACCTAATTAAATCATTATGGTCCACAGAAGTCATGAAGTGTGGGTTGTCACACTGCTATTGGATATTGGGTTACAGAAGTCTGATATTGTGCATTAACACACTGGATATATGAAATTAACCAGTTTAAGTCTGTTTTAATCAATAATGTACTTAAATTATGAGCCAGTAAGTACCCCAAATTTGAATGTACTCTGTCATTTTGATTATGAAGTCTGTGAGGTCAGACTAATTTTCTGCTCCTGTACTTTCTACATGTGATTTGTTTCTTCAAATGTTCTTGAGGCATACAGGATCTCTGTATCCTACTAGTTTATGTTTCACTAAATAAGAGTATGTAATCCGGGCTTACAATTTCAGCAAGGGCAAGGAATTTTTCTATTCTCCAAAATGTCCACATTGGCTGTGGAGGCGCACCCGGCCTCCTATTCAGTGGGTGGTAGTGGCCCTTTACCAGGGTGTGAAGTGGCCAGAGCATGTAGCTCACCTCTTAACTACGTCTAGTGCTGAGGTTAAAGAATGAATGGAGCTATACATCTGATCCTGCTGTATGCTGTCATGATGTGCACAGGGACAGCATTACCATGCACATAACATACATTCCAACAAATACTACAGTGAAATGCTTTCTTGTAATTTTATTTACACATGTAAATATTTGAGACATAAGTTTTTAAAAATGAAGGGATGTTCTCAATTTAATATTTGAAAATTTTGTGTCATGATAAATTGGTATATTATAAATTTGTTAGTTTAATATCTGAGAGCATTCCATACTTCCTTCTTCAGAGTGACCTCAATCACATGAAACAAAAATAAGGATTATGTTCTTCTGTTAGAATGAAACCAAGATTTTGCTGTAAACCTAATGGTTGTTTCACCATATATATCAACAACTGCACTATAATTAGGTACATAGATATAGAGATTTGTGGTACAATCTCCTACATGTTATAGCCTTATTTGGCTATCTTCAAGGAGGTATTCAATACAGAACAACACATTAATGGCTAGTTACATTATAGATGTGCAATAATACAGTTCAAATACCAATAGTATTAAATACTACCTGTACCATTCTAAGTGGAGTTCTATAGAAGATGTTGGCCAGTATGTTAAGTTCTGTTCTGCCATGAATTTCTCATAACCAGTATATTCCATTAAAAAGAAACTTACGTTATTGAAGGGCTTCTTTATTAGTTTTACAAATTCTGTTCAGAATAATGCCATAGTCCTTATGCTGTTGAAGCAGATTAAGAAAATGCAGTCTGTACCATTTTATCAAAAGACATCAATCAGAATAAGTACACATTGCACACAATTTGGAAGATGAAACTGGTAACTTGATTTTAAACAGATTGTAGCATAGCTCATGTTTATACAATTTGTTGGTATGGAAAGATACTACATAAATATAAGATTTTTTGATTATCATGTAAATGGGGACTGAGAGAACATCAGAAATTTTAGAAATACTTTACTTGCATTCTTTAAGCAGAGTATTAAGACTGGTGCAGGTACAGTATATTTAGGAAGTTTATGGTCTGTGTTATGAACCCTGAGACCCCTAACATTTAGCAGTATATGGCAGCAAATAATTAACCTTCAAGTGTAGTTCCAGCGTATGTGTGTCTGAAATATGTGGTCCAGCTTTCTTCAAGCGTGAGTTGAGTGTAAATTACTCTTTAAAGAAGATTGTAGCTTACTAATATTACACAGAATTGTACATCATCATTATTAAAACAGGCAGTGTGATATCCAAACTGGCATTAATTTTCAACACAGAAATTTGAAGTGGAGCCATCAATCCATTTACATACAGCATGAAAGTCCATAATGAAAGAAATTATTTATTGAAGTGTGTATATGATATGTACAGGTGCAACCACAGACAATCTTCCCCCTGGGGTGCTGTATCGAGTCAAGGCCACTTATAAGTACAATCGTGAAGATGTGGATGAGCTGTCATTTGATGTAGGTGAGATCATCCGAGTTGTGGAGTATGATGATCCTGAAGAACAGGTATGAGCAAGCTGTATTTCAGCAATGTTATCTTCATGTATGTAAATTAATAGAAAACATATCCATTTATATTTGAATTTCATTATGTCATCATACTGAAGAAAAGCTGAGGCTGGCTGTTTACAGGATATTTTCATACAATAAGATGCCTTGTATGATCAGTGCATAGCAGTGGACCATCCTGTCTGCCACATTGTGTACTAATGGAGGAGCTCTTGCTTTCATACCACTAGCTTTTTTCTTTAAGGCAGAGTAATTAATTTGACATATAATTTTACAGGTTTTCATGGTGGGGATTGTTAAGAATGTAGTTATATCTTAAAGGACAGGATAATTGTCCCCTGAATGTGATATTCCCTTAATTGAGCCCACATAAAAAGGGCAATTATACAGCAAAATTCCATTAATCAAACTAGGCACTGGACCACACAGGTCTCAGATTATTGGATATTCCAGCTTATCAGTCAGTACCTAGACTGACCTAAGTTCTTACAGGTGACTTTTTGACTTTTTATTTCAACTGCTCATATACTTCGGCAGTAAAACTATTCAGAGGAGTATTCCATTTGGTTATCTCCTTCATCTGCTGGTTCAGTATTATGTTCCTGTTCTGTTTCCTGGAGTCCTCATAGCTAAGAAGTTGATGAAGTAGGAGACAAGGGATCAGGAGATACCACAAGGGTTGATGTGCTCTTTTAGAACATGTCCCAGAGAGCTGCCTGTTTCATTGATAAAGCTTTTTGCTATACATGTTCTCGGGCAGAATTGTGTTGCCATGAAAGCTTCAAGACTTATATCATTATACTTTTTTCTGATAAAAAACAAAACTACTGGTATTGGGACTACTCTCCTCAAGTGCTGGATTATCAGGAATTCTGGACTATAAGACATTGGATTAGTGAAGTTTGCAATGTGTGTGTGTGTGTGTGTGTGTGTGCATGTGTGTGTGTATATATATATAATGGCCCTGTGTAGAGTATGTGTGTGGTGTGTGCACACACATGTGCATGTATGTGAGTGTGCATGTGTACTACATACTGTATCTCCCTCCTGGCATCTGATTCACATTTCTTGGATGCTGGTTTCTCAGCTTTCTCATTTCACAGTTGCTGTTGGCCCAGACCAGGCTCTGTCCACTGTCCCCTTTCTTTGGTTATCGAGTAACCACATTCTTTGCAAACCACATCCACGCCATAATCACTTCATTTTTGAAGTATGAGTGACTCAAAGATGCTTGCACGGACAGGCTTAACTGTTTGACAAGGTGGATTATTAGTTCACAGTAACTGTACAATTTACTTACTTGCTTTGACTGGCTGATTGATGTTGTTGTCCCCATGATGGATATGAGGACTCATATATCTTTGATTGTGTGAGGACATGGCAAAAGAGGGAAAGTACACTAGTGAGACATGATTTGGTATAGTGCTGTGACCCATGAGGCTCAGTACTGCACAGTAGAAGAAAACAGTAATGTGTTAATAATGAAATGTGGGCTATGTAACAGTAGATATGTGTACATACATTTGTTAAATATAGCATTTAGGTAAAAGTAAAGGTACGGGTTGCCCTGAAACATGCCATTGGAGGCACAGAAGGGGGCATAGAGGTATAGCTGTACCCATGCTGAACCTTGGCACCAGATGGGGGTGCATGGACAATGCATTGCCCTGGTCTCTTTACCCATGGGAAAGAGCCCCCTTACCCATTGTACAGGAGGCAGGGTGGCGTCAGGGCCAGTCTGGACAGGAGTTGAAGATCTTGCCCTCACAGGGGTTTCAACTCCAAACTGTCCACCCTATAGCACATCACTCGGTCACCAGTTCCTGTATTTACAGTGATTAATGTACTAGTTCCAGCATTTGAAATACACTGGTAGAGTGGACATGACTGCAAAATGGATAGAGAGGTATTACTACAAACACTCCATTGTAGAGGGTGTCATAAAGCAAGTATGGAAGGTATTGAATGACAATGTTCCACTTGCACCACTGAAGCAAACATCAGAGAAAGCACAGCTTGCACTGTTGTAACCAGAAGTGGTAAACAAGGCAGGATTATATTATGTAAAGTTTTAAAACAAAAATAATTCTTTGATGCCCTATGTGGGAATGCACTAAATAATCTAAAAAAAAGTCAGACACACCAGTGTCGTGAAGACCGAGGCAATACAACTGACAGAAAGGACACTATGAACCACAAACGTTAAAGGTCAAAAAGTTCTCAAGGACCAGAAGAGTCATAAAGGACATAGCTCCTCTATACATCAAGCAGAAAGCAACATAGTGACAATACCGGTAGCTGAATCCTGTTTCATCGTATCTGACAGTACAACAGTACCATCAGGAAACTTCACACCACTGCATGCAGTTACAATGGGAAATGAAAGTGGACAGTAAGCAGGCTATCCAGCAAGACAGGTGGGCATCTACCCACAGTATTGACTCCCAGAGTGAACTTACTCAGCATGCAGAAAGGTCTGAGACAGATTGTTTGTAATAGGCCCATTTCAGTTCAGAAGTACTAATGGAGGAACCATAGTAATGTCTAAAGAAATGGCAGATTACTCAGCCATTAGGTTTTACATCACTTCAAAGTGACTGAGCAATTTAACCTGCTTGAAGTCAGGAAGGCACCTCCAGAAATTCTGTTTTCTGTACGTTGCATTATCTCACTGATAGTCAGTTACAATGTAAATTCAAATTGGTTCTAATAATGACAGCATCAATCTGGACCAAATTCATTCATCCTAGAAGGTGGATGGGTTATGTTCCTCACAAATGTCACCCTCAACCTGCAATGATAAAGATGTCAAAACACTGAAGCATACAGTGTGATTTTAAGACTGTTTTAATACAAAGCCTCACCACTGCCAAATACACTTTTTTTTAACAGTGTCACACAAGTGCAAAAGTGTTTAAAGTACGTTACTTAATGACATGTAAGATGACTTTGCATATAAGATGATCCTCTGTCACACTCCACCATTTCAGGAAAATACCTATACAAAACATGTTTAACATTATACACAGTTATTAAGATGACTCTTCATTTTCATATAATCAGTTATAAAAAAGTTCTCGTGTTTAGGTAAATGACATTTTGTTTCAAATGTTATAGTTCACCATTTTGAACCCATGTTGTCCAACAGCCAAGGACAGAAAAACAGACTGGAAATTTTGCCAGTGCTCAGAATGGGTGTGCAAGGACTGCTCTATCAAGGCAATTTATGTAGTGTTCAGCAGTTGCAAGAAACAATCATAATACAGACAAATTTAATTCACATTTATGTTCTAAATAATATTTTCTTGTTCTAAAAAAATTTTAAGCATTTTAATCTATACAGTTGCATGAGAAGTGGAAAATTTTAATAAAAGCAATTTTTTGTCTACAAGACTATAAGATAAACTTTGAAAAAACTCACGGAGAAAACAATTAAAAAATATGGTTACAAAATGTACCCAGGACATTGCAGGTTGGAAGTTTTATTGTTCCATAATCCAAGGGTCATCTACACATTATAGACCTTAATGCCACAAAAAATAAACTTCTGCACAGTAATAAATATGAGGAGAAAAGTCAAGTTTAGAGTTCATGTCTGGTGGGGTATTTGAAAAGGGAACAATTGGAAGAGTCACAGTCACATATTCAGATTGTCTTTGTCGCTGTGTTGTCATAGGAGTGAACATTTGTGGTGCAACATTGGTTTGATTATTCAGAAAGTCTTCCAGCTGTTGAAAATAGCTGAATTACATACATATCCTTCATTACAGTCACAATATGCAGCCATAGCACTGATGACGCCCTGCACATCTTTTGTGCAGATACTGTTAACCAGTGTGTAATTTTTAGCCAAGCACTGACTTTAGCTCCCTGAAGATGGTTTCTTTGTAAACCGAAACATGTTGGAGCATAATTTTAGAATGTTTTAATAACTCTGTGTTTTTTAACATTATGTGCATCAGTTGGTAATAAAAGGGTTCAGCATTGTTGATGCACGGTGTAACCATGAAGTATAGCTGAATTAGTTAACCATTTACCTTGTTATACAGAAGTTTGCTATAGACGGGTTTAAATGTTAGAAGTTTTCTGTATTTAATTTCTGTTTTATTTCTCTGTTATAGCCCTTTTTATTTTAATTAATTAATTTTGTTCATTTCGCTGCAGGAGGAGGGTTGGTTGATGGGAGTTAAGGAAGGCTCTGGAGAGAAAGGAATGTTCCCTGCTAATTTTACCCGGCCTTTGTGAGTCATGTAAGCTGACCAGTTACAAACATCAGTTGTCTGAGAACAAGTCAGATAAGCCATCAACTGACCAACTGGGCAGACAGCAGTAAAGTAAGGCACCGGGGGGAGGAGTGATGGGTATTGTGTCATCTCGTGACCACAAGAAGAGGAAACACTGGCAACACATCACTTTGAAAGCCCAGATGATGTATCACCCATACTTAGAGGACAGAACAGCTGTGACAAAACATTTGTGTACCACCAAAACTGGAGCTGAAATTTAGCCTCAGATCATGAGATTTAATCTCCCTTAAGTGTAATCACTACACCATGCTGTTACGTAATGATGGTTGTGGGATATTATGATCTGTTTCTATGTTTCATCTTCATTTGTAAAAAATAGAAATCCCATAGTTACACTAACGTATGGGGGAATGAAAGTAAAGGTCTCAAATGTGGCAGAATTTCAGCTCTATGCAGTTATCATCATTTCTGTAATGGTAGGGGAAGGTGAGATATTTGCTTATGCTATGAGGTGGTGAGATGAATAGAGAGCAGACTTCTGAATGATCGAGGATTTTTCATTTTAACATTCCATCATCCTCATTGCCAACTTGTTTTAATAACAATATTGTTGTAGGCCTACATCATCTATGTGATTCAAGCATTCCTGCTACCCTGATGATGATTTTGGTGGTATATCTAGTAGCAGGTGTCTTCTGTAATTTATTTTAGAGTAATGGTAAATTTGAGGACACATTACATATTTTTAATTATATTAGTTAATGGGATGAGAAAGTAGCCACCATTAGCTTCAGGTTTCAGAAGTAATGTCTTTTACAAATTGATGAACATACTGAATAGAGTACAGATAGGCATTGTGGTTGGGAATTTTCCAACAACAAAAAAAATGAACTCCAAGCTATTTCTGAATAGAGTTTAATATGATTGATTCATTAGGCCTACGACTATTGCTGGGGGGGATACATAGGGACTGTCGTTCTTCTAAATGAACTTCGACAGTTATGTTTAAATGTTTGCTTCCACTAAATAAGTTTTTACCCCTCAAAGAAATGTCTTCATTGAAATTAGTCTAGTACGTTATTTATTAGACATACTGATGTAGCTTTCTCTGATTATCTTAAGGCTCCTCTGAATGTCTTGCCTGTTAGAAAGTCTCTGTAAAGAGATTCAGTACCTCTGACGTGGTCTCAACACCTGTCTGACTGCTGTTAACGTTTTAGCCTGGTTTGGTGCAGTCTAGGCACTAGTAATGTTCTTTTTAAATTGCCCCTCCCCTGAAATTCTTACAAATGACATGTGCCTTCACAGTGCCCATCTGATTTGATATCTGCATTACAGATAATATCAGGACATCAGTAGTCAACACATTACAAATCCATCGTAATTCGTACTGTTCAGTAGGTACACTGCCATGTTCAGACCATGTACCCATGTGCTGTTAAGTCAGTGCATGGTGGATGCTTCCCAAACCTTTGAAAGTGCCTTTTATTGTAAGATCCAAATTACAGATTATATGAAGATAATTGTAACATATTTAGTTAAAACTAGAACTTTTCCTTACCTAATGTGAATAATGTTGCATATTAGATTACATGGAAGCTGTACAGCATTTCTCTTGTCTTTTTGAATACCTTTATGTAGAATTTGGTGCATTGATTGAATGCTGATTTCATATAACTTGATTTTACTGTGAGGGTTTATTAAAATATTAAGGGAATCAACTTCATGAACATTAGTTCTCAAAGATCAGGTTCATATGGAAGTTGGTCCTATTATTGAAGATTTCTTCCAGTTAGCTCAAGGTTTACATTTCTTAATATGAGAGTGTACTATAGTATTGTTCAAGAGTAATTCTGTGAAATTATGTGACCTTTTTTTATTGTTGTGTAAGCAACAATTACGCTAGATAAGTTTTACTAATTTATTTAAGAACATCATCATCATGGTCCATAGACTGATATTAATAATAACATCATTGTCAAACATTAATGTAGGAAATACTCATCTCTACAATACAACTAAAGTTTCTAATAGTGAAATGTCTATAAACATGAATAATCAAATATTGTAATTAGTGTTTTGAGGAACATATTTTTGTGTGTGCAAACAGTTACTTTGATATTGAATGTACATTTTATTACCATATAGATCTGCATTTTTTTGTCCTCTTATTTTTAAATCTGGAATGTTCATTTTTTTTAAAGCTAGCTCTGTTAAATTTTTCTTTTGTTAAATATTCCATTTCATATTTTTCTTCTTTTTATTAGGTTCTAGCTCACACAGCTCCCAACTTTCCTAAACCAAAACAATACTCTACAGTTTGAATTTTTTTAATAATCAGACAGGAGTTCTTTATCTGTTCACAGTTGACACTGCATTGCATTTTACTTGTCAGCAAGTTAGTCAAGTAAATGAAAATGACAGAAAGTGCTTCATATATCCATCTTGCAATTGAATAATTATGGTACCTTGAAGTATTTTGTGTTGATTAGACCTAGTCATAACTGAATTAATTCTGGAGGAAAAGGGGGCTCTTTTAATATTTTATTACATTATTCCATGAAGTCTTGGTGCCATGGAGTTAGTTATTTTGATTTTTCATCCAAACTAGTTTATTGTTGTTTACTTTGTTGTACTTCTGGTATATTTTTGAAATTGTCAAGATGAAAGAATAAGGCTCATTATAGAATAATGAAATATTACATGTTCCACCACATTTCTACAATATTATATACAGTTTTTATGATAAGTTTAAATAAAGTGAATTATGTTACATGAATGATTATTTCAATATTGTTGGTGCAATTAAAATAGCACATAACCTTTACCAATCACTCACACCTGCCCAAGGTGAACTGTCTTTTGTCTCCAACCTACTTACCAACCATACAGGGCAATTTAAAATGAAGGTAAACACTTTCAGAAACTCGTGAAATTAAAATTGGCATTTCTCACTGATGGAACATAAGAGATCAATAGTGAATCCCTGAGAGATTCCTATAAGCTTTTTAAAGGCATTTCATTGTAGGCCTATATGACTACCAAGGTTAGAATATTTGAAACCACTGATATGAACTGCATGATCAGCCCATATTGGAATGGTGTACAGGCAGGTTTTAATGTGACGCTTATTGTCAAATCAAGCCACAGTATTTGTTGAATATTACCCAAGGAATAAATAAAGTCATTGTTTTAACGTATTCATAATATAAAATCTTCTTGGGCTGAAAGCCATGGCAGATGGTTCAAATCGCCCAACTTTTCAGAGACCAAATCTCTGTCAGAAGGGTTCTGATATGGCTGCACACCCAGCCTAACCAGATTATATAATAGCACTAAACTGGGGTTTTGTAAGATTTGAGAACCTCAAGCCACATACATTACACACAGACAAAACTGTATTAGTTCCTACAGCAGTACTTATTTTCTGTAGAAATACTCCACTCTTACATTTTGGAGCACGAAGTTTTATATTCAGCCAGTCATCAATAACAACACACTGAATATAAGAGTTGTGCTTATGGGAAGGAATTATATTTAAACCACCAACAACAATAATAATAACAACAACAACAACAGTAACATTTTTCATGAGCTCATATTTGACTAACAGGTACACCACTGTGTTTTATAGTCATTGGTTGGATCTTTCAATGCTAGGAATTTATTTTGAGATTTTATGAAACAGACAAGAAGAAATGGAATTTTAGGAAGGGTTACCTGTCAGTTGGCATGTGTGCAATTTTGCTGAAGAACCCAAATGAACTGTGCTCATAATTCTTTGTGTATTCAGTAATCTGGACAATATTTCAGACAAATATAGAACCCAAAGAGATGTTGGTTGCCAGAAACAAAGCTGACTAGAGCATTTCTTCCATGTGGGTGGTATACCAGGAAAGGCTTATAGATTCATTGATGGAGATGGTGGTAATGTCAGAAACAACATATTGCAGCTTCAAAACATTAAAGTTGTCTTGTCTGTGATTTACCATGTGACTGTCATTAGGGGAATAAGATATTGCCAACCACAGGTATAATAATATGTCCCAGGTGGAGAATTAATGTGAAATAAATAGAGATCTCGTCTACCTTGATTCACAGTACTGCACAACCATCGATTGCATGACAAGCATTTGCTACAAGAGGTCTTAATGGAAGTACCCATTGTTGGCTCGATGAAATAAAACTTCTCATCCACTGAAATCTGCTTCCAGAAGCTACTCATTGCACACTGACATGTAAACCCTTTGCTGACAGGCAGTTATTGTCCTCTTACACTCAGGTTGCAGTTGCAATTGCATAGTATTAATGAGGTTTTGTTTTGTTCATTTCCTGACTGCTGTAACTGTGTAACAAAGTCTGGCAGATGGACAATGTGAAAGAAATTCCAACTCGAACACCACAGGTTCTCACAGTAATGGTGATGTGGAGATTTGAGACTTCTTTCTTAAGACAGTGTGTGGATTGATGTGTATACACCAGCATTTTAGAAGAGTTCACTGCCTCCATCTTCAGGGTATCCTGAAAATGGAGGCAGCGAGTGGGAGGCACAGTGATGATCTAATTTTAAGTGTAGTTATCATCACAGAATTTCCGTGCATGGAAAAAGAAAAACTTTGAAAGCATCAGAATATACAGTCTGGGCTTATATTTGAAGTTTGCACCTTCCACATATAAAGCAGGTGTGCTGCCCTATCAATTGCAACATTAAATATGCCTTGGGGAATGAATGCTGACTAATATAACCATGGTGTAAGGAATTTTGGAGCTTGGTAAATGAAGGAAATTGGAGGAAGGATTTGTTCCATATCCTGTGATTTAAAAATACAATCTGTATTAACCCCCTTTCCCAAAAAGTTTGTGTATTTTTTTTCAAATGCCTGAAGTGAGCAGAATATTGAACTTAAAAAAAAACATATTTTTATACCAGTACCATTTATACAGCTAGCCGATTTATTGACAGTGAAGAATGGAATCTGTATTAGAATATGTCAAAACACTGAAATTTACACACACACATTATGTGGACAAAATGCAGAGTTTTTTACTGTTCCACCAGGTGGTAGGCCCACATATAAAAAAATGCACTTTGAAGGGTGCATCTGCACATTCTTCTTTTTGTGTCATGGATCACAGTTTTGTTACAGCTACCAAGCAAGACATTGGCGTATGGGGTTGGGGTTGAGGATTCATTACCCACTCGTAAAGGTTCAGTAAACTTAGATGAGGATTGTTTGATTCCAAAGAAGAAGCTGTTGAAGAAGCCCTCAGTCTGGAAAAAGCCATGCCATCAGTTTCTGGCCATGCAGTGCCAGTCCATTCTAAGCTCCTCCTGGAGTATGATATGTCTGGCTAAGACCAAGGCCTTGAGTTTGAGGCATCAGTCTGAGCAGAAGCTATCCTGAGAATGGACGTAGGCTGGACTGAATGAGGGAAATATGGTGAGGACTGTAGCTGAAGTGAAACTTCAAGTCACACCGGACTGATCTCCAGGACTGCACCCTTCCCGTCACGCACCGGATTATGCACACATCATCCTCGGTAAGTATAGCACATTGATGGACAGATGTAACAAGTATGAATTTAAAGTCCCAGACATTGGTCATGAAGCAAAGCTCTTCTATTTGCAGAAAAATAAGTCAAGGAGAGCATTTTTTTGGGCATGTTAATTAACTGGCCAATGCTACAACTTCATGAATATTCCATTTCTTTTATCCAGAACAGCTAGAACATGTAAAGAACACAGTACAACAGATACGACATGGTACTGAAGATGGCATTTGGTGCTTCTGGTCCCCCAGGTGCAAGGTCCTAGCACCATGAGACTTATCTTTGTGGGGGCTATTGTGATTTCTCACCCCATGTTCTGAAAAAAACCTAGCTATGCTACTGTCAATGTGTATGACTGTTTGTGAGTCTACACCCTTTTTACTAATAGTTCTGCAATTGCAAGTTCCCTGTGATCTGCCATTCTGTTGTCTATAAAAAAAATCCCAACACCTCTAACACTCCAAAGAAAACAAAATATGAAAGAAATTACTAAAACTGAGGTGCAAGAAACAGCATGACATTGACACTTTTTGTGCACCTGCAGCTGTTTGGTTTACATTAATAAAAAAACAGTGGTGTGGCATAAGTGTGTCCTCATATGCACGATCTTCCAGCCACATGTGGCCCTCTCACTGACCTTTTTTACAATATAAAATGTGGCCTAGCTCAGCATAGGAAAAATTTTGAATATAGTGTAAAAGTTTATCAGCATAGGCCTTAGGGTTCAGTAAGGTTTGCTGTCACTTGATGTTAACTTGCAACATGTCAGCAGAGAGATAACAATGAAATAAAGCATTAAATCCAATAATTATATTTTGATTTTGTTAATAAAAGAGTTGCCAATTTTGAATGGTGATTTTATTTTGAATGAAAATATTTACCCTCTTATGCAACGTGGGGTCAGCCTCGAATTTCAAAATTATCCGTTTCGTCCCCCTACTGTTTGAGTTTGATAATCCTGAGGTAGAGAATGGTGTATGTTATAAATGCTGAGAGGACCATCTTGAGGTTTCACATCCCCATCGTGCTTTATGCAAATGAGGGTGGGTGGGTCCATCAAAACCAACTGTCGTAGGCTAGAATAGAAAATGGCACTGAAAAAGCGAAAAACAGTGGGGATCGGCAGAGTTCTGGGATGTATCTTTTTGTTTTGGAACATTGGGATGGCCAACCGGATGTTCCGGTGTTGGTTCTGACATTGGCTTTGAAGGCGCTTCTTCTGGGTCGGCTGGTCTTGTAGCGGTCTGGCTTTTTTGTGTGATTAACTTACGAGTGGTCCGGCATGCGAAGCAGGCTTTTAGATGTAGAATTTTCAACTTGGTGAAATTCAGAGATTTCAGCCCATGCGTGGAACATATATTATGTGGTTGTGGTTGGATGTTTTTCTTGTCCTCTTGAATGGTGATGTCCTTGTGGAAGATTTTGCTGTTGGGGATGGTGTGGTTGTCATTTAGGTGGTTGTTTGTGGAAGCCTTTTTAAAGATGTAAAACCTTTCAATGGTGTTGAGGTGGGCGTCTTTGTTGTGGGTGTGCAGAATTTGCATGCATTCTTGTATGTTGCCAAATGTGTGTTGCTGTGTTGCCGCATGTAGCGCGTACTTTGACGTTTGGTGGCTGTATTGGAGGGCTCTCATGTGTTCGTTATATCTGTTTCTGAAGTCGCGGCATACCCACCAATACACACACGCTTCCATAATTACCTATCTTTCCTTCCCTATGCCCCAGGCAACAAGAGACCTGCCCACTTTTCACGCATAACCACACCCGCCACACACACACACACACTATCAAACGCAACAACTCCCACAAGGACACCACCATTCAAGAGGACAAGGAAAACTTCCAACCACAACCACATAATATATGTTCCACGCATGGGACGAAATCTCCGAATCTCACCAAGCTGAAAATTCTACACCTAAAAGCCTGTTTCGCATGCCGGGCCACTCGAAGTTAATCACGCAAAAAAAGCCAGACCGCTACAAGACCAGCCGACCCAGAAGAAGCGCCCTCAAAGCCAATGCCAGAACCAACACCGGAACATCCGGTCGGCCATCCCAACGTTCCAACACAAAAAGATACAGCCCGGAACTCCGCCGATCCCCACTGTTTTTCGCCTTTTCAGTGCCGTTTTCTATTCTAGCCTAATTTATATTTATAAATCTTTAACCAGTTACATATAAAGAAAAATCCTAGTAACAACGAGATCTCGTTGAACACCACGAATACGCACTACCTCCAAGTAAGCCCTGTCTCATGTATATGTTTTGTCTTTATTGTTGTTAATTGTAAATTAGTTTATGACCTGAAGATAGCCAAGCACGGCCGAAACATGTCGTCATCGTCTAACCAATAAAATACGATCCTACGACAGTTGTGTTTTGACGGACCCACCCACCCTCATTCGCTGAGAGGACCACTAATCAGAAACAGTTTCGAGCTGCTCACTGCAAGGCAAAATATACATACAGAAGATTGCCAAGCTTACGAACGTGTGAGTGTGGCATCAGGGATGGCCGTGGGGTGAGCAGTGAAGGGCGAAGATCAGGTTGTACATTTCCAGCCGTCTCTCTTTCGAGACAGAAAAGAGGCGCTTTCGAAGTTTATGAGCTCCCATCCACATCCTAACGGGGTTTCGTGTGCGAAGGCGGCATTTGGGAAGAGCTATTAAAACCAAACCAAATCCAACGCTGCGGACGAATGCAAAGGTGAAAGCCAAACTCCTGAGTATACCACATTACGTACTTGCCGATTGTGAAACTAATCTTTGATTGGATGTGCTGGTTCTACATATTACCTTTCTATACTGTACAGTATAATTGACGCGGTAAAACATTTCCAGCGCAATGAAACTACGTAAAACCGGAACCGGGAAACTGAACTGTATAGACGCCTAAGGTATGCTAAAGTACCGCTTTCATATGAATTTCTCTGTCTAAGTTCCATTGCATTGCGTGTGCCGTATTTTCTTATATTGCGTTTTCAGTTTATGAAGATGCGAACGTAATTGTAACAGAAGGTGGGCCTGGCCTAGTTTAGTGCCTTTATGGCTTCACATGTGCTTCTGACAGAGTTGCTAATACACGAACGGGCAAACTACGAGTATACATACGAGGGTTGCTCAGAAAGTAATGCCCCACTTTTTTTTTCTCATTCAGCAATAGAGATAGCAATGTGAAAATTGAGAGGTAGCAAAACTCATGTTTATTGCGCACGTGTGTTTAAGTACACGTTCGTCCGACAGATAGCGCCGCTGTAGTAGTCTGTGAAAATGGCGCCTGTGTCTGATACACGTTACAAACAACGAGCTGTAATTGAATTCTTAGTGGCTGAGAAAGAAAGTGTGGGGAACATTCACAAACGGTTGTGTGCTGTTTATGGAAGTTGTGCAGTTGATATGAGCACCGTTGGACGCTGGGTTCAGAGAGTTAAGGCTTCAGGAAGTGGA
>Ga0209628_10001012_pt1 | contig 17747 bp, 9 predicted proteins | sample TergutCu122P4_FD_187285 | JGI IMG/M metagenome (GOLD analysis project Ga0209628, IMG submission 187285) | Cubitermes ugandensis P4 segment gut microbial communities from Kakamega Forest, Kenya - Cu122 P4 (SPAdes) (version 2) | ecosystem: Host-associated > Arthropoda: Insects > Digestive system >...
ACCTACGGCGCTCCCAACCGCCGCGCCATCCACTCGCGGGAGGTGTTCCGATGAACGAGCCTTGCGCTTTCCCGCGCCCGGCCCCGCACCCCGTCATTCCCTCGATCGCGGGAATCCATCCGGCGCGGCAAGCTCAGCCTCCCGTGGATTCCCGCCTGCGCGGGAATGACGAAGATCGCGGTTATCGCATTGAAATAGAAACGGAATAACACAAGCACGGCGCCCGCGCGCCTTCCCTCGCGCCCGACCCGCTCGCGCCGAACGGGCCGGGTGACGGCATGGGCCGCGGCCTACAGGCCCATGATGGCCTTTATCATATCGACGAGCCTGGAGTACATGGTTCCGATGACGGCCAGGTCTTCCTTGAACTTGGCGACGGTGGCGCTCTGTTCCTTTATCAATTCATCGGTCGCCTTGGTGGCGACGGTGTTTTGCACGGCAACGTCCTGAATGGCTTTCAGTTTGAGTTCGACCTGCTTGGCAAAATTTTTGCTTTCCTCGGCCAGCCGGCGCACCTCGTCGGCGACGACGGCGAATCCGCGCCCCTGTTCCCCGGCCCGCGCGGCTTCGATGGCGGCGTTGAGGGCCAGGAGATTGGTCTGGAAAGCGATGTTTTGTATCGACGAGATGATGGATTGGGTTTCGGCCACATTTTTTTCGGATTCCACCGAAAAATGAAGATTTGACACCTGCGCCTTGGAAATGCTGATGGTCGTGGCCGATATCGATTCTATCTGGCGCGTCATGTTATTGATTGCCTTGGAAAACTCGACGATGTAGGCATCGATTTCTTCTTTTTGCGAAACATCCTCGACCGATCCAATCACCCTGACCGGATTTCCGGCCTTGTCGCGCAGGGTTGCGCCGTCGGCTCTCAGCCAGATGTATTCGCCGGTTTTTCGTTTGATGCGATAGACGATGTTGTAGGGGGTGCGGCCCGTCTTATCCATCATGTGGGCGGCAAAGGCCGCCAATGTTCTTTCCTTGTCCTCTGGATGAAGCAGGTCGCTCCAGCTATGCAGGACATTGGGGAAATCCTGCTCATTGTTGAAGCCGAGTTTCCTCCTGAATTCCGGCGACCACCAGAATTCGTTGTTTCCGCCGACCGGGTCGGCCGGGTCGACTTTCAAATCCCACAGGGCGATATCGATGCTTTTTTGCAGCAGGTTCAGGCGCAGGGCGTTCGTTTCTCTTTCCAGCTCGATCCGCTTCATCTCGCTGATGTCCTGTATGGCGCCCGCAACCCTGATGGCATAGCCCTCGCTGTCCCGCATGGTGGAGCCGAAGGCGTGAAAATAGCTGTATTCGCCATTTTTTTTCAGCAGCCGGTATTGCACATCGTAGGGGGTCTTGCCGCTGCGATCGAGCAGGTGGCGGGCGAAGCTGTCGAGCACCGCCGCCTTGTCTTCCGGGTGCAGTTTGTCGCTCCAGCTGGCGAGAACATCAGGAAAATCAGTCTTGTCCTTGTAGCCGAGCATGCGCCGGAATTCGTCCGACCAGGTGAAGGTGTTGGCCGGGTTGATCGGGTCGCCTTTCACCACGCGCATATCCCACAAGCCTATCTTGGAGGCTTCGACGACCAGATTCAGCTTGACCAGTTCAAAATCATCATCCTTGGCCGGGGCGAGACTGGGTTCTTCCACGATTTTGGGTTTTTTGAAAAACATTTTCATGACTCCTTGCGTTTTATGTTCGGTCACCTCCGCGAAAAGAGGCTGCCTTCGCTTCGATTTTCTGCACCATGACGAGAATCAGGACAACTCCGCCGCACACCGCGCGCCGCTCACGGCAGCGCTTTGAATTTCCAGCCTTCGCCATCTCGTTCGACGGCGCCGACGATGTTGCCGAAGGGGAAATGCACGCCGGCGATCGGCGTGCCGCTTTGCGCGGCGAGGGCGAAGATGCGTTGGCGGGCGGCGACGGCCTGGGACGGGTTCATGTCGTAGGCCGCGCATTCGTCGGGCAGGGCGAATTGCAGGGGCATGCTGTGGATCAGGTCGCCGACGAGGAGCAGGCTTTTGCCGCCGGCGGTCAGTTGGAATACCGTGTGGCCCGGCGTGTGGCCGGCGGCGTCGAGCGCCGTGACGCCCGGCAGCGGGGCGTCGCCGAAGGCGAAGGGGGGCGCCATGTCGGCGCCGTAGACGGCGGCCAGGCGCCTGACCTTGGCGGCGTTGAGGTTGGCGGGGTCCTGGTCGGCCAGCGCCAGCCAGGCGTCGAGTTCGGGCCTGGCGATGTACAGCCTGGCTTTCGGGAAGGCGCGCTCGTCGCCGCGCAGCAGGCCGCCGAGGTGATCGCCGTGCAGGTGGGTGAGCAGCACGAAGTCGATGTCCTGCGGCTTGACGCCGAGGCTGGCAAGGGCTTCCGGCAGCCTGCCCGGCGTCTGGAAGGCCGTCCCGGCGCCGGCGTCGACCAGCCCGACCCGGCCCCCGGCGCGCAGCAGAAAGACGTTGATGCCGGCTTCGGCCTTGCCGCCGCTGAAGTATCTGGCCTTTTCCTGTTCCGGGGCCGGCCCCTTGAACAGGGCGAGCGCCATGTCGCCCGGCAGATCCTGGATGGCGGTGACGCTCATGGCGCCCGCTCGCCAGATTTCGCGCATCGGCGGCGTTCCCTGGGCGACGGCGAAGGACGGGATGAAGGCGCAGGCCAGCAGGGCGACGACGCCGTGCGGCAACAGGCTGCGAAGTGAAAACATGGTCAGGCTCCGGCGGGGGTGGGAGGACGCGGCGGCGTCAAGGGGCAGCATAGCAAGAACGCTGGGCGGACTCCATGCGCCGGGCGCGAGAAACGAAGGGGGTGTTGCGGCGCAGCCAAAGAGCGCACAATGCGCCCTCAGAGGGATCGATGCGAAACAACAAGACCGCCGCCCCGCCTTGGGGGCACGTATGAATTCCAGCCAGCAGACCGGACGCCAGGGGCTTTCCGCCCTGTCGCTCGCCGCCTTGGGCGTGGTGTTCGGGGATATCGGCACCAGCCCGCTGTATTCGATGAAAGAGGCGTTCGCGCAGACCCATTTTTCCCTGCCGCCGACGCCGGATAATGTATATGGCATTCTGTCGCTGATTATCTGGACCCTGGTGCTGGTCGTCACGATCAAGTACGTCGTCATCGTGATGCGCGCCGACAATCACGGCGAGGGCGGCGTCATCGCGCTGATGGTGCGCGTGCTGGAACGCGCCAGGGACAAGCCCTTCAAATACAAGGCGGCGCTGGCGCTCGGCCTGGGGGGCGCCGCGCTGTTCTACGGCGACGGGGTCATCACGCCGGCCATTTCGGTGCTTTCCGCCGTCGAGGGCCTGGAAATCGCCACGCCGGCCATGAAGCCCTACGTGGTGCCGATCACCGTGACGGTGCTGCTGCTGCTGTTCATGGTGCAGCGCCACGGCACCGCGCGCGTCGGCCGTTTTTTCGGGCCGGTCATGCTGCTCTGGTTCTGCACGATGGCGGCGATCGGCCTGCGCAATATCGTCGGCCATCCCGAAGTGCTGTACTCCCTGTCGCCGCATCATGCCATCCGCTTTTTCGTCGAGCACCAACATATCGCCTTTCTGGCCCTGGGCGCGGTGTTCCTGACGGTGACGGGAGCCGAGGCGCTGTATGCCGACATGGGACACTTCGGCAAGAAGCCGATCCGCCTGGCCTGGGCCTGCGTCGTGATGCCGAGCCTGATCCTGAATTACTTCGGCCAGGGCGCGACGATCATCGGCAGCCCGGAGGCCGCCGCCAATCCCTTCTATCTCGCGGTGCCTTCCTGGGGGCTGCTGCCGGCGGTCTGCCTGGCCACCGCCGCCTCGGTGATCGCCTCGCAGGCGCTGATAACCGGCGCCTTTTCGATGACCCGCGAGCTGATCCAGCTCGGCTTCTGCCCGCGCGTCACCATCCACCACACCTCCGGCGCGCAGATCGGGCAGATCTACGTCCCCTTCGTCAACGCCGCGCTGCTGACCCTGGTGCTGACGGTGGTGCTGGGCTTCAGGAATTCCTCCAGCCTGGCGGCGGCCTACGGCATCGCGGTGTCGATGACGATGGCCGTCACCACCATCCTCGCCTTCTCGGTCGTGCGCCGCGACTGGAACTGGCCCCTGGCCTCCGCGCTGCTGCTTTTCGTGCCGCTCTCGGTGATGGACATCGGCTTCGTCTCCGGCAACGCCATCAAGATTCTCGAAGGCGGCTGGGTGCCGCTGGTGCTTGGCGGCGTCATCTTCCTGCTGCTCACCACCTGGAAACAGGGCCGCGAGATCCTGACCGAGCGCATGCGCGGCGACGGCATCCCGCTCGAACCCTTCGTCGCATCGCTGGACGGCGAACCCTTCCCGCGCGCGCCGCTGACCGCCGTCTACCTGGTATCGCGCCACGACATCGTGCCGAACGCCCTGCTGCACAACCTCAAGCACAACATGGTGCTGCACGAAACCACGGTCTTCGCCAGCGTCGTCGTCAGGCCGGTGCCGCGCGTGCCGGACTCGCAGCGCATCCTGGTCGAGCGCGTCGCGCCCGATTTCTACCGCGTCAAGATGTTCTTCGGCTTCATGGAAGACGCCGACGTGCCCGCCGCCCTCGAATGGTGCGCGGAACAGGGCCTGAGCCTGCCGGTCGACCAGGTGTCCTACTTCCTCAGCCGCGAAACCCTGCTGCCGACGCTGGGCGAAGGCATGTGGCTATGGCGCGAGCATCTATTCACCTTCATGTACCGCAACGCCACCAGCGCAGCCAGCTTCTTCAAACTGCCGCCCAACCGCGTGGTGGAAATGGGCAGCCAGATCACCATCTGATTCGATTTTTACTTCGCGGCGACAACGATGATACACATCGTCATTCTGCGCGTAGCGAAGCGTGTCATGCTGCGCGAAGTCGCAGTACGCAGAATCCAAACGCTGCATGGATTCCGCGACGGAGCGCGCAATGACGGGTCATCTCAATAATTTACCGTTTGAAGTGGAAATGGAATTAGAGCAGCGCGCGTTCGTTGTATTCGGCTTCGCGCAGCTTGGCTTGGGCGGCGGCCAGGCGGGCGATGGGGACGCGCGGGGCCGAGCAGGAGACGTAGTTCAGGCCGATGGCATGGCAGAAGCGCACCGAGTCGGGCTGGCCGCCCTGTTCGCCGCAGATGCCGACCTTGAGGTTCGGCCTGGTGGCGCGTCCCCATTCGACGGCCATCTGCATCAGGCGGCCGACGCCCTTGAGGTCGAGCACCTCGAAGGGGTTTTCGCTGAGGATGCCGGTTTCCTGGTAGAAGGGCAGGAACTTGTTTTCGGCGTCCTCGCGCGAAAAGGAGAAGGTGGCCTGGGTGAGATCGTTGGTGCCGAAGGAGAAGAATTCGGCGACTTCGGCGAGGCTGCCGGCGCGCATGCAGGCGCGGACGACTTCGATCATGCTGCCGAAGGCGATCGGCGGACGCCGGCCGCGGCTTTTTTCGACGGCGTCGAGTTCCGCGCCGAGCATGGTTTTGACGCGCTTGAGTTCTTCGACGGTGCTGACTTGCGGCACCATGATTTCGACATGCACGTCGATGCCGGCGCGCAGGCATTCCTCGGTCGCCTCGACCAGGGCGCGTAATTGCATGGAATAGATTTCGGGATTGGTCAGGCCCAGGCGCACGCCGCGATGGCCGAGCATCGGGTTGACTTCCGATAGCGTGCGCACCTTGCGCAGCACGGCTTCGCGTTTTTCGATGAGCTGCTCGAAGCGTTTGTTCTGGTTGTATTCGACCAGGTTGCTGCCGAGGTGGTCCAGGCTATCGACATATTGCCGGTGCAGTTCGGGGTCGAGCATCTTCAGGGTTTCGGGCAGGTCGCGCATGTTGCGCACGCTGCGGCGCAGGGTGCGCAGGCGGTCGATCTCGAATTCCAGTTGCACTTCGGTGGGCAGGAATTCGTGAATCGGCGGGTCGAGCAGGCGCACCGTCACGGGTAGTCCTTCCATCGCCTTGAAGATGCCGATGAAGTCGGCGCGCTGGATGGGCAGCAGGCGGTCGAGCGCGGCCTGGCGTTCTTCCAGCGTTTCGGCGAGGATCATTTCCTGCACGATGGGCAGGCGGTCGGTGTCGTTGAACATGCGTTCGGTGCGGCACAGGCCGATGCCCCGCGCGCCGAAGCGGCGCGCGCGCGCGGCGTCGAGCGGCGTGTCGGCGTTGGCGCGCACTTGCAGCGTGGCGGCTTCGTCGGCCCAGCCGAGCAGGGTTTGCAGTTCGTCGAAAAATTCGGCTTCGACGGTGGCGATACGGCCCGGATAGACGTTGCCGGTCGAGCCGTCGATGGTGATCACGTCGCCTTCGCCGAAGCTCATGCCGCCGATGCGCGCGCTGCGCGCCAGCACGTCGATCTGGATCGCCGCGCAGCCCGACACGCAGGGCTTGCCCATGCCGCGTGCGACGACGGCGGCGTGCGAGGTCTTGCCGCCGCGCGAGGTGAGGATGCCCTGGGCGGCGAAGAAGCCGTGAATGTCTTCCGGCTTGGTTTCCTCGCGCACCAGGATGACGCGCTCATTGGCCTTGCCCAGTTCCTCGGCGGTGTCGGCGTCGAATACCACCTTGCCGGATGCCGCGCCGGGCGAGGCGGGCAGGCCCTGCGCCAGCGGCGCGACCTTGGCGCCGGGGGCGAGCGTCGGCACCATCAGTTGTTCGAGCAGGGCCGGGTTGACGCGCAGCAGCGCCTGTTCGCGGGTAATCAGCCCCTGCTGCTCCATTTCGACCGAGGTGACGACCATCGCCCGCGCGTTCATCTTGCCGTTGCGCGTTTGCAGCGCGTAGAGGCGGCCGCGCTCGATGGTGAATTCAAAGTCCTGCACTTCCTTGTAATGCGCTTCGAGCTTGTCGCGCAGCGCGACGAGCTGGGTGTAGATGGCGGGCATTTCCTCCCGCATCTGGGCGATCGGCTTGGGGGTGCGGATGCCGGCCACGACGTCCTCGCCCTGCGCGTTGACCAGGTATTCGCCGAATATCGCGTTCTCGCCGGTGCCGGGATTTCTCGTGAAGCCGACGCCGGTCGCCGAATCGTTGCCCATGTTGCCGAACACCATGGTGCAGATATTGACCGCGGTGCCGTTGGCCATGTCCTTGGTGATCTTGAACTGGCGGCGGTAATCGATGGCCCGCTTGCCCATCCAGGAACGGAAAACGGCGCTGATCGCGTATTCGAGCTGGGCATAGGGGTCCATCGGGAAAGCCTGGCCGGTGTGCCGTTCGACGATGTCGAGGAAATCCCCGGCCAGCGCCTCCAGGTCGGCGGCCTGCAAATCGACATCCTGCCCGGCGCCGACGCGGCTCTTGAGCGCCGCCATGGCGGCGTCGAAATGCTCGTCGGAAACGCCGAGCGCGATCTTGCCGAAAAGCTGGATGAAGCGCCGCCACGAGTCATAACCAAAGCGCGGATTGCCGGTGCGCTCGATCAGGCCGCGCAGCGTCCCGGTATTCAGGCCGAGGTTGAGAATGGTGTCCATCATGCCGGGCATCGACATCGCCGAGCCGGAGCGCACCGAAACCAGCAGCGGATTCGCGGCCGAGCCGAAGCCCTTGCCGGTGTCCTTCTCGATCTCGCCGATGGCGGCGCGGACTTCGTCCATCAGGCCGGGCGGCAGGCGGTTGTCGTCGAGATAGGCGAGACAGGCCTCGGTGGTGATGGTGAAACCGGGCGGCACATTGAGTCCGATCTGCGTCATCTCGGCGAGGTTCGCGCCCTTGCCGCCCAGCAGCATCTTGTTCTTGCCGTCACCCTTGGCGAACGAATAGACGTAGCGAGACATTTTTCTCCTCCTTCTGGTTCAAGCGAAAAGGGGGCATCCGGTATGGTTTTGCGCCGCGCCTGTCCCCAAAATGAAAAGGCTAACGCAAAATGCGCCGCCGCGCAGCGCGGCGAAAGGGGGAAATTGGCGGGCCATTGGGAGTAGGGCGGCTTTCGCCCGGCCGCCCCTACCAGCCGCGCAGCAGCGCGACGCCGTGCGCCCCGGCCTGCTGCGCCTCGGCCAGCATCTCCCGGCGCATGCCGCCGAGGGCGAAAACGGGCAGCGGGGCGGCGGCGGTCAGGCGGCTGAACGCCGCCCAGCCCAGGCCCGGCGCGTCGGGATGGCTGGGCGTCGGCAGCAGCGGGCCGAGCAGCGCGTAGTCGAGGCCCAGTTCGCCGCTCCGGGCGATTTCGGCGGCGTCGTGGCAGGAAGCGCCGGCCCAGGGAAAATCCGGCCTCTCGGCGCAGGCCGCCAGCGCCGCCGAAGACAGATGCAGGCCATCGGCGCCGACCCGGCGGGCGAGTTCGGCATCGTCATTGACGACGAGCAGCGCGCCATGAGCGCGCGCCAGACGCCCGACGGCCCCGGCGAAGCGCAGGCGCTCGAGCGGCGGCAGGCCCTTGTCGCGCAACTGGATCAGGCCCAGGCCGTCGGCCAGCGCGCTGTGCAGCCGCGCCAACTGGCGCTCGGCGCCCTCGATTTCGGCGCGGGTGATGGCCATCGCCACCGGCAGGCGCAGGGCCTTCAGAATTGGCTCATTGGCCGGCAGAATCGGCGCGACGCGGGGGGGCGCCATACACGCTTGCCAGTCGACGGCGGCGTGTTCGAGCGGCGCGCTGACGCCGATTTCGCCCTCCCAGGCCGTGACGCGCCAGAAATTCAGGCGCACCGTCGCGTGCGGATAGGTGAATTGCCGCACCAGCCACGGCGAACAGGCGGTGACGGCGATGCCCAGTTCTTCGCGCAATTCGCGCACCAAGGCGTCGCGGACGCTTTCGCCCGCCTCCACCTTGCCGCCCGGAAATTCCCAATACCCGGCATAGACCTTGCCCGCCGGCCGCTGGGCGAGCAGAAACTCATCGCCGCCGGCGCGCAGCATCACGGCGGCGGCGACTTCAACGACGGGACTCATTCGCTGTCCACAGCAACACGACAAGCCTCCCCGGAAAACCGTCATTCCCGCGCAGGCGGGAATCCACGGGCCTTATTCGATTTTTACTTCAAAACGACAACAATAGTGCCCGTCGTCATTCTGCGCGTAGCGAAGCGTAGTCGCAGAATCCAGACGCTGCATGGATTCCGCGACTACGCGCGGAATGACTGGCCATCTCAATAATTTAACGCTTGAAGTGGAAATAGAATTACCTCTTGCACCGCCGACCGGATTCCCGCTTGCGCGGGAATGACGATAGGTTTTTCGCGCCTTAAGCAGAAACGGACTCACGCTCTTTTCTTGCCGGCGGATTTTTTCCCGCGCCCCGCCAGGTCGCGGGCGAATTGCCAGGCCACCCGGCCGGAGCGCGAACCGCGGGCGAGCGCCCAGTTCAGCGCCGCGCGCTCGCAGGCGTCAATGAGCGTCGCGTCGACCGCGAAATGGCGCAGCCAGTGGCGGACGATGGCCAGGTAATCATCCTGGCTGAACGGGTAGAAGGAAATCCACAGGCCGAAGCGTTCCGACAGCGAAATTTTTTCCTCGGTGGTTTCGCCGGGGTGAATTTCGCTGTCGATGCGCGTGGTTTCGAGATTTTCCGAAAAATATTCCGGCATCAGGTGGCGGCGGTTGGAAGTCGCGTAGATCAGCACATTGTCCGGCGCCGCCGCCACCGAGCCGTCGAGCACCGATTTCAGCGCCTTGTAGGCGGTTTCGCCGGCTTCAAACGAAAGATCGTCGCAAAAGACGATGAAACGCTCCGGGCGGCCCTCGACCCGCTCGACGATATCGGCCAGATCGACCAGATCGTCCTTGTCCACCTCGATCAGGCGCAGCCCCTTGCCGGAAAACTCGTTGAGCACCGCCTTCACCAGCGAGGACTTGCCGCAGCCCCGCGCCCCGGTCAGCAGCGCGTTGTTGGCCGGGCGGCCGGCGACGAACTGGCGGGTGTTGGCGACGATGCGCTCCTTCTGGCCGTCGATGTTCTCCAGATCGGCGAGGCGGATCGGATGCGGCTGGCGCACCGGCTGCAACTCGCCGCGGCCCTGGCGCTTGCGCCAGCGAAAGGCGATGGCGCCCCGCCAGTCGGTCGGCGGCGGGGGCGGCGGCAGAACCGCCTCGAGGCGGCCAAGAACGGCTTCGGCGCGGGCAAGCAGGCGTTCGAGCGAAGAGGCGTCGGGCATCGGGCAGGTATACTTTGGGCCAAACCTCAAACTCTAACGAAAGCCATGCGCCCAATACAAGCACTCGCCGTCCTCGCCCTCGCCATTTTCTCGCTCGCCGGATGCACGACGCCCGCTCCCGGCCCCGCCTCCCGCCCGGCGCAGCCGGCCTGCCCGGACTGCTCGCCCTGCCTCGCCTGCCCGGACTGTCCGTCGCCCGTCGCCACTCCATCCGCCGCGCAACAGCCCTTCGCCCGCACCCTGCGGCCAGCCGAGTGGCGCGAACTGCCGGGCTGGAACGAGGATGACATCGCCAGCGCCTGGCCGGCCTTTCTGCTCTCCTGCCGCGGCATGGCCGGGCGGCCCTGGGGCGCGGACTGGAAACGGGTCTGCGACAAGGCGCGCGACGCCGCCGCCCAGCCCGGCTTCGACGCCCGCGCCTTCTTTCAGGAAAACCTCTCGCCCTATGCCATCATCGCCGCCGACGGCGACGTCAACGGCACCATCACCGGCTACTACGAACCGCTGCTGCGCGGCAGCCGCCAGCGCACGCGCGAATTCGGCCAGCCCGTGCTGGGCGTTCCCGACGATCTGCTCAACATCGACCTGTCGGTACTCTTCCCCGAACTGAAAGACAAGCGCGTGCGCGGCCGCCTCGACGGCAAGCGCGTCGTGCCCTACTGGACGCGGGCCGAAATCAACGATCGCGGCGAAACCCTGCCTGCCAGCACACTGCTCTATGTGGACGACCCCGTCGAACTCTTTTTCCTGCAAGTGCAAGGCTCCGGGCGCGTGCGCCTGGGCGACGGCAGCACCGTGCGCCTCAACTACGCCGACCAGAACGGCCACCCCTACCAGTCCATCGGCCGCCTGCTCGTCGCCCGCGGCGAACTGAAACTGGAAGATGCCTCGATGCAGGGCATCCAGTCCTGGGCGCGCGCCAACCCGGCGCGGCTGGACGAACTGCTGAATGCCAATCCGAGCTACGTTTTCTTCCGCGAAATGCCCGATGGCGACGACGGCCCCCTCGGCGCCCTCGGCGTGCCGTTGACCGCCGAACGCGCCATCGCCGTCGACCCGCGCTCGGTGCCGCTGGGCGCGCCGGTATTCCTGAGCACCACCCAGCCCAACTCCAGCCAGCCCCTGAACCGCCTGGTCATGGCCCAGGACACCGGCGGCGCCATCAAGGGCGCGGTGCGCGCCGACTTCTTCTGGGGCTTCGGCAAAACCGCCGGCGGCCTGGCCGGACGAATGAAGCAAAGCGGCAGAATGTGGCTGCTGCTACCGAACGAGGCGACGCCGAGGTGAGGGGGCGATCCGTTTCTCAGTAAAGCCTGCGCCCCGGATCGTTCGCCCAGTTTCGCATCGGCGTCGGCGCGTCCGGCAGGGGGCGGTGTTCCATGATGATGCGGCGGTCGGGGATGGCGCGGGCCAGTTCGCCGTACAGGTCGTCGTCGCCGAAGCCGATGGCGGCGGCCTCGGCGCGGCTGTTGGCGAAGACGATGCGCTCGATGCGCGCCCAGTAGGCGGCGCACAGGCACATCGGGCAGGGTTCGCTGGAGGCGTAGAGGACGGCGCCGGGCAGGTGGAAGGCGTTCAGCGCCGCGCAGGCGGCGCGGATGGCTTCGATTTCGGCGTGGGCGGTGGGGTCGCGGGCGGCGAGCACGCGGTTCCAGCTTTCGGCGATCTTTTTGCCGTCGCGGACGATGACGGCGCCAAACGGTCCGCCGTCGCCGCGTTGGCTGCCGATGCGCGCCAGTTCGACGGCGCGGGCGAGATAGAGGTCATCCGTTTGCATGGAGCGCCTGCCGGGGGCTGTCGATAGGGTTGATGCTATCATACGGCCCCCGACGCGGAGGCCATTCCCGGCCCGCACTGATTGCGCATGCGCCTGACCAGACTCAAACTCGCCGGCTTCAAATCCTTCGTCGATCCGACCACCGTCGCCTTGCCGGGGCAACTGGTCGGCGTCGTCGGCCCGAATGGTTGCGGCAAGTCGAACATCATGGATGCCGTGCGCTGGGTGCTGGGGGAATCGAAGGCGTCGGAATTGCGCGGCGAGTCGATGCAGGATGTGATTTTCAACGGCTCGACCAACAGGAAGCCGGTGTCGCGCGCTTCGGTGGAGCTGATTTTCGACAATTCCCTGGGCCGCGCGCTGGGCCAGTGGTCGCAGTATGCCGAGTTGTCGGTGAAGCGGCTGCTGACCCGGCAGGGACAGTCGGATTATTTCATCAACAACCTGAAGGTGCGCCGCCGCGACATCACCGATCTGTTTCTCGGCACCGGCCTGGGGCCGCGCGCCTACGCCATCATCGGCCAGGGCATGATCTCGCGCATCATCGAGGCGCGGCCGGACGACCTGCGCGTCTTTCTCGAAGAAGCCGCCGGCGTCACGCGCTACAAGGAGCGGCGCAAGGAAACCCAGGGCCGGCTGGAGGATACCCGCGAGAATCTGCTGCGCGTCGAGGACATCCGCGAGGAACTGGGGCACCAGATGGCGCGGCTGGAGGCGCAGGCCGAGGTGGCGCGCCGCTACCATGCCTTGAGCGGGCAACTGGCAGAGCGCCAGCAGACCTTGTGGCTGCTGCGGCGGCGCGAGGCCGAGGCCGAGCGAGGGCGCCTGGCGCTGGAAATCGAGCGGGCGGAGACGGAACTGGAAGGCCAGAACGCCGCGCTGCGCGACATCGAGGCGCGCGCCGAGGAAGGCCGCGAGGCGCATTTCGCCGCCGGCGACGCGCTGCATCAGGCGCAGAGCGACATGTACGCGGCCAATGCCGAGGTCGCCCGGCTGGAGGTGGAGATCCGCCATCGCCGCGAATCGCGCAGCCAACTGGAAGCGCGGCTGGTGCAACTGGAGGACGAACTGGGGCAGTGGACGCAGACCGCCGAACGGCTGGCCGAGGAACGCCAGAAGTGGGAGGAAGCGCAGGAAATCACCCGCCTGCGCGTCGAGGAGGCGGCGGAGCGTCTGCGCGAGCAGATGAACATCGCGCCGCAGGTCGAGGAGGATCACGCCCAGGCGCAGGAGGAATTGCAGCGGCTGAAGGCGCGCACGGCCAACGGCGAGCAGAAGCTGGAGGTGGAATCGACGCACAAGGCGCATGCCCAGCGCGCCTTGCAGGCCATTGCCCAGCGGCGCGGGCGCTGGCGCGATGAATCTTCGGGCGAGGCGCCGGATGAATCGGCGCTGGCCGAAAAGCGGGAGGAACTGGAACTGCTGCGCGAGGAACTGGCCGGCGATCAGGAGCACTTGCAGCAGTTGCAGCAGGAATTGCCGCAACTGGAAGCGCGCTGCAAGGACGCGCAGGGCGAGCGGCAGCGCCTGGAACGCGAGCTGGCCGCCGGCCAGGCGCGGCGCTCGGCGCTGGAGCAGATGCAGGCCGGGGCGCGGGCGGCGGGCAAGCTGCCGGAATGGCTGCGCCGGCATGGCCTGGCCGACGCGCCGCCGCTGTGGCAGAAAATTCATGTCGAGGCCGGCTGGGAAGACGCGGTGGAAGCGGTGCTGCGCGAGCGCCTCTCGGCCATCGCCGCCGACGACCCGGCGCGGCTCGACGCCTGGCTGCACGATAGGCCGGAGGCGCGCCTCTCGGTGATGCTGGGCAGTGCGCTGGAGGTGTCGGAAGATTTGCCGCTTGCCCTCTCCCCAACCCCTCTCCCGCAAGCGGGCGAGGGGCCGGGGGAGAGGGCAACGGCCTTGGCCGAGCGCCATCAGGATTCCCTCGCCGCCCGCGTGCGCGCCGACGACCCCGCCGCGCGCGCCGCGCTGGACGACTGGCTGGGCGGCGTCGCATGCGCCGAAACGCTGGCCGATGGCCTCGCCCGGCGCGCTGGCCTCACGCCGGGCGCGCTCATCGTCACCCGTGGCGGCGATGTGCTGACGCCCGCCAGCCTCACCTTCTTCGCCCCGGATCAGGGCGAGCACGGCCTGCTCGAACGCCAGCGGGAAATCGAGGCGCTGGCCGAGGGCATCGCCCAGGCCGAGGCGCGCGTCGACGACCTGCGCGAGCAACAGGCGCTGTTCGACGAGCAGTTGGCCGACAAGCAGGAGGAAATGGACGAAACGCGCCAGTACGTGGCCGACCGCCAGCAGCGCGTCCACGCCGTGCAACTCGACGTGCTGCGCCTCTCCGAGGCCGCGGCCCGCCACCGGGAGCGCCAGGAGCGCCTGGCCGAGCAGTTGGCCGAACTGGCGGCGGAAGAGGAAAGCGAGCGCGAGCGCGAGATGGCGGCCGACGAGCGCATCGAGGAGATCCGCGACGGCCTGAACCGCATCCGCGTGCTGGTCGCCGGCGCCCAGGCGCGGCTCGACGAGTGCGAGCGCGCCGTGCGCGCCGAGCGCGAAAAGAATGCCGATTTCGACCGGGCGCTGCGCGAGGCGCAATTCTCGGCCCGCGAGGCCGACGGCAAATTGCAGGATGTGTTTGCCCAGCAGGCGCTGGCGCAGCGCGAATTGACGCGCATCGAGCGCGACCGGGCGGCCTGCGCCGAGCAGGTCGGAGCCGCCCCCGCCGACGCCCTGGAAGAGCAGTTGCAGCAGGCGCTGGCCAACCGGCAGACGGTGGAAAAGGCGCTGGCCGGACGGCGCGACGCGCTGGAAGCGGCGACCCATGCCGTGCGCGCGCTGGAGGAAGGGCGCCTCAAAATCGAACAGGGACTGGAGCCGCTGCGCGCGCGCATCGGCGAACTGAAGCTCGGCGAGCAGGCGGCGGCGATCGACGGCGAAAAATACGCCCAGCAGTTGCAGGAAGCCGGGGCCGACGAGGCGGCGCTCGCCAGCGGGCTGGGCGCTGCCCGCCCGGCCAGCCTGCAAGGCGAGATCACCCGGCTGGGCAACGCCATCGCCGAACTGGGCGCGGTCAACATGGCCGCCTTGCAGGAACTGGAAACGGCCACCGAGCGCAAGGGCTATCTCGACATGCAGGCGGCCGATCTGACCGAGGCGATGGAAACCCTGGAAAACGCCATCCGCCGCATCGACCGCGAAACGCGCGAATTGCTGCAATCGACCTTCGACACGGTCAATGGCCATTTCGGGCGGCTGTTCCCGGAACTGTTCGGCGGCGGCCGCGCCGAACTGGTGATGACCGGCGACGAGATTCTCGATGCCGGCGTGCAGGTCATCGCCCAGCCGCCGGGCAAGAAAAATTCGACCATCCACCTGCTGTCCGGCGGCGAAAAGGCGCTGACGGCCATCGCGCTGGTGTTTTCGATGTTCCAGTTGAATCCGGCGCCGTTCTGCCTGCTCGACGAGGTCGACGCGCCGCTGGACGACACCAACACCGAGCGTTTCTGCGGCATGGTCAGGAAAATGTCGGGCGCGACACAGTTCCTGTTCATTTCTCATAATAAAATCGCGATGGAAATGGCCGAGCAGCTCGTCGGCGTCACCATGCAGGAATCCGGCGTGTCGCGCGTGGTGGAAGTGGATATCGAAGAAGCATTGAAAATGAGGGATGCGGCGTAAATGACCGAACTCCAGTTAGGGTTGATCGGCCTGGGCACGGCGGCGGTGGTCGGCGTGTTCGCCTATAACCGGTGGCAGGAGCGGCGCCACCGCAAGCTGGCGGAAAAGGTGCTCGGCCGAAATCACGAGGATGTGCTGCTGGCCGGCGGCGCCGGGCGCGGCGAAGCGGCCCTGCCGGCGGAGCCGGACGCTCCGCGCGAGCGGATCGAGCCGGTTTTCGCCGAAACCGCCGCGCCGCCGACCGCCAGCGCGGTGGCGGATGAAGCGCCGGAAATCACCGCCGGCGAGGTGCCGCTCGAATTGCTCGACCCGCGCCTCGAATTCATCGTCACGATGGAACTGGTCGAACCGGTTGCCGCCGCGCAGATCCTGCATTCGCAGGCCGAGGCGCTGCAACGCCTGAGCAAGCCGGTGCACTGGATCGGCTTCAACGAACGCAGCCGCGAGTGGGAGCGCCTGCGCGCCGACAGCGATTCTCCGGTGCGCCGGCTGCGCATCGGCCTGCAACTGGTCAACCGCCAGGGGCCGGTCGGCGAGGGCGATCTCGCCATCTTCACCGGCGCCATGCAGGCGCTGGCCGATGACCAGATGGCCGTGGCCGACATGCCGCCCGCCCGCGTGCTCGACCAGGCGGCGGAAATCGACCGCTTCTGCGCCGCCGTCGATCTCGAAATCGGCATCAACCTGGTCAGCCGCAACCAGCCCTTCCCCGGCACCAAGATCCGGGCGCTGGCCGAGGCGGCGGGCATGGTGCTCGGCGCCGGCGGCCTGTTCACCCGTTACGACAGCGCCGGCCGGGCGCAGTTCAGCTTGCAGAATTTCGAAACCATCAGCTTTTCGCCCGAAACCCTGCGCAACCTGACGACGCGCGGCCTGACCTTTCTTCTCGACGTGCCCTGCGTCGAAAACGGCGAGCGCGTCTTCATGCAGATGACCGATCTGGCCCGCAGCTTCGCCGACACGCTGCAAGGCGCGCTGGTCGACGACAACCGCCAGCCGCTCGGCGACAGCCAGTTGGAGCACATCCGCCGCGAATTCATCGGCAAGCCGCAGGCGACGATGGCGAGCTTCGGCCTGCCCGCCGGCTCGGCCCGCGCCTGCCGCCTGTTTTCCTCCTGATGGCGGCGCCGCAAGCAGCCAGGGCGCGGGCGCAATCGCTGCGCGCCGAAATCGCCGGCCACGACCACGCCTACTACGCACTCGACGCGCCGACCGTGCCGGATGCCGAGTACGACGCGCTGTTCCGCGAATTGCAGGCGCTGGAAGCGGCCTGGCCCGAACTCCAGACGCCGGATTCGCCGACGCTGCGCGTCGGCGGGCGGCCGCTGCCCGAATTCGCGCCGGTGCGCCATGCCGCGCCGATGCTCTCCATCCAGACCGAAACCGACACCGAATCGAGCGGCGCGCTCAATTTCGACGCCCGCATCCGCCGCGAACTGGAATTGCCGGACGACGCGCCGCCCGTCGGCTATGCCGCCGAACTGAAATTCGACGGCCTGGCGATCAGCCTGCGCTATGAGAACGGCATTCTGACGCAAGGCGCGACGCGCGGCGACGGCATGACCGGCGAGGACGTGACGCAAAACCTGCGCACGGTGCGCGACATTCCGCTGCGCCTCGCAGGCGCAACAGGCCAGATGCCGCCGCTGCTCGAAGTGCGCGGCGAAATCTATATGCGGCGCGACGACCTGGAAAAGTACAACGCCGCCGCCGCCGCGCGCGGCGAAAAAACCCTGGTCAATCCGCGCAACGCGGCGGCGGGCAGCATCCGGCAGCTCGATCCAGCCGTGGCGGCAAGCCGTCCGCTGCGCTTTTTCGCTTATGGCCTCGGCATGGTGGAAGGCTGGGCCATGCCGGCCACGCACACCGGCGCGCTCGACGCGCTGGCCGCCTTCGGCCTGCCGGTCTGCGCGCATCGCGCGGCGCTCCAGGGCGGCGAGGCGCTGGCCGCTTTTCACCAGCAGGTGGCGGCGCTGCGCGAGCGCCTGCCTTTCGACATCGACGGCGTCGTCTACAAAGTCGACAGCCTGGAATTGCAACGCCGCCTCGGCTTCCGCTCGCGCGAGCCGCGCTGGGCGGTGGCGCACAAATACCCGCCGCAAGAGGCGCTCACCGTCGTCGAGGCCATCGACATCCAGGTCGGGCGCACCGGCGCGCTGACGCCGGTGGCGCGGCTCAAACCCGTCTTCGTCGGCGGCGCCACCGTCACCAACGCCACCCTGCACAACGAGGACGAGGTGCGCCGCAAGGA
>Ga0209628_10001013_pt1 | contig 17743 bp, 19 predicted proteins | sample TergutCu122P4_FD_187285 | JGI IMG/M metagenome (GOLD analysis project Ga0209628, IMG submission 187285) | Cubitermes ugandensis P4 segment gut microbial communities from Kakamega Forest, Kenya - Cu122 P4 (SPAdes) (version 2) | ecosystem: Host-associated > Arthropoda: Insects > Digestive system...
TGCCACATCAAAAAATTACTGATACGATATTCTCCTCCTGTACGGATAAGCAAGTCAGGATCGGGAATTCCATTGGTAGTCAGATGTTGCGAAACCAGTGTTTCATCGATACTATCCAAATCCAAACTTCCAAAAGCGACTTTCGTTGCTATATTTTTAACAGCCGCTGTAATTTCCCAACGAGATGAATAGCTGATGGCTAATACCAAGTTCAAACCTGTATTTCCGGATGTTTCGTCGATACACGAAACCAGCGTTTTTTTTGTTTGCGGAGGTAGTTGTTCAATATCTCCGATCACATTCAGTCTGACCTGTTCTTCCATCATTTCAGGCAATTCCCGTTTAATGGCAATTACCATCAAATCCATTAAGGCATCGACTTCTCCTTTGGGACGATTCCAGTTTTCTGTCGAAAATGTATATAATGTAAGATATTTTACACCTAAGTTACTTGCCGTTTCTATGGCTTTTTTCACGGAAGTAACACCTTCCTGATGGCCATATACGCGATCAAATCCCCGCTCTTGCGCCCAACGTCCGTTGCCATCCATTATGATAGCTACGTGAACAGGCAAGCGCGACAGGTCTATTTTATCTTTCAATGACATTTTCTATTATTATAAATTTGTACATTTTCTATCATTCGGTCCGAAACTCCAAGTGACTGAGAACATTAAAATTGTATACCAATCCTTGTTTTTCATCACTCCGTCATTCAGGTTGTATGGATTATCCAAATTAAATCCGGATTTATTCGGGGCATCGAAATCATCTCTAAACAATTTTCTGACAGAATATTCCACTCCTAAATTAATTCGGTTTCGCACCATATATTTTACTCCCAATCCGATTGGCAAATTTAGTCCGAAAAAAGTTTCATCGCCCGGAGCGAAAGTCAATCCCAATCCTGCCATCAAGTATGGAGATATTTTACTGGTATTCAAATACTTATACTTATCACTGTAGGGCAGGAAATTAAATTCCATTTGTCCGCCCAGTTCAAAAAAACTGCGTTTGAATTCAGCCGAGGCATTTCCGGGGTAAGCATTATCGAAATTCATCGTGTTTCCGCTCACATTCCCCATCAACAAATTGGCTTTCATTGCCCAACGCAAATCCATATTTTTTCTGAAAACCGCTCCGAAGGAAGGATGCAATTCCAAAAAAGGATTGTTCTTGTTGGCATCTCCCATATAGGATGCCATACCGAGTCCTCCTCCGATTTCATACTTATATTCTTGTGAAACCGCTGTTACACAAATAGATATATTTATTACAATCAGTAAAACAATCCTCTTGAAGTTATGTAAAGATACAGTACATTTCATACATTATGTATTTCTCTTTATCAAAACGCAAAAAACGTCTTAAAATTATACTTCAAATTGTTTTATCAATTAATTCAAGCGATTCAATCTGCCTCTCCAAATATCGTTCACCGGATTATCTCCGTTTCTTCCTCCTATGATATAAATTATATTGTCGCTATCCACAACAACAGATGCTCCCGTTCTGAATGTATAGTTATCAGGAAGGGATTTCTTAGAAGGTGCTAACTGCCATGTGGCTGTTCCATCTATCGAGGTATAAACCGATTGATTATATTTATCTGCAAAACCATTCAATAAGTAAATTTTACCATCATACAAAAAGGTATTGGCACCCTGCATATTAGAAGGCAAATTTCCTATTTTAGTCCAACTCAAGCCATCGGTTGTTCCCCATGAAGTTCCGGAAACGATTGTCAAATGCCCTGTATTGGCACGAGTATACGAAAGTGAGGAAAAATAATGTGTCGGAAGTAAATCGGGTAATTTATCTCCATATTCCCAATTATTCCCATCGAATGTTGCACTGATGATTGAGCTGTCTTTTTCAACAGCTAAAGCCAATAAATTTTTTCCGCCAACTTCTCCAAATAAATATTTTACTGGATATTCGGATGGAATATTTGTCATAGTTGCATAAATATCACTAATATTCGCTTTCTTCAAACCTCCGGAAACAAAATAGATATCTTCTCCAAATTGGTGAATATGAGACACACTAACATTAGGATACAGACAAATGTTGCCGGGTTGCCAAGTTATACCCATATCTGAGGAAATTAATAAGTAAGTAAAAGATGGATCGGGCGGAGCTGTTGTCGGCGGAGTAGTAAAGAAAAAATATAAGTTTTTATTGTTGATAAATGTTTTTGATTCCACAACCTTTGATAAATATAAATTACTGTTCATCTTTTGCCACCAAATAGAATCCGGATCAACTTGATATATATTAAATGTAACTGTGTATTCTTTCGTATCTCCATTTTGAGCGAAAGACCGGAGCCTTACAGGTTTTCTAATGTCAATCGAATCTCCCGATTTCACCCAAACCGAATCTTCATTTGTAACATTTCGAACGATTTGTCCACTTGCAGTAGAGTATGTTACAACAACTTTTTCGGGAAGTATCAATCCAAATCGAGCAGAATCTCTATTAAAGATTTCGCCATTTATCTGATCAATGGAAAACTTGATAGCATCTAAGCCGTTTTTAATCGTATCGTTACCGGGAAGAACGATATGTCCTTTGATTGAAAATGATGTGATTTGTGCATCCGTTGAATAAATAATCTCCGGTTTATCACTATCTCCTAAACAAGAAACAAATGTGGAGAGCAACACTACTCCCAAAATATAAATCGCAGTTTTTAAGTTCATCAGTCTTTTATGGGTTGACATAAATGTTAGCGTCTGCAAAAGTAGAAACATTTTTGAGTTTATCGAACATGTTAGTCAATATTTATAATATTTTAGTTTATCAGGCTATTCTCATAACGTGAAACAATCGAATTTTCACATTTTTGCACATTCAATAATTTACATTTAATATTGGTGAAGGGTACAGGGTGTACAGTACACGGTTTTAAATATGGGGCAGGGATACCTGATTTTATTAGCGTTGAAACTGTTTCAACACAGGCCTCATCCCATAAACCCGATTGAATAAAGCTGTTTAACAAAACACTTCCGCCTTCTACAATTAAAGATTGTATTTTTCTTTCATACAAATCATTCATTATTTGTGGTAAAATATCTTTACCAAAATCAAGGGTTTTATAAACGATATTCTCCTTATTTTCAGCTACCTTATTGGTATAAATCAACGTGGGAACCGTACCATCCAATAAATGAAAATTTGAAGGAATGCTCAACTCTTTGTCAATTACAATCCGCAAAGGATTTTTTCCCGACCAAAGACGGGCAGTCAACGACGGATTATCCAACAAAGCAGTTCGAGTACCAACTATGATGGCACTTTCTTCCGCCCGCATTTTATGCACCATCATTTGAGTAAAATCGTTGGATAAGCGAACAGGTTTTTCACAGTTTCCGATTTCACGGTTTTTATCCAAAAAACCATCGGCCGATTGCGCCCATTTCAATATGATGTATGGTCTTTTTTGCTGTATATAAGTCAGAAATCTTTTATTTAAGTTCCGGCATTCATCTTCCAAAACACCAACTTTCACTTCAATTCCGGCCTCTTGCATCATTCGGATGCCTCTTCCGGAAACTTCGGGGAAAGGGTCTAAACATCCGACAACAACCTTCGGAATGCCTTTACTAATAATCAGTTCGGAGCAAGGAGGAGTTTTACCATGATGCGAGCATGGTTCTAAATTTACATACAAAGTAGAGTGTTTCAACAAAGACCGGTCGGCCACGGAGGCAATCGCATTCACCTCGGCATGAGCCTCTCCATATTGGCGATGGTATCCCTCTCCTATTATTTTATCATTGTATACAATAATTGCTCCGACCATCGGGTTGGGGGCAACAAATCCTTTCCCGTTCAGAGCCAGTTGAATACAACGCTGCATATATTTTTCGTCCATTTACTTGCCTACTCGTTTAGTATTTTATAATTTTGCAAACCCCTAAATCCCCTAAAGGGGACTTTCTGCGCCGCGGCAAAGCCCCCTTTTGGGGGTTGGGGGTAAATTTAATAATCTATGCAAACCTCAATTGATTATATAAAAAACGAACTGAAGCCATTTTATCCCAATGCTGAAATCAAATCGTTTATTCGCTTGATATTAGAACAGGTATGTCAAATCAAGCCCTACGAAATTTCAGTTTGCAAAGATAAAAAAATATCAGCTAACGAACGGCAGGAAATCGAAAGGATTGTTGTTTCTTTGAAAGAATACAAACCCATACAATATATATTAGGAGAAACCGAATTTTTCGGGTTAACTTTCACAGTCAATCCATCGGTTTTAATTCCTCGCCCCGAGACAGAAGAATTGGTCGAATTGATACTGAAAAATCACCAAGAAGAAAAACCAAAAATATTAGACATTGGCACCGGAAGTGGGTGTATTGCCATTAGTTTGGCCAAAAGTATGCCTTCTGCAACGGTTTATGCCATAGATATTTCGGAAGATGCTTTGTCTACGGCAAAAGAAAATGCAATCCGAAACCAAGTTGAGGTGCAATTTTATCGGCAGGATATTCTTGCGACATTATCAGACAATATATCCGGTAAAAAATTTGATATAATTGTGAGTAATCCGCCTTATATCACACCGATAGAAAAACATTCCATACATGATAATGTACTCAAATACGAACCTCATACCGCGTTATTTGTTCCTCAGAATAATCCGCTGTTATTTTACGAAAAGATTGCAGATTTAGGCCATTCTTTATTGAATAAATCAGGTATGCTATATTTCGAAATTAATGCTTTATACGGAAAAAATATTTGCCAAATGCTTGAAAAAAAGGGCTATAAGGACATTAAGGTCTTTAAGGACATTTCCGGTAAAGATAGAATGATAAGCGCAGGTTTCAATTATAAATTATAAATTATGAATTATGAATTATAAATTATCAGAACCGGAAGCTTTACATAAGGCCGCAACCTATTGCAGTTTGGCAGATAGATGTATTGACGATGTTAGAAAAAAGCTGACTCGCCGGGAAATAGATTTGCCTACTCAAAACCGTATTATTCAACGACTTGTGCAGGAAAAGTTCTTAAACGAAGAACGTTTTTGCAAATCTTTTGTCAACGACAAATTGAAATTCAACAAATGGGGTATAAATAAAATCAAATTCGAATTACGAAAAAAGAATATTCCCGATTCGTTGATTCAATCTGCTCTTGAAAATATTAATCCGCAGGAAAACAAGGAAAGATTGCTGCAACTTCTCACCGCTAAAAAGAAAACGGTGAAAGGGAAAAGTGAATTTGAGATTCAACAAAAACTGATGCGGTTCGCGGCAGGTAGAGGTTTTGCGATTGATGATATTTTGTGGGTGATAGAGAGTTTTGGTATGGATTCCTCACTGCGTTCGGAATGACTACAATGCCCGTCATTTCGAACGTAGTGAGAAATCTAACCCTATATTTCAGAGGTGTTATTTCTTTATTTTTCCCTCAATGTTGTTGTGTTTGTGACACAAAACTGATTGAAGGAGAACAACATATATGCTTAAATTGTCTGTTAGAAATGCCTAAAACCAATTATCACCTCCAACTTGAAAATGGGGCTGCCGACCGGTTCAAGGGCAAAATTCCTTACGAAAGGGTAACATCTTTTCTATACTACAACAAAAAAGGCGTTTCGCAAATGATTGTAAAAGCGATAAAGTACAAGGGAAATACGGCATTAGGACAGCATATCGGATTTCTAATGTCGCAACAGATACGACAATCTTCTCCATTTTTCGATGGTATTGATTTGTTAATTCCAATACCTTTGCATCGTAAAAGACAAAAGAAAAGAGGATTTAACCAAGCCGAGGAAATCATTAAAGGCATCAGAAAAGCGACAAGTATTCCTTTTGATAACAACTTGATAATAAGAAAAAAACAAACGCAAACACAAACCAAGAAAGGACGTTATGCCCGTTGGCTGAATACAATTGACGTTTTTACACTCAACGACGAAAAAGATTTTAATTACAAGCACATTTTAATCGTCGATGACGTTTTGACCACAGGTGCAACAATTGAAGCTTGTGCTCAAGCTATCCTCACATCACATCCCGATGTAAAAATCAGTGTATTGACTTTAACAGTAACGGAGTAAAATACGGTTTAATATCTATTAACTCAACCCAAATTCTTCATGAATTTTCGGGATGATAACATCTTGAAAACCTTTCCTTACCAGTCGGTTTTTGAATTCGACCTGCACATTCGGCTCACCATGAACTACAAACAGTTGTTTCATATCCTGAGGAGTTTGGCAGGCGAGATATTGGCACAAATCGTGATAATCGGCATGAGCACTCATGGAATCAATGGTTTGAATGGCTGCTTTAACTTCATATCGATTTCCGAATATACCGACTTCTTCCGGACGATGTTTCAAACGTGCACCTAAAGATTGAGGTTCGCAATATCCGATGATTAAAATCGTATTTCTCCAATTTTCTATGCTGTTGGCGATGTGGTGTTTTACCCTGCCGGCTTCAGCCATTCCGGAGGCAGAAATAATTACGCAAGGCTTGTGACTATAGTTTAACTCCTGCGATTTTCTCTTATCGGTTATATATTGTAATCCCTTGAAATTAAACGGATCGACTTCTACTTTCATCAATTTTTGAACCGCTTTGTTGAAACATTCGGGATGTCGCTTGACGATTGTAGTAATTGTTGTCGAAAGCGGACTGTCTACATAGTAATCCAAATCAGGCAACTCACCATCCAGTTCTAATTGGTTCAAAGCAAAAAGTAATTCTTGAGTACGCCCTACACTAAAAGCCGGAATAATCAATTTGCCTTTTTTATGGATGCAAGTTTCCAATATATTCTTTTTCAAATCATTGGCATAAGTTTCAATCGGTTCGTGCACCTTATTTCCATAAGTCGATTCAATAATCATATAATCCACTTGAGGAAATGGTCGCGGAGAACGTATAATCGGATCACCATACCGGCCGACATCTCCGCTGAAAGCAATTCGGGTAGTTTTTCCGTTTTCTTTGATTTTCACATATACCGTTGCGCTGCCGATAATATGTCCCACATCAAAAAATTCAAGCTCAATATCTTCATCGACCCGGCAAGGCATATTATAATCCAACGGAACAACATGTTCCATTACTTTTCTTGCATCTTCTTCTGTATAAAGAGGCTCGAGTAATCGTTTTCCTTCTTCCCTGCGTTTCTTATTTAACAAATAAATATCCTGTTTCTGAATATTGGCCGAATCGAGCAATAATGCACTTATAACATCTATAGTAGCCGGTGTAGCATATATTTTACCTCTGAAACCATCTTTAACAAGGCGTGGTAACAAGCCACTGTGATCCACATGTGCGTGGGAAAGAAAAACATAATCAACTTCATCCGCTTTGAATCCAAAATGCCGGTTCATACTATCGGTTTCTTTTCCCATACCCTGAAACATTCCGCAATCAAACAATATTTTTTTGCCGTTATTCAGAGATAATAAATGCTTGCTGCCTGTTACGGTTTGCGCAGCCCCGTGAAATGCTATTTTCATATATTAAAATTTACAAACAATTTCGGGCAAAGATAAAAAAGAAATATGTAATTTTGCCTTTCAAAGTAAAATAGTGAAAAGTATATGAAAAAGATTTTGATGCTTATGACAGCAACAGTATTACTTTCTTGTTCCGGAGAAAAAAAAGGAAAAGAAGACAATTTTAGTTACACAGTAGAGCAATTTGCCGACTTACAAATTCTTCGGTATCGGGTTCCCGGATTTGAAGAATTAAGTTTGAAACAAAAAGAACTGATTTATTATCTTTCTCAGGCTGCATTGGAAGGTAGAGATATTTTATTCGACCAAAATTTCAAATACAATTTGGCCATTCGTCGCACGTTAGAGGCTATTTATGAAAATTATCAAGGAGATAAATCTACCGAAGATTACAATCAATTGGTTATTTACCTGAAACGAGTATGGTTTTCAAACGGAATCCATCATAGCAACAGTGAAGAAAAATTTCTTCCCGCGTGTTCTCCTGCATTTTTTGCAGAAACCGTGAAGTCTATTGATGCAAGTTTACTTCCTTTGGAAGAAGGAGAAACAGTTGAGGCTTTCATTGAAAAACTGACTCCTGTCATGTTTGATCCTAATCTTTATCCAATAAAAGTAAATCAAGACCCGAATGTCGATGCCGTTAAAAATTCTGCTAATAATTATTATGGTGAAAATATTACAGCGTCAGAAGTTAAGAAATTCTATGGCGATATGCTTGATCCGAACGACGCAACTCCTGTTTCATACGGACTTAACAGCCGCTTAATCAAAGAAAACGGCAAATTAGTCGAAAAAGTATGGAAAATCGGAGGATTATACTCTCCGGCTATCGAAAGAATTGTAAATTGGTTAAAATTAGCCGAAAATGTAGCCGAAAACGACAAGCAAAAACAAGTAATACAAACACTTATAGAATATTACCAAACAGGCGATTTGAAAAAATTCGACGCTTATAATATTATCTGGGTACAAGATACTTTATCAAGAACCGACTTTGTGAATGGTTTTATCGAAACTTACGGTGATCCGTTAGGGTTTAAGGCAAGTTGGGAGGCTATTTCCAATTTTAAAGACCTCGAAGCTACAAAACGTACCGAAATCATAAGCAGCAATGCACAATGGTTTGAAGATCATTCTCCGACTGATTCCCGTTTCAAAAAAGACACAGTAACCGGAATAAGTGCCAAAGTAATTACGGTTGCTATTTTGGGCGGAGATTGTTATCCTACAACTCCCATCGGAATTAACTTGCCCAATTCCAACTGGATAAGAAAAAAATATGGATCCAAATCGGTAACAATGCAAAATATTACACACGCTTACTTCAAAGCCGCTGAAGGCAACGGATTCAACGAAGAATTTGTTTGGAGTGATACGGAACGTGAACTGATAAAAAAATACGGTGCAATGACTTCCGATTTAAATATAGATTTGCACGAATGTCTGGGACACGGTTCAGGTCAATTACTTCCGGGAGTAAGTCCAGATGCACTCGAAATATACGGTGCTGCCATTGAAGAAACCCGTGCCGACCTTTTCGCACTTTACTTCACAGCCGACCCTAAAACAGTACAATTAGGATTATTAAACAATGATGACGCTTATAAAGCCGAATATTACAGATTTATGATGAATGGTTTGATGACTCAATTGGTAAGAATCGAACACGGTAAAACCATTCAACAAACGCACATGCGCAATCGCGCGCTAATTGCAGGATGGATACTCGAAAAAGGTGCGCCCGACAAAGTGGTGGAACTCGTAAAAAGAGACGGAAAAACATTTGTCGTTATTAACGATTACGAAAAAATGAGAACATTAATCGGAGAATTATTAACTGAAGTTCAACGAATTAAATCGGAAGGAGATTTCAAAGCCGCTCAACACTTGGTAGAAACTTATGCCGTGCAGGTCAACCCTGTCTTGCATCGCGAAATATTAGACCGCTACGAAAAACTGAATTTAACTCCACACAGAGGTTTTATAAATCCTGTTTATGAGGCGGTGAAAGATAAAAACGGCAAGATTACTAACATAAAAATCTCATATACTGAAGGATATAATGAACAAATGCTCCGGTATTCAAAAAATTATTCTTCGTTGCCGAGTTACAATTTTTAATTTAACTTTTTTTATTCTACGGGTTATAATTTTAAAGACTGTGAATCTGCTTGTCGGAGACAAGTTAGGGGGGGGGGATTGTGCGAAAAAACATTAAAAATCAACCTTATTTTGCAATAAAATTACAAAAACATCAAGCATAATACTACTTATTTGAATTTTTATTTGTAATTTTGCAATCAACTTACAAATAACAGGATATTATGTTAATAAATTTCAGCATTCAGAATTTTGGTTCAATAAAAGATAAACAAACGCTGTCTTTTGAAGCCGACAAATCCAAACATTTGGAAGATTATTATGTGATTAACGCAAATGGTCTGAGGTTACTAAAATTAGGTTTGATTTACGGTGCAAATGCCTCAGGAAAAACCATGATTTTAAAGGCGTTGGATTTTTTGCGCATGCTTGTTTTATTTCCAGCAATGAATAAGTTGGAATTTCTTATTTTTGAACCATTTAAATTTGACGATAACACAATTAAAGAAAATACGATTTTTGAAATTGAATTTCTTCAAAATGATGTGCGATATTATTATGAAGTCGAATTGAACACAAATTCCATCGTTCGAGAAGAATTATTTGCTTATAATACATCAAAAAAATACAATATTTTTAGTCGAACAACTGATTTGCAAAACGAAACGACAAAAATAAAATTTGGAAATAAAATAAAAATTGATAAAATTACCGAACGACAATTTGAAAATATTACACTTTGGAATAATACCGTTTTAGGTGGTTTTTTGAAAATGAATTTTGCATCAAATGAACTAAGCGATACAATAAACTGGTTCAGCGACTTTTTAAGTCCGTTAGTTGACCTCAAAACACCTATTAACTTACTTGTTACAAATAATATAGATAAATATAACATTAATAAAAAAATAATATTAGAGATTCTCAAAAAAGCCGACTTTAACATTTCTGATATTCTGATAAAAAAAGAAGACAGTGAAATTCCGGGAGATTTTATAGAGGCTCTTGCAAAAAACAACTATATCCCAAAAGAAAAGGCAGAAGAGTTAAAAAAGAAAAACAAAGCAACATCTGCAAACGTGGAATTTGAGCATACAATAAAAGGGAACTCCTATTCTTTACCTTTTGAAATGGAATCATTAGGTACGCAAAGATATTATGGTATTGCAGGTCTTTTGTATAGGTTAATCGAAGACCCCAGTTTGCTGTCTATTGACGAAATAGAATCTTCTTTACATCCCGATTTATTTCAACATTTTTTGTTGTCATTTTTGGCAAACTCTAAAAACTCACAAATTATAGCCACAACACACAATCGTGAAATTTTGAATAATAAAGATATTATTCGCCCTGATGCAATATGGATTACAGACAAGGATAATGATAATTGTGCTACCGAATTGTATTCGATTGCCGATTTTGGATCTTCGGTAGTCAGAAAAGACACTGGTAGTTTTTACAATGCTTACAAAATTGGCAAGTTAGGCGGAACACCAAATTTAGGAAGTTATTATATCAACATTGACAATGAGAACGAGTAAAAAAATTACAAAGCCAATAAAATCAGTGTTCTCATTTGTTGTTGATGGCGAATGTGAGTTTTGGTATATTCAACTTTTGAAACAACACGAAACATTGAATATCAATTTAGAACCAAAACTTCCGCAAAAGAAAAAAATGCAAGACCAATTTAATTTAGTTTCTGAACTTGCCAAGGAAAGCGAAAAAGTATTTTGGATTGTAGATTTTGATGTAATCAACAAAGAAACAAAAGAAGGAAAGCGCGGTCAAAAAAGCAAACTGACAAAATTTAAGGAATACTATCTGAAAGTCAAACGGCATTCCAACATTGTAATTATTGTCAATAATCCTTGTTTAGAGTATTGGTTTCTACAGCATTTTGAAGAAACGTCAAAGTATTTTGAAACTTACGAAAAATTAGAAAAGTCGCTAAAAAATCATTTACCAACTTACGAAAAGACAGAAAAGTATTTTGTAAAATCAAATCCGGATATTTATAAAAGATTGAAACCAAAACTGCAAGAACCTGCCATTCCTAATTCCGAAAAGTTGGGTGAATTTGATTTTGATAAAGTTCAAACAGGCATTACGGAAATGTATAAAGTATTTCGAGAATTAGGTTTAACGTTATCTAAATAGTCACCTTTGCCGCAATGAGCGAAAAACAAAAAGAAATCCGCAAAAAACTACGCTTGGCCATGAACGGAATCACCTCTTCCGCCATGCGTGAAAAAGGGATAAATTACAAACTCAATTTTGGCGTTCCGATAATGAATTTGCGAAAAATAGCCAAAGAGTATACTCCGAACGCCGAATTAGCAGAAGAGTTGTGGAAAGAAAATACCCGCGAATTAAAAATATTAGCTACGCTGATTTATCCTTCTGAATCTTTTGTGAAAACCTTAGATTGGGTTAGTGATATAAATAATTTAGAATTAGCCGAACAGGCATCCATGAATTTATTTTCAAAAACGCCCGATGCTCCGAAAAATGCGCTCCAATTGATTCAGTCGGAAAAATTATATCCTCAAATCTGTGGATATTTGATATATGCGCGTCTTTTTATGGCAGACTATCATCTCGATGAAAACAAAGAAACTTTCTTTATCTGTACTGCCAAAGCTTTAGATTCGGAATCTTTAATATTAAGAAATACTGCACTCATTTCTTTGAAAAAATTAGGTCGACAATCCATCGTTCATGCAAAAGAAATTTTGGCGCAATATCAAACAAAAAACGCTATTTATGAAGATTTGAAATTCGAATTCGATTATTATTCGTAAACTATTTTATTCTTTAACGAAAATGATGTAACTTTGCTCCATGTCCGAGCAATAATTTTCGATGGATAATATTCAAACAAAAGAGCACGTTAAAAACGAATTTACAAAATATCTTACGGCTAAAAATTGTAGAAAAACGCCGGAAAGGTATGCTATATTAGATTTTATTTATTCCGAATCCGGACATTTCGATATGGATTCTCTTCGCGAAGCAATGAATAATCACAGCCTCAGGGTCAGCCGCGCCACCTTATACAATACGATGCAACTTCTATTGGAATGCAAGTTAGTGCTCAAACATCAATTCGGTTCTAATATTTCCTATTACGAACGTTCTTATAATAACGATTTTCACCACCATATTATATGTACCAATTGTGATGCGGTACAGGAATATAAAGACTTGGAATTAAAAAGCCTGATTCAAAGTAAAAAAATCAAACAGTTTACACCGGCTTTATACAGTCTTTATATCTTTGGAATATGCAGTAAATGCGCCAAAGAACTCAAGAAAAAGAAGAAAATTCAACCGGAAGAAATAAATTCGATAAAAACAACAAATAAAAAATCAATAATAATAAACAAATAATGAAAGTAGATGTTATATTAGGTTTGCAATGGGGCGATGAAGGTAAAGGCAAAATTGTCGATGTATTAACTCCTGAGTATGATATAGTTGCTCGTTTTCAGGGAGGGCCCAATGCAGGACACACGTTAGAGTTTGAAGGTCAAAAATACGTTTTACGTTCTATTCCTTCAGGCATTTTTCAAGGAGGAAAAATCAATATCATTGGTAATGGAGTAGTGCTCGACCCTGCTCTTTTCAAAGTAGAAGTCGAAGATTTACAAAAATCCGGACACGATTTGACCAACAGATTATTGATTTCAAAGAAAGCACATCTTATTCTTCCAACGCACCGATTATTAGATGCCGCTTATGAGGCATCCAAAGGAGACGAAAAAATCGGAACCACAGGCAAAGGTATAGGCCCTACTTATACCGACAAAGTGAGTAGAAACGGTTTACGAGTAGGTGATTTACTCCATAATTTTGAAGAAAAATATGCTAAAGCTATTGCTCGACACAGAGAAATCCTAAAAAATCTCAATTTCGAATACGATTTAATTCCATTGGAAAAAGAGTGGTTTGCAGGTATCGAATGTTTGAAACGTTTTCAATTAATCGACAGCGACCATTTTATCAATAAAGCATTGGCTGAAGGCCATAAAGTATTGGCCGAAGGCGCACAAGGAACAATGCTCGACATCGATTTCGGTTCATATCCCTTTGTAACTTCATCCAACACGGTATGTGCCGGAGCTTGCACAGGACTGGGTATTGCGCCTAAAAGAATCGGAGAAGTATACGGAATTTTCAAAGCATATTGTACCAGAGTCGGCAGTGGCCCTTTCCCTACAGAGCTTTTTGACGAAACAGGACAAGAAATGAGGAATTTAGGTCATGAATACGGTTCCGTAACCGGTCGTCCTCGTCGCTGCGGTTGGATAGATTTGGTCGCTCTGCGCTATGCCGTTATGATTAACGGAGTTACTCAACTTATCATGATGAAAAGCGATGTAATGGATGCGTTTGAAACCATCAAAGCCTGTGTCGCATACAAAATTGACGGAGTTGAAACCGAAGATTTTCCGTTTGAAATTACAGATAATGTAGAACCTATATTTGTCGAATTTCCCGGATGGCAAACAGATATGACAAAAATGCAGAGCGAAAACGAATTCCCCGAAGAATTCAATGCCTATCTGACATTCTTGGAAGAAAGTTTAGGCGTTGGCATTAAAATTGTTTCTGTAGGACCAGATAGAGAACAAACAATAATATTATGATTTTCTTGAGAGGAAGAAGAAACTAAATGGAAAAAACAAAAATAAAACTAAATGTATTAGGCATCACGTTCAGTCAGGTGCAAGCGGGTGCTTATGCTTTGGTTTTAGCTGAAGAAAACGGTCTCCGGAGAGTTCCTATCATTATTGGAACTCCGGAAGCCCAATCTATAGCTATCTTTTTGGAAGGACTGCATCCGCCTCGCCCGTTAACTCACGATTTATTTGTAACGTTCATGGGCAAAGTAAATGTCCTTCTCAAAGAAATATTCATTTACAAATTTTCTGATGGCGTTTTTTATTCCGAATTGGTTTTTTCAAGCGAAGGTCGGGAAATCAAAATCGATTCCAGAACTTCCGATGCCATTGCTTTAGCCATAAGATCCGGCTCTCCTATTTACACCACAGACGAAATCATGCAAGAGGCCGGAATTGTTATTGAAGAAGATGATGACGATTTCGAAGATTTCGACAATAGCCGGAATCAACCTTCTCAAACACAACAACATTCGCCCGAAAAATTATCGAAAGAAGAATTGCAAAAAGCTTTGAATGAGGCAATTTCTATGGAAGATTACGAAAAAGCCTCCAAACTTCGGGATTTGCTGAACAAAAAGAAATCCTGACTTGCCTGCTCTTGCAATATGCACATTTTCTACACACCCGATATTCTGCAATCTTCAGAACTTCCATCTGAAGAGGCGCAACATTGTACGCGGGTTTTGCGACTTAAAGAAGGCTCCGAAATTTTATTGACCGACGGGAAAGGTCACTTTTTCAAAGCTGCCATAGCCCTTGCGTCTCCAAAACATTGTAAAGTCGAAATTTTAGAAACCATATCGCAACCCTTGCCTTGGCAAAATCAAATCCATATCGCAATGGCACCAACTAAAAATATGGATAGAAACGAATGGTTTGCCGAAAAAGCTACGGAAATAGGGATTAATCAAATCACATTTCTCAATTGTCGCTATTCCGAACGCAAAGAAATTAAATCCGAAAGAATTGAAAAAATCCTGATCTCTGCAATGAAACAATCGCAAAAAGCAACTCTGCCTCAGTTGCAAAGCATGATTGATTTCAATAAATTTATCACTCAAAATTTTGCAGGACAAAAATTCATTGCACATTGTCATCCGGAAGAAAAAACACATCTTGCCAACGCATACAAAAAAGGAGAAAACGTACTGATTTTAGTCGGCCCCGAAGGAGATTTCAGCGAAGAAGAAGTTTCTATAGCCATCAAAAACGGTTTTCAACCGATTTCTTTGGGCGAAAGCCGTTTAAGAACAGAAACAGCAGCGTTGACAGCTTGCCAAACAATACATATTATCAACTCTCTCTAAAACGCCAAATTATCAAGTAGGTTATTATACTTCAAGATTGTCGGCAGCTTTGCGTATTCTTTCTGAAAAATCATAAAGTGCATTTTTAAGTTGTAATCTTTCAGAATAAGTAAAATCGCCTTCTCCACCGTTACCATCAATACCATTCATTTTATTATATAGCCAAGATGCCGATTTGTCAAAATATCTTCGAGCTATTTTAGACCAAGTTATATCTAATCTAATGTCTTGCAACTGCATACTCACACTTGTTTTTTTTAATGTTAATGTATTATTCATAAATGTAGTTTTTAATTTTTAATTTCGTCAATCAACTCATCAAAAATATCTCTTAAATATAGTTCCAACTGATAAGAGTAATTGTGATTTGAATTATTGAAGTTTCTAATCACTTCATTTAACTCTTTTAATTTATCTTCTAATTCTTGTCTGTCCATTTTGATTTATTGTTTTGATTATTATAAGGCAAAGATACTGTGAAATTTCACAGTATTCAAATTTTCAACTAATTATTTTTATTTGACCATATAAAAAAAAACAGTATTTTTGCTATTTACAAAATAAACAAAATGGATTTTCACTTTATTGATTGGAGCATTACCCCCTACTCTGCTGCTTATGAAAAGCAAACAGAACTGTTTGAACAAGCATTAAATACAAAATCTAACAATCAAAAAGTCGATAATACATTGATTTTTTGCGAGCATCCTCATGTAGTTACCGTTGGGAAAAACGGAAAATTCAGTAACCTTTTGTATTCCGAAAATATCCTGAAAGAAAAAGGCGTTTCTTTGTTTCACATCAACAGGGGTGGCGATGTTACCTATCATGGCCCCGGTCAATTGGTTGTATATCCCATCTTCGATTTGGAATCTTTCCGGTTAGGATTAAAATCATACATACATCTATTGGAAGAAACAATCATCCGACTATTAGCCGGTTACGGAATCAAATCAGAACGTTTGGAAGGTGCATCCGGAGTATGGTTGGACACAGACAATCCTCAAAAAGCAAGAAAAATCTGTGCTATCGGAGTAAAAACAAGCCGCTACGTTACTATGCACGGATTAGCGCTGAATATCAATACCGACCTGAATTATTTTCGTCTTATCAATCCTTGTGGATTTATTGACAAGGGTGTTACCTCAATGCAAATTGAATCAGGAAAAGAAATTGATTTGAATGTTGTAAAAAAACAGTTATTGGAAATCTTCAAAGATGTTTTTTCGCAGTAAACTATTCTGCATTTAAGTTCAATAATGCCCTTTTCAAATCTTCGGGAGTATCAATGCCGATGGTTTCTTCGTTTGTAATCCCGACCTTAATCACATAACCGTTTTCCAACCAACGAAGTTGTTCCAATGATTCGGCTTTCTCGAGATCGGATTGAGGCAATGCCGTTATTTCTTTCAACACATCAGCTTTATAGGCATACAAGCCAATATGTTTGTAATATACATGGTTTTTAATCCATTCCGTTTGCTCTTTTCCTCTTAAGTACGGAACAACTGAACGACTAAAATACAAAGCCTGCATATTTTTATTTAAAACAACCTTAGGAGAATTCGGATTCGACAAAACATCGAAATCAGCGTCAAGTTCAAAAGGTTTTACCAAAGTTGCTATCTGTGTATTTTTATCTTCGAAACAAGATTGCAACAGCTTGATTTGAGAGGGTTTAATAAACGGCTCGTCTCCTTGTATATTAATGACTACATCATACCTCTCTCCTATTTTCGTAAAAGCCTCATAACAACGGTCGGTTCCGCTTTGGTGATTTTGAGAAGTCATTACGACTTTACCGCCAAAAGCTTTGACTGCATCAAAAATACGCTGATCATCCGTCGCAACATAAACATCATCTAAAACACCGATAACTTGTTCATAAACACGCTGTATCATCGTCTTCCCAAGCATATCGACCAATGGCTTGCCGGGAAAACGAGTAGATGCGTAGCGAGCGGGGATTATTCCAAGGAATTTCATCACCAAGCAAACAACGGATATTCTCTCATCATTTGATTAACTTTCTCACGAACTGCCTTGATTTTCATTTCGTCGGAAACATTAGTCAACACTGCATCAATCAGTTCTACAACTTCGCCCATCAACGATTCTTTGGCTCCGCGGGTGGT